>JAABUO010003038.1_pt1 | contig 20160 bp, 22 predicted proteins | sample 5559291 | NCBI WGS metagenome assembly JAABUO01 (sample SAMN10711878, study PRJNA513372) | rock metagenome | isolation source: Antarctica rocks | place: Antarctica: Victoria Land, Finger Mt sud
TGTCAGAGCAAACATTGTTATGCCAGGTAAGCACCTAATTCAGAATGGTGGTCACAGAGGCCTTGCTTGCACCTGTGTAAATTGATCAACTCAAATTTCCTTGGTTGCAGCCCAGACTGCTGTAAGAGAGCATCAGCAGCAGGAGATGTCAGTCCAGGCTGACAACAATGGCAAAGGCAGTGCATTGCGTAGCCTAACACAACCTTGCAAATTTGCATACTGTTATCTGACACAATACCTATGATCCAGGCGTTTCACCGGGCTTCGCAAATCAGTGCATCCTTGGGACATGTTTCTGAGATCCAATCTATCAAGGCAATGGCAAAGGCAAGCTTGCATTCAAAGCTGCAATCAACATACAAGAGTAATGGGAATGGGCCAGAGGAAAAGGGAGGACAGAGGTCAGAGGAGCAATCACGCTTGTTACCCTTGACTGCTTAGCTTTTCTGTTGGCTCAGCTTGGAATGGGACAACAAGCAGAACAAGAGCAAGAGGTCTGTCAAAGCTGTTCACTGCCTTCAACAATCACAGCCGTGCTGTTGATGCATGACCATCTGAATGCAGTCATACTACAACCATTAAATGTGCAAGCAACTGGAAGCAGTAAACAACCACCATTAGGAAGTGCTTCAAAGTTGCACGCCTGCTGTCACTAAAGTAGGAACAGCTAGCATACAAGCTGCCCAGATGACAGCAGGCCTGATCAACGGTTTGTTTTTTTAATGGGCAGAAACACTTGAGCCAAAGACGAGTGCCAGGAGTGGTGAAGAAGGCTGATAGCAAGTTCGGCAGTGGGGCGCCTGCTGCTTTGGAAATGCAATGCAGCGTTCCAGACATACAAAAACCACATCAGGGATGGCCAAACTTGATATGCTTCGTGGCGGCCGGAGTCGAATTCGGAGCGGCCACCTTGTGAGAGCGCATGCACGACACCTCGGTCAAGTTCACGCCGCCCAACGTCCACAGCCCTGTCAGCGTGCAGTTCGCTTATACCTATCAAATCCTCATCACTGCATCATCCTTTGCATATTGATGTGCACAGTTCCTTGCTGCTTGGCAAGCTATATAGAAAAGACGAAGCAAACTGAGGTTCTTTAAGCTGAGTAGCTGAGTACCTTACGCCATAGCGGGCGTTTGTTGTGGCTTGGTCAACCACGCAAGAGGGTCCTCGCATCACAGTACAGTCCTGCCGATTTGCTGCTGACATTTGACGCTGATCAAGCTGGTAGACACCTGTGAAAGATGCAGGTAGGCTCTCCTTTCTGATGTCGATTCAAACGTGTTGTAGACAGGTAAAGGTGCCTGACTTGCCTGCTCATGGGAATTTGTTTTCTGCTTTCAGCAAAAGCTCGTTCTCTGTTTCGGAACCGAAAGAGCGGCTCGTGAACGAGCGGTTTTCTGCTTTACTTGCAACTTAGGGTCAACGGTTTCAGGGTGATCACGGCATGCGTTATCACAGAAAGTCTCTGCGCGAGCATCTTGTATTGCTCTAAATGCTGCCGGTTGCGTTATGTGTTGACGTTCCAGCCGTGCAGTTCCAGCCGTGCAGCTCCACCAAGAAGTAAGTTGCCTGTTCGCCTGCCTGCACAGGCCACGGTGTTTAAGAGGCGGGCCCGGTTGTTGGCTCTGACCATTGTTGTAGCGGGAGCATGGCCAGCACAGGTAAACAGATCTGTTATCTCGCTGGTGCAGTGACGTTGCAAAGACCGAGTGCAATCACGACAGCTACCTTAAATAATAGTAGGTTTGCACTCAAGAAGTGGCCAGATAACCTCCCAAACTTGCTTTCCCTTTGTTGTACCCTTTGCTTTTCTGGTGCTCCTAGAGTTTGCTGGATGCAAATTGTCTGTCGACAGCACAATGTCTGATGGCCTGCAGGCTTTTCCACACAGAAGCTTGACGGCCTCTAACATTGCGACTATTGAGTCTGCAAGCAATGTCACTGCTGCCATCACGACCAACGTCACCACTGGCTCCACAAACAATGTCACGGTTGTTGATCCCAATGCTGTTGCAATGACAACAAATGCATCTGTGGCTGAGCTTGTGGCTCCAAACACCACCATTAATGGCCTGGTGACTGCTGCCCTGCTTGACGATGCTGCCTATGTAGCTGCCCCTGTGCCTGTGGTCAGCAGCACTATTCTCAACATCTCTGCCAACAACGCTTCTGCTAGTGTTCTGGTAAGCCTGACTGCCTTACTCACCTGAGCTGTGCATAGACACACCAAATCCTTGCAAAAAGCATGATGGACAGCTGACAGCTTCCAGCAAAACATGCCAACAGTAAAACATATTGAGCATCCTTCTGCATACAATACGATTGATGTCTTAGGCAGCTTGCTGGATTCTTTGCAATTATGCTTTGCTGGCTAAACTAATGCTCTTGACTGCATTCTTCATGTCCCTGTTCTTTATAAAACAACGTCTGCAATGTGACTTGTTGCAAATTTGACCTGTGTGTGCTATGCAGGCAAACATCTCCACTCTGCAAACAACACTGCAAACCAACATCTCAAGCCCCACACTGGATCAAGTCACAAGCTCCAATGACTTACCAAGTTCAGATTCCCGAGTCCTGGTGCAGTTTAACAGCCTGGCAGCCACCTCCAGCAGCAGTGTACTCCCATCAGATGTTGCTGCTATGGACATGGTCATCAACTCCACCTTCCTCCCCAATGTGGACACTCACGTGCTGAACCTTGACAACACCACTGCCAATGTCTCTGATGTGGTCACAGCCCTCCGAGCAAGAGATGGTACAAACCTTCCCTTTTCACAATTGCTCCAACTTTGTGCCAGTGCAAAATGCTCCTGTGGAGTGTTCACCATCATGCAGTTTCGGTGATCTGGCCTGTTTCACATGCTTAGCAGCTCTGAATGCTGAGGCCAACTCCAGCTTTGGTCAAAAGTCCTCTCTGTGGCATGTTGCGCATGTAGTCTCACCCATCACTCCCAGCCAAACATCAGCAAGTTCTTGCCTGTGCATCATCTACCTCCCAAATTGCATCAGCACTGTTTCATGACCTGCCATGGCGTGTAGTGGCAGGGCTGTTAGGCACAGCCTCTTCTGTATGGGTGATAGCCTGCTGTATGGGAGACTACTGTGTCACAGATCCCGTAATGTTGTGTACACCTCTGTGCTTTCAGCATCCAGCACTTTTGCGCATGCATCAGCATCAAAATATGGTGATCTGTGCAACGATCTGCTCCTTGTCATTGTCTTTTCCTGCAGACATTGGTGTTTTCACACTCATCTTAGCATTTGGTCTGTACAACATGTACCACCTACAATCAAGTCCGCTCTGCAGTGCTAGAACACTGGTGTTCACTGGCTCATGTATTTTGCCTTTGCTACAAGGTGAAGGCGCAGCTTTGCCAACACCCATTACAGGTTTGGCTTGTCCAAACCAAACCTGCTGCATCCCCCTGCACCTCAACCATGAATCACAGCATGAAGCAATTGTGATGGTAACGTGTGTGTTGGTGTGGTGCAGATGTTGCCTATGCCTCCCTGGATTACAAGGTGAAGGCGCATTACGCTGACACCCCATATGGGTACAGCCTTTACAACCTGGACCTGGTGCAAGCCACTTGTGACTGGAACCAAGAGACGGTTGGAACCAGCAATGTAGCGGTGTGCATCATTGACTCTGGGATCCAGGTCAACCACCCAGACCTGGCGTCCAATGTGTGGGTCAACACTGCTGAGATTCCCAACAATGGCATTGATGATGATGGCAATGGTACGAGCAGCTCTGCTCATCATGCACATGTCCACTGAAGCCTGTTTTGACATGCAAAGCCGTTAGTTGTTGTCCAAGAGCACCTCCTGCTGGCACAGCCTGTTTCCCTTTCATGCAGAAGTCTCCATTGCAGCTGCTTCTCTGGTGAACCAGGACAGCCATACTTGTGTGAAGATGCTGTGGCTTACGCTGCTGAGTCTAACAGAAAGCACATGCACCTGATCATCTCATCTTTGCCTGCCCATATACCTGCCTGAATTTGTCATCAAATCTGGTTTGCAGTAGCACCCACTTTGCATGCCTCTTCCCTACAGAAAGTCAAAATGTTTGAGTGTTTCTGAAGACGCAGGCACTGCAATCATTCCCAATTGGGACATCTGTTCAAGCCTAAAGCAGCCAGTACAGCTAATCACGCCCTTTTCCCAGGCACAGAACAAGTCCAAGAAAGCTCGGTCATTCAATGAACCTGTCACGCAGCACTTGCTGTGTACACAGCGACGTCAACTTTGATGCATGCAGGCTGTGTTGATGATGTTCTGGGAGGTTGTGGTTTCATCAACGGTCAGCAAGTCTCAGTCAATGATGACAACTCCCATGGGACTCATGTGGCGGGAACCATTGGCGCCACCAAAAATGGCGCCGGAGTCCTGGGAGTCGCTCAGAAGGTGTCTCTGATGTCATGCAAGTTCCTGGATGCAGCGGGAGATGGCTACAACTCAGATGCCATTGCATGCATCAACTACTGTGCTGCCAACTTCAAAAGGATGGGGCAGACTGTGCCTATCTACAGCAACAGCTGGGGCTGCCTGAACTGCTATGACCCCACGGTGTACAATGCCATAGCCAACACAGCAGGTAAGATAGGAGGCCCTTCTTTGCTCTGCAGTAGTGGAAAAGTGACTGTCAACAGCAGCAGCTGGCAGAGCAGTGACTGTGCTGTCTGCAACACCACTGCTAACACAGCAGATGCCAAACTTCAGCTTGTGCTGCAACACAAAGAGCCTCAAGCAAGGCCTCAGAAGCTCCTGTCATGTTAGGTTATTAGTAACGCTGATGAGCTGTTTGGAGACAGTATTCAGTGTCTGTACGTACCCAGGCCCGCCACGTTAGTCAGGCTACAGGTTGAAGCATAGTGATGTGGTGTGGTGCAGGGCTGTTCCTGTTTGCTGCGGGCAACAACGGGCAGCTGACTGACAGCACAGACATCACTCAGCAGTTCTTCCCTGCTGACTATGGCTTGGCGAACCAGCTGAGTGTGGGGGCCAGTGACACCAATGATGCCCTAGCTTCATTCAGCAACTATGGCGCGTAAGCACGCTGCCCTCTGAAACCCCATCATGCATGCAGCAGCAGATTCATGACACGTGGTGGTTGCATGCATGCAACAGCAGTTCAGTTGTCCTGTGCAGACATGCGCGTGTGTGTGTGTGCGGACTGCCCTGCCTAAATCTGCCCTACCTTTTGCTATCCTGACTCAGCTCTGGAGTCTCAGCTGCCTGGCTCTAAGAGCAAGACTTGTCTGAGACCTATCCTTCTGAGGTTGTGCTTGTGCAACTGCAGGAGGACCGTGTCTCTCTTTGCCCCTGGAGTGAACATCCTGAGCACCATTCCCAACAGCACCTACGCCTACAAAAGTGGAACCTCGATGGCTACACCGCACACAGCAGGTACGCATTTTGCCAACACTCTTTTGTATGTACAACAGCCCACCTCGCCACGCCTATCACCACTTACTGTATGTACAACATCCCACCTCGCCACACCTATCTCCAGTCAAACTGGTATCACATGCTGCTGACCTGTTCTTATGATGACACTTGTCTCAACATGACTATTTCACATGCAGACATCTTCTCACTGCCTGTTCCTGAATGCTGCTACCCCAACATCTTGCCAGTCACCTGTTGTTACCTGTTTGTCAGAACATCTGAGGCTTTTGTTTGTTGCAGACGCAGGTTGCACGTTGCACACTGCAAGCCAAATACAGCGTATCTGCTGATGTTGAGTCTGACTGCAGGTGCTGCTGCACTGATAGCAGCGCAGTATCCAAGTCTGTCTGTGACTAACATGAAGGCGTCCATGTTGGCGTCTGTCACCCCAGTTGCTGGGCTCAATGGCTACTGCCAAACCAATGTAAGCTTCGACCACTAACACAATCGCAGCAGCCTCATGCAGCCTGTGTGCCTCGCTTCTTCAGCTCATTCATGTAGTCATCAAACATGTGTCTTCCCCTAGGGTCAGATACATGCAGTCTTGAGTAGCTCCCTGTATGAGGTGCTGTTTTGGCAGTCACCGTACCAACAGTAACATGCGTTGACAGGCTGTGATTCAGACTGAAACTCTTGAGCTGTTGTGCATCAGCTATTGAGCTGGCGTCAGAGGTCGTGCTATGTTTTTTTTGCACTTTGTGGCTTCTGGACTTTCACAGAGTACAGTATACTTGAGCTGAAACAAAGCTTGCAAGCAGTTTCCCTGTAGCTGTGCTGGATGTCTGTGGTGATGCCTTCCTCAGCTATGCTGTGGTGCTTGTCTGATCTAATTTTCACAAGTGGGCAGCAATGGTGGTAACATGTCTGCATGATGGCAACAGGTTCTGCTGTGGTGTGGGGTTGCCAACATTGAGTGATGACTGCAGGGGCGTCTGAACATCTACAACCAGAGTCTGGTGCTGAGCAAATCACCGTACTATGCTGTCCCAGCTAGTGGGCTCACAAAGGACAGCAGTGTCACAAGACAGTCAACATGCAAGGCATCGGCCGCTACTGGCTGATTTCATGACAATGCTGCAAGCACGCTCATGTGCTTGCCCGCTGTTTCTGCTGCTGCTGTCAAGCCCTGTCTGTACTGCTCCATGCTGGGAACACAAGCAGGCAAGTAGTGGATTGCATACGCCTATCTTCCAAGCCTGATCTGGTTGACTTTATAATGCTGTCAAGACATTTCATGGGTGGCAAGCTGATCAGGGGTTAAAGCCAAGTTGGTACAATTGTGTGTATGCCAGGGTGTATACAAACCTCCTGATCATGATCAGGAGACCTGTTTTGGATATGCTTGACATGATTAATCAAATATTTGACTTGTGCAATGTTGCTGCACCCAGATATGGTTCATCAAGACTGACAAGGATATGCTGTAGTGTCGTAGCAACTCATCTGGTTTTGCTCCTTAGAGTCCTCAATTGCGCTACGTTAGGATAATGTACATAGACTGGAGCTCATGGACCATACTGTCTTTAGATCTGTGTACACTGTTAACATGTTTTGGACCAGCTGCAACAGGTTCCGTATGTTCCAGCTGGTGTATCTGACTAGTAGCGCTTGTGTGCTCAGCAGGCTGGCTGGTCTCTGTATATAGCCAAAATCACCTTGCTTTTGTAAGCATATGGGTCAACCTTCATGATTGATCTGTACGCTTACACAATCACCAAGGAAGCAATGCACTGCAGACATGGCTGGAATGGCATTGCCTTGCACTGCAATTGCATGCAGGCGTCATTGCTCATAGCTATCACACAGCCACAGCATGCACCTAGCTAGGTGGCTGTCATTGCATGCCAGGCACTGTGAAAGTCTTGCTTACATTGCGGCCAACATGAAAAAGATGTTACACAGTGATAAAGGTACAATTGCTTATGTTATGCAATGTGAGACGAGTCTGCAAATGATACAGAGACATATGCCCTGGCCTCTTGCAACCAGAAGGCTGTGTCCATCCTTTCATTCACAACACAAGGGAACCAGCTACATTGGCGGAAGGTGCCTACTCAGCAAGCTCTCAAAAGAACCTGCAGCAACACAAACAGGCTTGTCAGCTGCTCACAGGTGTGCTCGTTGACAGTACCTTAGGCAGCATGTCAGCTGCAGCTCGAGGATTTCAAACAGTGACATCAGGGTGTGTCACAGGAGATCTTTTTTCACGACTCATAGCACCTGAACTGTGGACATGCAGCAATGCTGCCAGCATGGCAAGTCCTGACTGCATCAGGCATAGCTGGCTGTGGCACAAACATACAGGAGTCAGGTTTGACAACATCTATGCCAAATCGGACCCATAGAGTCTGCACACACAACAACCCAACATGGAACTTCTGGCCGTGACAAGCTAGGAGAGTCTGTCAGTGTGAAACTCACTGTACAGGTCGCCATTGCTGGCCCCAAAGATGTCATTGGCGGTGTGCAGAGTGTCCTCGCAAGTCTTCTTGCCTGAGTTGAGCTCCTTGATGGCTTGCAGGAACAGACTGAAGCTGTCATTGGACAACCGCTGCCTGCGCCACACAGCATTGCTCACATGCTGTACATCATTTAGCACAACAAGCAACTATGCTGTGTGTGTGATGTCACAGCTGGACTCACAGACAGGTAGCCATGACGACAGCTCTTACTGGGAAGCCACAGTGAACAGCAGCATGTCTGAAGAAGAGGGTGCTGCTGTGTCAGCTGCTACTGGTGAGGGGCAGGTGGGGGCGCCCCAGGAATGCAATTCCAACAATTGTTTCCTTACAAGCATTGTCAACATGATAAACCAGGGTGCTGCCACAACTCATTGACAGAGTCAATCATTCACCTGTCAAGCATCTGCCTCTCCTAGGCTCACCTGATACGCTCTCCTAGGCTCACCTGATACGCTCATAGCATGAAGCAGCAGCAGAAGAAGAACGTGCCAAAGATACACAGGGAAAGTCAGAAGCTGGTGCACAGCAGGATTGTATTACCTAGCCTGCCTGAAGAACTCCTTGCCATCAATCCTGGTGGGGCTGGCAGGCGCAGAGGTGGGGGCTGCCGAGGAGTAGCTGGTGGTGCGGTGGGCGTTGATCCCCCCACCCCCCGGGGCCACCTGGGCTGATGTAGAGCGACTGGGGAGAGGGGGTAGCTGGTGTACATGGACCCTGTGCTGAGCAGGCCTACAGAGGAAGATTCGTGCGTCAGTGTGGATGCTGTGCTTTCAGCATTCTAATGTCACCTGAGCACAGTTGGGTTGAGACAACAGGCAATAGCAACTGTAGGAGGAGTCTGTGCTGTGTAGATCTGCAGTGCCACCACTGACAGGACGAAGCAGCTAGACATGCTCAGGTGTGCGGATCCCAACTGTCTGTGTGTTTGGTGAGGTGGGGCTCAGGGGGGGGCTCAAGCAGAACATGCTACTGCTGGACAGACGGCCACTCAAGAAGCACGTGACAGCCATCACAGATCCTGCTGGCCTTCAGATGAGGCAGGCAGGCAGACATGCCCTTAAGAAATGCTTTCCTGTACAACAGTATGCAGCAGCTGACAGTACACACATTGTGCAGACTGCCTTATCTGCTTGAGCCCTTGGAGATTTCACAGGTATCTGGATGGATACAGTGAGCACTAGCAAAGCAAGCGCTGTGGGTTTGGGGCAAATGTGAGCTGTTGACAAGTCTTACCTGTTGATGAGAAGTTGCCGGTCTGGTGGGCCTGCTTGAGGACACTCTGCACCAAGCGGTCACTGGCATTGTCAATGCTGGACAGAGTAGACTCTGCCTCATCAATCATGCGCACCTAGGCCACATTGCAACATCAGCCAACCAACAGTTTTCACTTGTTATGGCAATGCATTTTTGAGCAGGCTGATTGTGTAGTTTGAATGTAAGTTGTGGCACAGCAGCAATGAAGCTGGAAAAGTGCAACGAGCAGAGTCTCTTAGTCATCGTTGCCACATGCAGACACAGCCTCGAATGCAGGATTGCTCTTCTGGTGCAGCTGATGTGCTTGTCATACCAGCATGTTGCTTGGCTGCATACCCCAAGCATAGCAGCCATGACTTTGAAGATGCAGTGTGTATGACAGTTTGTGCCTTGCACATTGTGGGGCCAAGTGCAAGACTGCTAACTGAGCGCTCACCTCCTCATCTGCCTGCAGTGAGTTGAGCAGGTTGCGCTTGAAGTTGTCCAGCTTGGCCACATCCCTGTTCAGCTTCCTCACAGTGTTGATCAGCGCTGCCTTCTCATTGCCCAGCCGGTGTGCCTGCTCCTCTGATGTTCTTGCCTACAACAAGCAGCAAGGGTCAATTTGACAATTGCAAGGGAAAACCACTGAAATGTCAGAGTTCGCTGGCTTGCACAAGCTCCAAACAACAATCAGAGACGCTGTGTATGCTGCTGTTACTATTTGCTGCTCTGCCCAGCTGAAGATGACTGTGCCTTGACTGAATGCATTCAGCAGTGTCCCTTCCTGGGTCAACTTCCGAAAGGCAGTTAAGCAGTAGAAATTGCAGCAGCACTTCAGGTTGATTGGAACAACTGCAGAGCAGAGAGCAGTAGAAGCAGCGTTTGGACCAATGTGGTCTTTTCACCTTCTCCTGGCTCTCCTGAAGGTCCAGCTGAGTACTTGTGAGGCGTGACTCGAGTGTCTTGACCTGGCTTGTCTTCTGAGTCAGGGCCTGCTTCAACTGCTGGTTCTCAGCCTCCATGGCTTTGGCCTGTACACACAGAGGAGGACAACTGATAGGCAGCAATGTGTAGGCCGGAGCCTGTACTCATCTTGCTGGACCAGAGGGTACAAACCCTGGAGGACAGGGTGTGTTCTTGGAGGGAAGGCAGCTCAGCTACCTATTATGATGGCTTATGCACCTACCTTGCTTGAGAAGGCATAGCAGCTGATGTGGTGAGCCAACTCCAGCTGTGCGTAGTAATCTGAGGGCAGAATCTGTACGACCTGCAGCTCACAACACAGTTCTGCGTGAAAGAAAGGCTGTGCATCATGATGCGATACATGCAGCATGAAGGTGTTGCGTGGAAGATGTGCAAGATGCTAAGACTGTTGCACACCTCCTTTAGCAGCGTGCTTTCCGGAAGCCCAATATGGTCGATGGCACCTATCGGAAACTGCTCCATGTATCCGTCGTCCATCTGCATTTTGCATACAAGCGTAAGCTGTTGCTCAAGGTGCCTGGGGTATGGTTCAACAGCAGCTTGCACCGGAGACGTGCGCAAGGCAGGGTGAAGTTTGAACATATCGCTTGGACTTGAGCCCCACCTTGACGTGACTGTCGAACATTTGATGTGCTGGCTGAGCAAGTGCCCGAGCCAGTGAACGTGCACACCTGCAGTACGGCCTCGGCAATGTGGCCAGTCCCGCCGATAGTTGAAAGCTTCACACTGCTCATGCAGTGAATCTGAAGTTTCCGTCTGGGGATTATTTTTGTCCCTAAATTACAGCTGTATCACATCCAACCCACAGTGCAGCGAGCAGGAGCTGCTTTATCCGCCCTCGAATATCGATGTTACCATATCTCGAATCATGTCTTGATCAGAATTATGTTTGCATTGGCAACTTGGTGGGGTACCCCCTCATGCACAGCACTGAGCTTTTCAAACCATCAGTACCTTTTTGACCAGTGACCAGTGAGTACAATGCAAGTGACTTTTGCACCATGGCGCAAAACATACAAGCCTGCAGCCATGCATGCCCAGCAGACAGAGGACCATCTTGGCAGCTGTTGATCCAGCAAAAACAGTTGTAGCCCCCGAGTTGGCAAGCTGTATCGTCGGGCTGCTGCCTGCAAGTTTTGCTTCACTCCTGTGATGACGCAGGCAGCTTACCCCAGCTCAAGTGCAACAAACCAATTGATCATCAGAAGCTGCTAAACTGCTTGCAGTTGCAAACATCGCACCACTGCTGTTCCTACGCATGTCCGCACTGATTGCTAATCTCATCCTGGCACAAAGCCACAGACATTGCAATCCAGCTGTGGTGTTTATTTGCTCATAGTCACTTTACCACCAATGATCTTGTTTGCTGGTTTGCCTCTGATCATAGCAGGTCTTGCAAACTCTGTGCCGCATTCTGGACACTTGAGATCGCCTGCTGTTGTATCTTCCACGATGCGCTCAATAAAGCACTTCACCAATGAGCCCTTACCTCCCTGCATTTTGCTAGTTGGTGTAGTGAGTATGTACAGCTGTGATATTGACACCACAGATGATCTCAAGAAGGTACGCTACTGTCTTGTAGGCAACAGGTGCACAGACAAGCTGTACGCACCTTCTTGTATTTGTACAGCTGTTCTTGACATTTGGCACAGTAGACCTTCACTGTCTTGTCTGGTCCTTTCTTGCTGGGCTGAGCTTGAGCAATGCAAGACCTGCAAATGGCCACAGCTAAGAAGACAAACTTGGTTTAAATTTACAAGCACGCAGGTCTGCATACTTCCTTGCTTGCCTGTGCAGTCGTCTGCAGAAATTGCTGGACAGGGTATTGTCCAACCTGTCCCCAGAAAACTGCGATTTTGTGTAAAGTGGAGTTGCAGCAAGCGAAGAAGGAGTGCGTTGCAAACTGTTGCTGCGGGCTGAGTCACGACTACGCAGCAGAGACGGAGAGCGCCAGCACAGACGCAATGCTCTGGTCTGCAGAAAGGCCATGGACTGACTGCAGACTAGATTTTATCCGCTCGATGAGCTGAGAAACGTATGCTGTGAAGCGCTTCGGAGAGCAAGGAGATGAAACGTCTGCCTGCTCTTGCTGCTTGAAGCTGCAGAGGAGTGCAATTTGGTACTCCAAGCCCAAGTCATGGCTAACGTGCAGCAAGGTTTTGGTAACTCTCCAGCCGATGCGTACTACTCAATACCACCCGTCACACGCTACTTCGCAACTGCTTGCTTAGCACTCACAACCTTGGTCAACTTCAAGCTGATCAGCCCTTACCTGATATACCTCAGTTGGTCTCACATACTCAAGTTGCAGGTGGGCTTGCAAGACATGCGACGTATGCAGGCCGGTGACCCTCAATGGCCGAGACGTATGTTTGCTAGTCGCTTGCTACTTTTCTCAACAAAAGCTTGCATGCACTGAGTCACACGTTGTCGTCATATTGCAGGTTTGGAGGCTAATTTCGCCCTTCTTTTTCCTGGGTGGTTTCTCTTTTCGATTCCTCATTCAGCTAATCTGGCTGTAAGTGAGGCTCATACCATGCTGCAGTGTGTCCTTTTGTGGTGACGATGTTTTACAACTGGTTTGCTGTGTAGGGTGACTTATGGCAGAACTCTTGAAAGCAGTACTTTTCAGTTTAGCACACCAGACTTTGTGTACATGTTGATATTTGGGATGGGTTGCATGCTGGTGAGCAGCATGGTCCCACCTTACCTGCATCTGTTTAACTTTCAGAGTCTATAGACTGCCTATGCTACCGTCACACATGCCATCAATGAGATTTAACCATTTGGTGAGTCTGGCAGGCAGCAAGCTTGATTCCCTTTTTCAAGTTCCCATTTCTTGCGAGTCCCTTGATCTTCATGCTCATCTATGTCTGGAGCCGAAACTTCCCCACAGCCAGCGTTTCCATAATGGGCCTGGTTTCGGTTGAGGTACGCATAGCACTTATTGACATATGTCAAGTGCTTACATGTTTGCACTTCTTTGCCCTCACACACATCAAAGCTGCCCTACCGTTGATGCCATGCTCAGAAACCATGGTGCTTCATGTCGGTTCTCACACGTTAGAAGCATGCCATTCAATGCAGACACAGTGGAACTTTTGTTGGTGAGTTACATGGGATCATGCCCGCAAGTTGAGACACCAAGCTCAGATTTGAACGTTTTTGCATGTACTTCAGGCATTCTACGTGCCGTTTGCCTTCCTGGGCATCAGCTTGATATCTGGCAATGACTGGCTCTCAGACGTGTTGGGGATTTTGGCTGGCCACTTGTAAGCTCCTTCACACTCTACGCTTGATGCAAGCAGTATGCAGCTAGCTCCGTTGTGCTTGTACCTGCATGTCCGCATGACATCTCCTGTCTGCAGGCATTCTATGAGATTCTTTGCTGCGTCCTGTTGCACATAGTGTAAGTGCTGTGCAGTTTGATGCAGTAGTATGCCACTGGCTGGTGCAAAGCAGCATTACTGCGGGCCCATTGACATATTCATTCCTTTGGTGTTGCTTGTACTGCCAGCGTGCACTTCTTCTGGCTGACGCATGCTGCAAAAGGGCTGCAGGTCAGATTCCTGCCTGTTTGACAGTTCATGTACGTCTGGGCCCAACAGCAACGCCATCTGATCTGACTTTGCAGGTACTACACTTTGAAGGTGTTGTTGCCGGCTCAAGGGCGGCAGTCACTCTTGGAAACACCACAATTTGTAAAGAACTTAGTGTTTGCATCCGGTATTGGCACAGTCAACCCGCGAGAGATAAACCCAACCAATCCAGGACAAGCAGGGTTCAGGGCCTTCAGGGGCCGTGGACAGAGATTAGCAGGATAAGGCAAACTTGTGCCACAGCTGTAAGGACGATAGGCTCCACATTAGTAGCTTTCACATATAGAAGGTTGTCAGAGCGCTTGCTTTGTGCGGCATGAATGCAATGACAGTTTGCTGTGCAATGCAGTAGCGCTGTTTGACTGCATTGGCTTGTTAAAAATGATATTTGCATAGCATTCCTATCTCAAATATGGTGATGCACGGTGACAGTCTGACAGTGCCTTAAAACAGATAGTCATCCAAATGTGTGCCACAAAGCTGTTAGGCATGATGCAGTGCCATGCATTTTGCAGGCCAGATCTACAGCGGCTGATGGTGTGAATGCTGCTAGACAAGCCGTCAAGTCAAAAGCTGGAGCATCAGGATCGATAAAAAATGTTAGGTCTGTCCTAATGGAAACTAAACTGCTGGCCATGAGGTCAATCATAACGCATGTTTAGCTGCAGTCAAGGGTGTGTCAGTAGCGATGCCTACACATGTATCAACAGTGCATGTCATGATGGACTTAGGACCTTACCGCTTTATGTACCACTCACAGCTTGCAGAGTCTGGGCTTGTGGAGAGTTTTGAACTCGAAGGTTACCATCCCCGACGGTATCATTCACGCCTGGGGTTTTGCGGAAGAATATGTTACAGAGGACAATGCCTCCTGTTATACTGCTGTGACCGAAGCTGCAGCTGAGCTATTGAGTGAAGACAGTTACAGCACAAAGACAGTATCTAGCATGTCTTGTTGGGTTGCAGAAGACAACAAACTAACAGGCTATTCTAGTCAAAAAGTGATCGATGCAAGAAACGAAACATCAACCTAAGCTGCCATTGCTGCTGTTCATTGCTGCTTCAATCTGAGCTGTACAGTGCACGGTATAGGCTTTGTATGCAGCCAGTGGGTTGTGATCAGAAAGGTCCTTCAAGCTCAACGAAAGCTCTGAGATCATAGTCTCCTGTCAAATTGTTATCCTACATTGAACAGGATATGTCTTGACAGGGTGAGCATGCATGTATCATTGAGTCAACAATAATCTTTTTGTGCAGCAGGTGTCAGTTGCAAGGCTGTGACCAGCGTCACTGCTGGGAAGCCTATGCCTTCTCGTCCAGGAACACCTTTCTCAACTCACCACTCTCATGCATACCCATAAGGATGTCACTGCCACCAACAAATTCTCCGTCGATGTATACCTGTGGAATTGTTGGCCATTCTGAAAACTTCTTGACACCTTCTCGGATGTCAGGATCTGTCAATACGTTCCGACTGCTGTATTCAACACCTGGGCAAAAGCAGAAAGCAATCGTCAGGCACGTCAAAAACAATAAATACTCAGCATGAATTGCAAGGGTCTTGACAAAGCAGCATTGCACCGTCATCATGAGCATGCACCACTATCTATATGCATACCATCTGTATGCTGTGCTATATGTGCTGTAGGAGGCAATGTGATTCAAAGGCATTTACAAATGATGCATGCGTCAACCCCTGACACTTTGCATAGATACGCTGCACCTCTGGCCACAAGCAGAAGCAGTAGAAATTGCACACATACCATATGCATCAAGAATCTTGCAGACCATATTGCTGAATCCGCACATGGGCGCCTCTGGGTTTCCCTGATTTCACAACATATGTCAGACTTATGTGATTCTGCTGCATGTACATTGCTAGTACATGAGTCAATGCAGCCCAGGGCTGCATGACAGCAGTCCTTCAGTACCTTCATGTAGACAAAGACCTTGTGATCCTTGATGTCCTGTTGTATCTGTTCAACAGCAGACGCCGCAGGCGTCGACTTGACCTGTGGTTGGAAGTCGCTGTGCATATCGCTGTCTGGGGTTTGGGCCATGCCACGGACAAAAGTCTGAGAGGCTGCAGCTAGCACAGGCATGATTATCAGTCTGGACTGTGCGAGGTGACGGTGCTTGGCAAACACAGTGCTACCGTGCATGCAAACTAAAGACTCTGAAACCTTGCTTGGACATATGCATGCATATGGTGGCTAGATATCCGATAGATGCAGCCTCACCAGGACTGCATATTCTTGGGCTGAAATTGCGCGCTATGGTCCTGGCGGACGACAGCAACATGGCGCACGACGCTGATCTAGTCAGGCCTGGTCAGCTCCCGAACTAAGCAGTGACTGTTGCAAGCGGTGCTAGTCACAACAAGCTATCTTCTGCTCACGACACACTCTGAGCTTCAAGCAGCGATGCGCGTTTATGCAAGCCCTTCGTCAAGCTTTGGGGACGGTCTTGGCCCGACTGGCGAGCAACCTTTCGGGCCTTTCTGCGAAACCTGCGATCGGCATTAATCAGCCCGATTGAATCAGGTGTAGCATCAGCGATCCAGGAACGCCATAAGGATGCTGTCATCAAGCATTGGAAAATTTATCCATGATGATGCATTGTAGCAGACCTTTATCTCATCAGAGGCTACGGTCTTATTGACGAAGCGCCATATGCTGTGATCTGGCTTCGCGGCATGCTCTGCGGCTCTCAGCATCTACATGCGCATGCAAGAGCGCGTGACACATCAAACAGGCAGCATGTACCTTGCCGATTACTGCAGCCTTCTCTGAGGAAGAAGCAGCTCTGTCCGTCTCTTCGTTTTCAGTGTTTGACTTCAGCAAAAAGCAGAAAGTCTGCAAGTGCAACAACAGCCTGCTCACAGGCCACAGCAGCTGTCCAGCCTGTGGGAACACAAAAGGCGTATACCTACGATGTGATTGCACTAGGCAATCTGTGCCTTGACATATTTGTCTCAGTATCAGAGCTACCTTCAACAGAAGTGCACAGCCGGCAAAAGTTGCTGAGTCAGCTCACAGCATCGCCTCCCTCTCGTGCAGCATGGGAGGTTGGTGGCAACACCAATTTCATGATAGCAGCTGCCAGACTTGGCATGCAGGTTGCCCCTGTTGGTCACTTGGGGCCTGATGAGTATGGTCAGTATATCAAGGACGTTTTACAGGTGAGCTTGATGCTTTTGACACAGTTCCTGCAGCACAACCCTGCAGCATAAATGATCTGCAGATGCTGTTGCTGAAATTGCTGCTTTCACACAGCTTTGAAGCATGGTTGCTCAAGTTGCTGGCCATAATTGCTTATTTGCCGAACGGTTGTCTGTCATGCACCTTAAACTTTGTGCAGAGAGAAGGCGTCCATGAAGTCAGGCCTTTGATTGGTCTGGAGCATTTGGACGAGTCCTTGAAGCAAACTCTACTATGCTTTGTGTTGGTAGCACCAGATTCAGCACACTCCTTCTGCAGCAGATATGACTTTGGACCATGGCCTCTGCTGCCGGGAGTTACAGCAATGCCACCGCCTGCCTGGCAGGTAACACTCTCAATGTTGGTCTTGGTCTCTGCGTATGCATGATGGCGTCAGCAACACGCTGACGCATTCCCGCATTCAATGCATATCTGGTGATGTCCTTGCAAGAATGGGTGTCATGTAAGCAGAGGTGCATTGCAAGCACAAACTCGGTACTGCATGAAAGTGGCTGCATGAAGGTCCCTCCTTGCTTGCAGGCTCTGCAAGATACGCGAGCAATATATCTCAACGGCTGCCTGTTTGATGAGCTGCCATCTGACATGGTGCTCTCAGTGCTGCTGCAAGCCAAAAACAATGGTGCTATCATTTGCTTTGATCCTGGCCCAAGGTTTGACATCTGATTGTTCAAGCTCTGACGAGCATTTCATCCTGCCATTCTGATCTTCTGTCAGGGGTCTTGCATGCTGATGTAGTGCGTTGATTAAATCAAGACCAGTCTGCAGCTTGCGAGTAAGAGCAACAGAGATGTGCTGCATTTGTACTATGTGTGTTGTTTGCTAATCTGCACTACTGCAGGAGCTGGGTCTTGTCAAGTGGCTCACGTCGGCCGACTTTAGATGCGCTGCTGGACTTGTCTGACATTTTGGTTATGACTGAGGTATGTGACAGCGGCATGCCCTGCGCTTGTGCACTGCAATACACAATACTGCAGCAGCCGTATATAGGCACAGGCTTGTTCAAACATGCTTGTCTTGCACTCTCACAAGAACAGCAGAAACGTTGACAGGTGCTCTGTCATATGAATTTTGCATTTACATTTCATCATCATTGTATGCTCTTTGCTGACATGGTGGATCTACAAAAGCCTTGAGACAGCTGCTTTGGGTCTGCATGCCAGCATTCCATGAGCATGTCACTTGCACCTGAGACGACATCAAACTTGATAAACTGTTGCTATGTACGCGTGCAGGAAGAGGCTCTCGCTGTGACAGGCCAAACAGGGGCTCAAGCGGCTGCACAATGGGTCCTCAATCGTCCTAAAAGCTCCACTCAATGGTCCATTGTCAAGCAGGGCTCCTCTGGCTCTGTGCTCTGCAGCCGGCACTCCTCAGCAGTGTACAAGCAGTCAGCTCTTCAGGTATGGCCATGCCAGCATCCCTTGCACTGCTGAGTTGATCATGCTCATTACATGCCTCTTTTGCTTGTTGGCACCAGGTATGCTGCTGCACTTCACGTTTACCCACTGATTATGTCTGTCCCCATTTGCAGAACCCTTAGTTGCAGCAGCAGATATGGTCTGAAACAAATGCTGTACCAGCAGAAAGTTTGCGCCATCTGCCCTCTTGTGCTTTACCCTGCTTGTCAATCGCAAGGGAACCTCACGATTTTAAAAGTTCATGTAGGTGCCAGTTGGTGATACTGTTGGCTGTGGGGACAGCTTTGCAGCAGCAATTGTCCTGGGGTATATCAGGGGATACAACATTCCTGCCACCATGGCTCTGGCAAATGCAGTAGGGGCCGCCACTGCAATGGGAACAGGAGCTGGTACAAATGTGGCTTCTGCCCAGACTGTGCTCCACCTGCTTAGCAATGCCTCTGCTGAGAGTACAGAAAACAATGGCAACGGTGGTGAAAAGCAAAATGGTGACGCAATGCGTAGTGATCAGGCATACGGCAACGCAGCAGCACTGCAGATCTTGCAGGACTCTTTGACTTCTAGCTATGGAAAGTCTGCCTCTGCATCATGAATGCATGTTTGCTTTCTGCAGGCTTCTTGTGTCAAATAGGTGAACGTCCGCGTCAAATGTATCCTTCTGCAAACACAACCATGCAAGCAGCACGCAGCTGGACCCGTTTCCAGGTTTTGTGTCAATGCAGTGCTCAACCTACTCACTCAGCTTGACTGAACGAACCCTATACAGTGCATCCCATAGTTAATGCTGATAGTCAATGTTGCACAAGATGTTTATGCAAACCTGCTCTTGAAACTTCCGCTGCACTGAATGACCATGAAAGACTGGGCACTCTGTGCGGTGTCTACCACTCTGATTGCCTGGGTTCTGCCCACCATTGTATATTACCTGCATTTGCATCATCTGATGTGCACAGCCGTGTAACTCCGGTCCAGTATTGGCCCATCGGTGGTGGAATTTAGCAATCATGTACTTTGACAGGACAGGACATCTACATCCTTGACAGCTGTCGGTGCAGCAGTTGATAAACAAAAAAAGCCGAACGTTGCCTAAGCAGTTTCGGATGGACTCGTCACAATCCCACGAGAGGATTTCTGACTCGGTTGGCCGTTCCAAGAACGGACGGATCCAGTTGCCAGTCCTGCCGCGTGTCATGCACAATGTACCAAGCCTACAATCACGCATGCCAACCTAGGACCCTCCATACAGTTTCCACACTCTGGCCAAGCGCGCATAACTCAGTATACTCGTGTTGATCGAGTGATAGCCTTGAGGTGATGATGGACCCCTACCAAAGCCAAGCACGTGCGCATGAGCAAGGCCCGGCTGAGCACGGGCCGTCTGGGCAGCCTTCGCAAGCCTTTACAGCGTCCCGGCGCCTTGATGCAGCTGACGGTCGTGACGAGCAGCATTATGCACAGCGTCATGAGCAGCACCAACAGCCGCAGCAGCAGCAGCATCAGGCGGTCTTGGCGGTGGCAGGTCAGCTGGCTGTGCTGCCGAAAGCGCAGGACGTGCGAGTACAGTGCGAGGCACGGGACTGCCAATCGCTGCTGCAGGTAGGAGAGTTGTGGCGCTTCCCGCCCGCAAAGTCTGCCGCAAAGTGCTCGTTTATGTTTGACCTGTCCGCGTTTGTGCACCCCAGGTCTCTATGGAAGTCAACCACCGCCAGCCCCTGCACTCAGGCCAAGGGTGTGATTTGCACTATTAATTTCTTGTTGTGATTTGCAGGTCAGCATACCTATTAC
>JAABUO010003039.1_pt1 | contig 20157 bp, 33 predicted proteins | sample 5559291 | NCBI WGS metagenome assembly JAABUO01 (sample SAMN10711878, study PRJNA513372) | rock metagenome | isolation source: Antarctica rocks | place: Antarctica: Victoria Land, Finger Mt sud
ACCCTCCAGCTCGCCGTCGGGCCCCCGCAGCTTGTTCAGCCGGACGCCGATCAGCCACTCTCGCTTCAGGCCTGCAAGTACAGCCACCCAGTCAGCCCGCTCACGTTGTGTCCACTCACGCACGCCTGCCTCCAGCCTCGCAGCGCACTGTGTGCAGGGAATGACTTCAGCAAGGGGGGGGGGGGCAGGGGCAGGGGCAGTGCGGGGCACACCCACTTCTGCGCCCATAGCCTGAGTCACAGACTTCATCTTCAGCACCTGCGAGCGAGCGTACGGCCTCCTGTGAGCCCTTGCAGCTGTTGGGGTAAGGAGGCACCCAGCATTGTTGCTTGGAGCCGCGGAGCGGGCGACCGCGCGCCGCACCTTCAGCAGTTTCTTTGTCTCGCCGCCGTCAGGCGTGTTCAGCGCGAAGATGACCCCCTGAGCCCCAGCAGCAGGCCGTCAGAGCTCGCGCGTTCGAGCGGGCTTGGCGGGCGGGGCGTGCGCAGTCGCGCAGTACATCGCTTCTATGCGCGAGTGCTGACCTGTGCGCCGCCGGCAATCTCCTTGCCTATCCGCAGCTTGTCGGTGAGCAGCACGCCCGACTCCGCGTTGAAGCTGTCCGCGACGTAGATAACCTCGCCCTCGGTGTCCTCGTCCAGCTGCCGCGCGCAATGCCGGGACGGTCCAGCCTTCTGGGCCTCGTTGCACAGCTGGAGCACAACATATGAATGTGCGCCACGCACCTGGAGCTTGGCATACTCCCCCGCCGCCCCAGAGCTCTGCTCGGGGGCGTCTTCCGCCAGCAGGGGAGCCATAGCCATGATCGCCACGGACCGCGCGGCCTGGCCGCTGGACAGGCCAAAGAGCGCCGCTTTGCGCTGCTGCAGCTGCGACCTGGGGAGCACCGGGCCGCTCAGGGGGACGCGTCTGTGTGCATTGGCCCCGACTTCAAAGGCGAGCGGCGCAGTGGTCTGCACGTGCGACAGCATCAAATGGGGGCTCAGCTGACAAGTTTTGTGCGCGGGCGGGCCGGGCGGGAGGGGCAGCCAAGCCCTGTAGACAGCAGGCCAGGCTGAGACGGAAACCTTCCCGCCACCAGCTGCTCATCTCTGGAATCGGGTGGAATCAGCATCCGGCGAGCGCTGTGTGCTGGAGTGATGTTCAGGCCTGCGCCACGGGCCACGCCGCTGCCTGGCTGCCGGGGTGCTGCGTTCCCGCACGGACTGCGCGCCGGGGCGTGCCGTCACATCAGGCTCGGCTGCCGCCTGACCGCCTACGCGGCTGTCGTCATGCCCGCGGCGACGGGCAGCGGGTGAGCTCCTCGCGGAGCCTGCATGTACAAAGGCGCAAACGCGACCTTGTGCCCTTGGTGGTGCTGAGCATGGTGCTGAGCGTGAGACGTGTGCACTGACAGCAGCGCCGTCCGAATGGCTTTGTTTGTGCGATGAGTGCTGTGCGGAGTTCCTGTGGCCGTTACTGCCCTTCTTTGGGGCGCTATCGGCTTTGTTGCTTTCACGTGTTGTCTTTCGCACCGCTGGCTAGTGCTGCCCTTCCTTTACGTGCCTCCACTGCACACTGACCGGTGCGGCGCTGCAGGGAGGCAGCATTGGCCGACGCGCCGCCCGCTCCAGGCAGCCAGAGCATCAGCGACCAACTGGAGCAGCTGCGTGTCCAGGAGGAGGTCGCCAAAATGCACCCACAGCCGCCCGACGACGGCGACGACGGCGGGGGAGGCCGGAAGCGGCAGTACCTTGTGGTGATGCGCCACGGCCAGCGCGCGGACGAGGTGGGCAGCGCCTCCTGCCGTCGCGGAAGCGCACGCGGACCGCACACGCACTCTAGCGCCGACGCTGTGCTTGTTATCGCAGATAGACCCGGACTGGGTAAAGACCGCTGCGCGGCCGTTCGACCCGCCGCTGACGGAGAAGGGCGAGGAGCAGGTGCGGCAGCGGCCGCGCGCCTCGGGGCTGCCATCGCCGCTCGCCCCAAGTGCTGAACACTCGGGGGCGCTGGCGCCGCTGAGCGCCTTGCCTGCCTGCAGGCGCGCGTGGTCGCGGACAAGCTGAAGCCGTATAACATCCAGCAGGTCTTCATCTCGCCGTTCTACAGGTGTGCCACGCTCGCACGGGGTGTGCTGAAACCGTGCTGCAGCGGGCCCTGCTGAGCACTGGCGGCCACACTCACATATTTCCTCTCACTCCTCACATCTTGCCCCCCCGCCTTGCCGTGAAGGGCTGCCGTGCAAATCAGGACCTTGCCTGCCACTGCAGGTGCATACAGACAGCGCGGCTGACCACCGAGGGCCTCAACATCCCGCCCGAGCGCTGGACTGTGTCAGTGGCCGTCTGCGAGGTGCGCTGTGCAGCCTGTGCGCTGTCTGTGTCCCAAGGCTGGCGAGCGCAAGCAGGCGACCAAGGGTCGCATGGCCCTCGAGAATGTGGAGCTTGAAGGGTTGCATGCAAGTGTTGCATGCCCTTGCCGGCAAGGTCGGAGGCCTGAGCGGCGGTGTGCTGGGCGCAGTTCCTGAACCCCATGATCCTGGTAAAGAAGGGCGGCAAGCTGCCGGGCGGCCACATCCAGTCCTGGTTCTGGGAGCGCGGCAGCCTGAGGGACAGCCTGCCCCTGAAGCTGCCGCCGCGTGCGCGCCCGCGCGCACCGTCCCGGATGAACCAGCATGTGCTCTATATGCGGCACCCACTCACACCAGCGCCTGTGACGCTGTGAAGGCCGGGCGCGCAGACATCGCGTCGAGGGTGAATGTGGGCCAGACGGAGTTCAAGCGGTACCCCGAGAACCTGCTGAACTCGCGCGTGCGATACGGGCGCGCGTTCCAGGTTCGCCCGCAGGATGCAGGACATTCCGCCAGGCCAGGGCGCGCTGCCTGGGCGTTCACTGCTGCGCTCAAGCCTGGTGTGGAAGCACCTCGCGCGCCTAGAGGCGTCATTAGACCCATGATATATCAGATAGTAGTCATCAGACCCATGGTATAAGGGGCATCAGACCCATGAAATAGTCCTGGTGTATGCGTCTGTAGCCAGGCCGTGAGTGCCGCCCGGCGCCGCGGCAGGACATCGCGGACGAGGCGCAGGGCAGCGTCCTGATCGTGACGCACGGCGACGCTGTCAACTCCTCAGTCACGCGCTTGCGGCCCTGGGCGCTCGTGCACCCGGTGCACCACACCGGCTTTACTGCGGCCTACCGCGACGAGAAGGCCGGTGCGTGGCGCCGCGCCCCGCGGGCCTCCTGTGCGGGTGCTCGGAGATGCCGGTGCATGTCAAGGCAGACGCAGGAGCGAAGAGGACGCTCAACATGCAGCGCATGAGCACAGCGTCTGGCAAGGGCATGCATATGCGTACATGTACTTCAAACACATCATGTATGTGCATGTATGTATGTCTTCATGTGAGTGTATGTCTGTCAGTGTGTGTCTTTCTAGCGCCGATTGCTCGTGTCACCTGTTCTGCCGTGTGTCGCAGGAGCATAAGCTTGCACGTGCGGGGCAGGTGGCGGGTGGGGAGCGTGGCACCTGGAGTCTAAGAGCGGCGAGCACGGCGTGTGGTGGTATGAGCAGCTGCGGCCGGCGTTCTCCCTGTACCATGGTGCGCCCGACTATCCCGCTGGTGCCGGCGCGGACGGGCGCCCCACCTGCTGCGTGGTGTGATGCCCGCACTGCACACCTGACTGGTATCAAGCTGGCTCAGTGCCCTTGACGTTTACAACTGCAAACACCAATGTGTTTGCCCCAGCATTGAGCAGCATGAAAGCAGACAAGAAACCAACAAGGACGCAAGCGGGCTGCAGGGGCCAAGGGCGTGGCATCCGCAGCGTTGCGACTGACACCCTTTGGCAACCGCCACCGTGCGCGGACACCGGAGCCCGTGTCTGAGCCAACGTCTAATGCCAGCAAGAGCGCAAAATGATGACCTTCAAGGGTCAAGGGCGTGTGAAGTGCATGGGTGTAATGAAATTGAGCTTGACAGTTGTGTATGCGTAATCGGTCTGTGTTATATCATTGCAGTGCTCAGGTCATTGTCTGCAAGGTTTCCTGTGGTCACTGGCATATCAACCTTGCTCAGTATTATTGTGCACGTGAAGGCACGTTGATGGCGGTGCCTGTAAGAGTGCACACTAAGAGTGCACACTATTAAGCACCAATGAGCGAAAGTAAGCGCCTTAAAAGTAACAGGATCAACCCTACCTATATAAACTCAAAGAACTTTCAAATAAGGACGCTGCGCCGCTAGGTACAGACTTTGTTGGCACAACAATATTCCATGCATGCACTTCAATGTATGCAAACTATTGGAACATGCTCCAATGGAGCGGCTCCATCTACATATAGTGGTGCAAGTGATGCATGTTGCATGCGTTGAAACACACACAGGTGATGGTCTGCTAGAGCATGACCAGCGTTGCTCGAGCAGGCCCGGCAGAGCTGAAAACTCTGTTTACGGGCCGCCGTCATACTCGCAAGCCATGCACTGCCACTCTCACCCGCACTTCTCCCTCACAGCCTAAAATGGCCACAGGCAGTACGGCACTGCAACGATGGTCGTCGCTACCGCGCCGGCCGCCACGCCGAACACCACTTTCTGCGTGGCGCGCAGCCCCGCTCAAGCGACCTGCCTGGCCGCTGGAGCAAGGCAACTTCAGGGCACTGTGAAGCAGGGACTACGAAGAGACTAACAGACGCATTACATGTGTGCTCATTCCGATGCATGTGTGCAGCAGAAATGCAACCCATCTGCGCAACAAATGCGTCGCCGCCGTGTGCACCACAAGGTGCTGAACACAATCAGGCATGCATGATGATGCTTGCACAAGCGTAGCTTGCACAACTCATGCCTGCACAAGGCACAGATTGCGTGTATGACATGGTGTGCCGGCCGCATGCGGCGCACCTTCCGGATGCCCAGGTCAACATCATGGTCCTCGATGAACTGCATCCCAGTTCCATCAACGTCCCAGACGCTGGCCTGCAGGCGCGGAGACTGCGTGAGCGCGCACGCACCCTGGTGCCTCCTGCATGCCAGCAGCTTGGGTGCGCTCTTGTTCCGCAGCGTACTCTCCTGCCTGCCGCAGGCCGCGCACCAGGGCGATGGTTCAGAGGCCGCTGGCGCCCGACGCGATCTCGGCGGCCCCCAGGAAGAAGGGGAGGATGAGGTACAGCCGCTCCGCCGGGTGCGCGTGCAGCTTGGCGGCGATGAACATGGCCGCCAGCGCAACCGTCTGCGCGGGTGCGAACAGGTAGGCCCCGCGCGTTTGCACACGCCTGGGCGATGACCTTGAGTTGCAGCCACGAGAGCATAGGCCTCACCGTTAGCCCGATGCCAAAGATGATGCGGCGCTTGCGCTCGTCGTCGTCGATGTTGACCAGGCCGCTGGCGGCCTTGGCGCGCGCCTCTGCTATTTGCGCCTCCGTCGGCTGCTCGGCGCGCAGCGCTCAGGGTGTGACAGATGCGTGTGCTGGAGTGCGGCCAGAAGCAATGTACTGCAAAAAGTTAACGCGCCTTTGGCAGATCGGTGCGCACGGGCCAAGCTACGCCGAGCACATCCTTGTAGCCAGAGTTGGCCTTGAAATACACCTGCCAAGCGACAGCGGTGGGTGCGCCACCCGGCAAAGACTGTGACATACGTTGTTGACTTCTTTCCACCACATCAACTATGCAGCGCAGAGGTGGCAGCACCCACACACCTTCCACATGCTGGTCCACTGCTCTGACGGCCACGTGACTGGGCCATTGGGCGGCGGCTTCAAGCTCTCAGTCCTGCGCACAGAGTCCAAGGTCCAAGTGAGATGGCAGACAAGCACGCACGTAAAGAGCTGCACGGCAACTTTTACTGCACGACGCACTTGCTGGTGCACCCCTTGGGTCAGGACAAAGGGATTGCCGCACAGCGCACACGCAATGTGAGGACTCCTTGCGCACCGGTCCCCCAGAAAGTCCTCCAGAGACACGCTGGTCCTCAGCCCTGCATCCTCCGCCCACTGTGCCACGATGGACTTGTTGCCCGCCGCTGCTGCGCGTGCAGGCGGGGCCCGCCGTTGCGTGAGCTCAGGTGCGCTCATGCTTGCCCATCCGCTTCGCCGCGCACGCAGCAGTGGTCCGCAGGTGAACGGCGTGCACAGGCGCACTGAGGACTCCATCTGGCTGGATTTGCGCGGCGACCACCTTGCCGACACTACAAGCCCACAATCAAATGGTACTACTTTGCCATCGACCCTCGACCAAGTACACAAAGCAGCCGGTTCGGAGTCTGGAATCCTTCCAGGCGCCAGCGCAGGTGTTGGGCCGAAACCTTTGCTGAGAACAGGCACGTCGATAGCAAATAGGATGTATGCGCACTGCACACACCAGGCCCTGTCGGGGGCCGGGCGCGTGCACCTGCGGCAGGTGAGGCAGCGAGCTCCGTGCAGCATGCAGAGGCGCAGCGCCGCCAGGGCGCCCTATTGCGCAGCGGCGCAGCAGAAGAGGAAAGAGCAGGAGACTGCATCGCAGCAGACAGTCGGGGAGCCGCTGCGAGCGCCCGGGTCAGCGTCCAACTTTGTTGGGCTGCCAGCAGACCCCAAGGACATCAAAGTCACAACGCCCGTCTCAGACCGGCAGATGCAGGCAAGCGCTCTCCGTCTGGGTGTTTGTGTTTGCGTTCCTTGTATCCCTGTGTGTGCTGTTGCCCGGCTTCTATGCATATTTTAAAAAACAGCCAAGCAGAACAGGCAGAGCAAGCTCTTGTTAACTCGCCCGACAGTAGCTGCTTGACTCCGCAGGAGCATATAGACCTGGCGCGCAAGGACTTTCCGTATGTGTTCAAGGACATACTGGACGTGGAGCACTTTGAGCGCAAGATGTTCTTCAGGTACAAGCAGAAAGCTTTTGGTGACTTACCGAGCAGGACTGTGTGCAGAGTCTAAGTGCTTGTGCTGGCTTGGGTACGCAGCGACCCCATCAGCCGGTTCACCTTCTTCCGGGGTAGGCGCGCAAACGCCCGAGCGCTGTTACCATGTCACATAGTACTTGTTCTCGCTCAGTGGCAACAGCGCTGTTAATTTAAGTGGTTGATGCTTGACCTGACCACACCAATAGGAAAGCAAGTAGTGTCTGCAGCGTGGCCTGGTGTGCCCTGGTGGCGAGAGCGGCGCTGGGAGTTAAGGGGGCGGTGCGCAGGGTACCAGTTCAACGTCACCTTCCTGCGCTACTTCCTGGCACCCATCTTCGAGGTGCATGAGGTCAAGCAGGCAGGCCCGCACGAGATGGTTTTGAAATGGTGCGCTCACCCGTGCACCCATGCACCCATGCACCAACATCATGCGGCACTCAAGAACTACTTAGCGCACCCTTATCCGAAATGCATCCGGTGTTGGCCGCTGCATCCCTGCATGCATGAAGGCGTGCTGAGGCCTGGAGCACTTTATGGCCCGCTGATGTGGGCCGTGTAAAGGCATTGTAACGCATTTCCCATCAGCGTTGCAAATTGAATGCTGCAAAATGACATGACTTTCCTCATGCGAGTAAGTTGTGCGGCATGCGACATCCTGGTCGCGCCGGCTGTAAAGGTCGTGGACGATGAACTTCTGGTGGCTGCGCTACTTTCCCACAAAGTACATCTGGGACCCGCGGCTGTCGTTCACGGGCGTCACCATCCTCGGATACAACGCAGAGACAGGTGTGCCTTCAGCCCTGAGCCCTGACACGCTACGGGGCAGCTGCGGGGCAGCTAGATCGGCCCTTCCTACCATGCTGCGTGCAAATGCGCAGCATACGTAATTTGGTTGGAGTGATGACTTGCAGCCTGTCACTGCACAGCAAGCTAGTACGCAGCTGACATGACTGTATCAGTCCAGCAGGTCGTAACACTATTGTTTTGGATGTTGTCTGCTCTGCTTCACTTTAAACACTGTTCAGTCTGCAATGCTTGTCTGCCTGCCTGCCAGGTGCAATGATGACTGCACCGCTGTGTAGCATGCAACACCTGACAGGCTGCCTGCAAAAGTTACGTGACGCATGACCACATGCCCACTTGCGCACTCGTACCCTGCTGCCTTTTCACCTCTTGATACACGGCGCGCGCCGGTGAGCGCCGTGGACAAGCACGCTGCGCGCACGCCGGCAGGAAAGTGGAACAAGCATGTGGACGCATGGGATGCCATCCAGGACAACGAGTTCTTCAGCCCAGAGGCGTTCGCCTTTGTGCTGAAGCAGCTCTTCCAGGTGGCCAAGCCGCCTGACCGCTTCACGCCCGAGTACTGCATTATGAAGAAGTTCAAGGACTGGGAGATCCGCAGGCGCGCGCCCCCGCGCCCGCATTTTCCATAAATGCGAGGCATTCGCGCTTGTCGGGGCGCCGCCATGCCCGGACGCGGCAGGCGCAGAGCGGCCCGGTTTTGCAGCAGCTCCAAACGGCGTCGTTGCGGGTGCATGCGCACATTGCATCCCGCACGCGGCAGCGGCCGCGCGGGCCGCGGCCGCGGGCACGCACGAGCGCTGAGGCGGCGCGCGCGGCCGCAGCTACAAGCCCTTTGTCGCGGCCGAGGTGCGGGGGCGGAGTGAGGAGGAGGCGGAGCGGCTGCTGCGCGAGTACCTGGGCGGCGCCAACGAGCGCGGCCAGCGCCTGGACCTGACCACGCCGCTCTGGCGCAGCAGCGACGGCGCGGTCTCCTTCGCGCTGGCAGGCCTCCAGGTACGGGGCTTGCCCGCCCATGCAGCAACACACTGCGCGCACCTGCAGTGCTACGCCCCAACACTGTCCGGCTTTGCGCAGAGCGCCGCGCCAGGCCTGCAAAGCTCCAAATGTTTACTCTCATCATCGTGGATCATCGTGGATGAGCAGCGCGTGTGGCCAAAGCAGCCCCGGCTGTCTGAGACAGGCTTGTGACATACGTTTACTTGTGCGGCGCGCGCAGGACGAGAAGGCGGCGCCGAGGCCGCGGAACGCCGCGGTCACGCTGCGGGCGCAGCCGGAGACCTGGTGGGCGGCCTGGGTGTTCACAGGGCACCCGAGCGAGGAGGACATCATCGGGCGCTTGGAGTCGGTGCGCGTGCGCACGCGCGCCGAGGGCACCAAGCCGGTGGAGGGCGCGCCCTGGCTGTACGCGCGCTACAACGACCGGCAGTGGCCCTGGGGGCCGTTCCGGCGCAACGAGGCGCTCGTGCAGGTGGACCCGGGCACGTTTGAGCTGTGGCGCGGCGTCGACTGGGACTTGGTCAGGCGCATTGTTGAGCGGCCGGTCTGAGGGCCGAGTCCTGCTGCAGTGATAAAAGCTGCATGGCTGTTGGAAAGGCCTGTTTCGTTGGCGCTCATGCGAAACCTTAGCACACCTTAGCAGGTTAGACCCTCCTTTATGGACGTGCTGACATGCTGAGTGTTGAATAGCAGCTGTTTCCGCGGTGCCGGCATGGCGGTTGTCATGCTGGCACCAGCATGCTTTCATGAGGCTGTTGTCTTTGCAGAGTTCCGTTGCAGCTCTTTACAGCTCAAACTGTATCATTCATGATTGTGTATTTAAGTAGGCAGTGCTCTAGGACCTTCTGTAATGTGACCACTGACCAATGCATGTCAGCAAACTCATATGAGCAAACTTAGTTTCGTGCTCTAAGGGAATATTGTCGACAGAGCATGCGATCGCAACAGCCGTAGCACCTTGTTAGAGATGGTGCGCTTGCAGATGCTCGATAACCAGATCTGTGCTGGCGCAAAGGTTTTTTAACAATAAGTACTCTCCCGAACTGCAAAGAGCCTTGTTGCGAGTGAGTCCCCCCTCACTTGCTGAGGGAGCTCTACAGGCCCTCTGTAGCTGTGGAGAGCGCCTGGTATATCAACCAAGGCTGTGGCAGGCCGTCCCAGCTCGGGGCCGCACTTCTTACCCAAAAAGCTTCGCGCCGGCACAAACCTGCTGATGCCAAGCACCTGCAAGCACACTGTCCTGATCAAGGTGCTAAAGCTGTGGCGCCAGCACAACCTTCTGTGCCTACACACCTACACACAGGTACCACCAGCTACTCTCCTCGTCGTGCAGGTTGTCCGGTGTGCCTTTCTGCTTGGCCAGCCCCTGCAGTGCGCTGCTTGGTAGCAATACATGGGAGTGCAAAATTCTGTCCAAGGAGCATTCTCTCAACGACCCCGCCAACCAAACAAGGCATGCAACACACTCACTCAAATCTACGTCAGTGAGTGTCTCAGGCCACTAACACCTCGTACTGCTTGTCCAGGACAAGTCACGGTCGATGCATTTGAGCAGACCCTTCAAGCCTTTGCCATTTTGTGCGCAGCATTCTTCCACTTCCGGCGCGTGACGCTGCAAGTTGTGGAGCAGCGGGACGCTAACCCACCGCGCCAGCCACCTCTTTTCCAGTACTGAAGCTAAGCAAGGCGCTGATAGCACTGCTGGAATGCAGCATTTGCACGAGCATTGCAGTTCGCGCGAGGAGACAGGGGAGTGGTGCCTTGCACCATACGATGTGTTCATGTTGGAGGCCAACGTGAGCTGCGTGATGGGTGGTCCAGCTCCAGCTGTTGCATCATGGGTGCACTGGGGCTGCTGTGCGTGCTAGCTTCATTTTTAATTCCACGCCCCGGCGCAGAAGTAAACCCAGGACGTAGGCCTTGGACACGCTGCACGCTAGGAAGAAGAGCCGCGGTTCCGCACCATCGGCTGGATTTCCTTTACGGCAGGCGAGGCCGCCTGCCTGACAGCTTCTCCTCCTTGGAGTGCAGCGTGCCCAGTGGGCCGTCGTTCTGGGTTGGCTCCTATGCGGGGCAGGAACAGTGAGTGAAGCTTGCATGCATACCAGACCCAGTGCACCCACACAGGCCTCAGCTGGAGCTGGGCAACACGGCGCGCAGCTCACCTTGATCTCCGCGGTAAGCAAAGCGAGCGGTCTGAGCACCGCTCCTCGGTCTCCTTGCGCACAGCCCTGTGCCGGAGGAGCATGCTCTGCTCCGGCAGCGCTGTCTGCGCCCTGGCGCGCAGCTTCAGCGCTTGAACGCTGTGCTGGCGCGGCGGCATGCGTCCCTCCGCTCCTCGACTTGCAGCGCGAGGCGCCAGAAGAGGTAGAACGCCGCGCACAGATCGGCAGCGGCTTGCGTGATCTGCACTGTTGCCTCGGCCATGGCCAGGCCAGACACGCAGCGAGATGTGGAGCAGGCAGTGCACGTATGCAGGAGTGCAGAGTCTTTGCAGATTGATTGGTGCATGCACATGCATGTCAACATGCTAGGCACGCACAGCAGCCCCTATGACCGTTATGACCTGTCATGGCGGCCTGCAGTTGGCGTCCACAGCTGATGAGCTTGACAATGCTAACACAGTCTACCCTGGGCGATGCTTTAGCATGCACCTATGTTTGCATTCTTGCTGCAAACTTGTAAATAATGTCATGGACTGTATGACTGTGATGCAGTTTTCGGTAGTGCTTCGCTAAAAAGAAAACGGTATGTAAGCAGGTGCCTGTGCTGTGCACAATACAAATCACATAACACGTTGATGATGCTACCCCCGGTGGGATCACAACACAAGCAACACAGGACACAGCGTGAAGGCAGGCCTGACAATGGCACCAGTCCTATTGATAGACAGCACTCACTCAGCCTTGCTGCTTGCTCTCTCGGCGCATCATCGCTCGGCGCATCTCAAAAGCATCAGCGCAGTTGCAGACCCTTGGCATGGCAGCATGGCAGCATGCAGCTTCCAACATCTCTCGCAACGAGGACACAACGCAGCGGCCCATGTCAGGCCAGGGCGCGCGGCATCTCCGCAAACGGCAAGACCGGTGCGCTGGCCTGCAGCCCGGCGGCCGTGCGCATGCACTGCTCCGCCTCGTCGTCCCGCTGCTGCGCCAGCCGGATGTAACCCAGCTCGCACCTGCCGCGCATGCGCGCGGGGCAGTCAGCGCCGCCACCCGCCGCGTATGTTTCGGTGTTGCTCGCACTGCAACAGAAGTAGCGTGAGCGCTCGAGCTCTGCTGACCACGCACTCCGTGACCAGGCTGATGACATGCACTGGCGTGCGCCGCCCGGGACATTTTTGCAGGCTCCCGCACAGGCCGCGCCTAGAGGGGTGTGCTTGAAAGTGGGCGGCCATGCAGGCCACGGCATGCAGGACCCTCTGCTTTGCCACCGCACGCTGGACGCGCATGCATTGGCCACACACCCTTCCCAGCAAAGCTGCGCCAAAAGCAAGAGCAACACACAGGGTGCCCACACACACCACTCACGCGCACGGCGCGCCCGCAACATGGCACATACTTGAGTTGCCCCCAGACGCATGCGGCCCGCACACCCGCTGGCGGGGGACCGGCAGGCCAACATGCAGTCGAGCAGTGCGCGCGGCATGCCCACAAAATGCCCCCCCAATGCCCGTCTGGGGTGAAGAGCTGCTGCGCCGCGGCGCGGCGGCGCACCAGGCGCTGACATAGTCTGGGCGCGCGCGCAGCGCGCTCTCGGCGTGCGCGGCCGCGAGCGCCAGGTCCGCCGGGCCGCCGGTGTGGCGCAGCAGGTGCGCGAGCGCGAGCGCGGCGGGCGCGTGGCGCGCGTCGGCCGCCAGCGCGCCCTCCAGGCACGCGCGCGCCGCCGCCACGTCGCCCTCGGCCTGGCGCGGGCGCCGCGCCGGCCGCGCTCAGCGGCGCGCACGGCGCGCGCCATCGGGCTGCCGGAGCCGGGGCCGCGCGGCGCACCTCGGCCAGCGCCGCCGCGAGCGTGTGCACCGCGGGCGCCCACGCGTCCGCGGCGCCGCCGCCCGCCAGGCAGAAGCGCACGTCGTCCGGCCTCCCGGCGGCCAGGAAGGCGCTGCCCAGCTCGGCCCACGCGCGCGCGGCCTCGGCCGCGCCGCCCCCAGCGCCCGCACGCGCCTCTGCAGGCGCATGCACGGGCGCCGCGGCGCCGCCGTTGCTCGTCGGCGCCGCGCCGGCGGGGGCAGGGCCTTTCGACGCGGCCACCGCAGCCGCCAGCGCCGCAAGGCCGCCGTCCATGTCCCCTGTGCGCCCGCGCAAGCCCCGTCGCTGCTTGGCAGGGCCCTAGCGGTGCCGCCCCAAAGCATCTGGTGAAGGCGACGCGCGTTTTCGCGGGCGGCGCCCGGCGGGCGCGCCGACCAGGAGGCCGGCAGGGCCGGGCAGCGGGCCTGCGCCGCCGTTAGGCGGATCGCGCGCGGGCGGGCGGGGCGCGCGCCGGCGCGCAGCAGCAGGCGGCCGCGGATGCGCTGCAGCAGCGCCGCGTGGCGCCCGGGCCCGGCCTCCAGCGCGGCGCCGGCCGCCGCGGCCGCCAGGCCCGCCCGCCGCTCTGCCGACAGCACGAGCGCGACCAGCGCCCAGGGCAGCGCCCCGGAGCCTGCCCGGGCGCGCCCGGGGTGCGCCTCGGCGGGAGCCCCCGGAGCCGCCTCCCCATCGCCGTCGCTGCCGGCGCAGGCGGCGACCGCGCGGCGCGCGTGCGCGAGCGCGGGCCCCAGCCGCCCCGCTTCCGCCTGCGCGCGCGGCGCTGCGGGTGCGCCCGGGCTCACCTGCTGCAGGCTCTGCAGGCGCGCGGCGCCCTGGCGGGCAGAGACATGCAGCAGCCTGATGCAAGGCAGACGCTGGGAGGACGCTGGGATGCAGCCCAGGTGCTCTTCATCGATCCCCGGCAGGCGTAAGGGCACTGAGGTGGTCACAGCGATGAGATTGCACCCCAACGTGCCTTTGCACCCGGCGATGCAATAGCAGGACACGCACAGAGCCACGGGCCTGGTCAGGGGACATCACTGCGGCACACGCGCCTGCAGCAGGGCGAGGCTGTACAGCGCGGCAGGGCTGCCCGGCGCGGCCGCAGCGGCCGCCTCCAGCGCCTGCAGCGCCTCCGCGCGCGCGCCGGCCGCCGCCGCGGCGGGCAGCCCCGCGCCGGGCGCCGCGCTCGCCGCCAGCGCCTGGCCCAGCGCCAGCTGCGCGGCCGCCTCGCTGGGGCCGCCCGGCGCGCCCGCCGCCGCCAGCGCCTTCCTGCCGCGCAGGCCAGGAGCGTTGGCTTCCTAGCGCGTAGGCGTCAACCACTGAACCGCATACCTGGTCTGTTCGAAAGCCCGGCGCCTGGCCCAGCGCGCCCTGCACAAGCACCTTGCCAGGGCTGCCTGACGCTTGCCTCTTGGGCGTTGGGATGGGGAGGCACTGATTGCTTTCTAGCACTGCTCGGTGGTTGAGGCAGTACTATTGCGTTATATAGGGAAGGGGCAGAGACGCTATAGAATATGCACTCCAACTGCAGTCAATGTACCTGAGGCGCGTCTGTGATTCGTGCTATGCGAGCACCTGGCGTGGCGGACGGCCTCATTGGCAGCGCCCGCGGTGCCTAAGCAAGCGCGCGACAGCAGCAGCTGAACACGGCCGCTGCCGGGCTGCTGCGCGGCTAGCGTCAGCGCCACCAGGCGCGCGCGCTTGGCCTCGCCAGCGGCCAAGAGCTCCTACCGCAAGGCGCACGAGCTGTTCAGGCGCGTCACTGGCAACAAACGGCATATTTCCAGAGTTGCACACCAGTTAATGCCCACCGTCTCTACCTAATCCTAATCCGTTATCAGTGCTGGCATGCGCAACAGCTAGGTCGCTGTTCACTCACCTCCACACTTGTCAGGTCGAAGTCATTTGACGACATGGAATGTGTGGGCATTATGTGTAGACGCTGGCAGGCCTCCCGCACCAATGCAGCTACTCACACGCGGCGCACTTGCGCAGTGAGAGTTGTACCGACTCTGATTGAATGCAGACTTCACACCCCATTGCTTGCTTACACCCCAGTGGCGCGGGCGGGTCGCCCATACCGTTGCTTGCAGAAAGCAAGCTCATATTGTGCCTGCAAACTCCGACTATGCTAGGCATACTTTGGTTGGAGTGCTATTGTGCATAGAACACACCAGCGCTGCTCTTCAGCAAAGCAACACATCAAGATGATGCACTGCCAGACGTGAGTCTGCAGTCGACCAGGTCACTCGATTACCTGCTGCAGCACCGTTGCCACTCGCACTGTTGGCGTGTGCACTCTGGTGCTGATGCAAGGCCCGGTCAGAATACACTCCTGGCCTATAACACTACGGCCCAGCCGTTAGCAGATGTCTACTTCTCAGGTGTCAACGCCTTCACCACTGCTTTCAGGTGAGCGTTTAGGGAAGAAGTGTGCCAACAATGTTCAAGACTATGACGGGCACTCTCTTTCTGGCGCTGGGTGCCAAACTTGAGCAAGGCGTCTCTGGCCCCCTGCACAAGCACTCCGCTGCTCGCAGGGGAGGCAGCCCATAAGCTGGCTATGGAGCCAGACAGCGGCAGCCCAGCCACCTCCACGGCACGCCCGCCGCGCCTGCAGCCCTCTGCCCAAGCTGTTTCCAGCAGTGGAGAACTCCAGCAAGCTTGCCTCTGGCTCCCAAACTTGTGCTGCACATGCCACGCAATAAAAGCCTGCGTGTGTCGGCGAGCAGCTTGAGAGCGTGCGTGACCTTGCCGACCAAGCGCTGCAACGGCCGGAGCTCCTGGGCAAAGCCGAGCACGGCTTTGAAACACTGCCTTCCGCGGAACAGTGCTCTGCATTGGTGTGCTGCAAGGGCCGCTGGCTCACCTGGCTTGTGCCCCACAAGCCAGTGTGCAATATATGGTTGCATGATTGAGACTGAAATTTGCCAGCACATGTACATGCCCTCCCCATGTCGTGTCTGTTATCTTAACATGCATATGTATGCGTGACTGTGGCACGGAATGATTGCATGCACAGCCAACTGTGCAGCACTTACGAGCACTTCGCTCTGGCAGTTCCCACAGTGCGCTATCGTGCGCGCCGTGCGGCGAGCGCGGCAACGCGACCGAGCCAAATAAACAACAATGGCCGACTCGTGTCCCATTCACTCTCTTGAGGTGATTGCAGCGGGCGCTGAGGGTGCCCGCTTCAGGGCAAATCGCTGTGCGCGCTCCTGGCGCACCAGCGCGGCGAATGCGGCGCGGCAGCCAGGCTGGTGAGCGGCGGCACGCGCCAAGACGGCGGCGCCGAGGAGCGCGCACGCGCCTGGAACAACCTGGGCTGCATCCAGGCACGGCCCTGGGGGGCCGCGCGCATGGGGCATTACTTAGGGCTGCTGCAAGTGGCTGTGCAGCGCGGTCTGCCAGCACACACTGGCGGAGCCACACGGGAGCCTGCTGTGAGCCGGCCGATTGCTCCTGGGTGCAGCTTTGTTGAGCTAGCCTGACCCGCATAACATCATACGAACATGTATGCCAGGCCGAAGGGAACACATCCCAGACCGCCGGCAGCCTCTCAAGAGGTGCTGCAGTGAAGCTCGTGTCAGGTTGATGGTACGCACTACAGAAGGAGCATTTTCTGTGCATGGGCAGGGAGGTGCATGCCCCAGGAGAGCATGCTGGGAAGCCCCAGGATAGCCAGAGACGCGGCCTGTGCCGGCAGGCGCGCCAGGGCCAGCGGCACACGGCGGCGCTGTGCTTTGCCAAGGCGCTCGCGCTCTGCCCCGCGCCCACGGCCGACGAGCTGGTCCGCCCCGCTCGCATGCGCCGGCCGCAGGGTGTCGGCGCCGCTGCCGTGCCGCCTCTGGGGAGCAGTGAGCGAAACTTTGGCATAACCTTTCTAATGGCAGGTAAATAGATTGCTGGCATTCATTATATCAGCGGAGGTGGTGTGCAGATGAACCTAGCAATGGTAAGGCACACCAGTGTATGCAGGGAGCTGCATGCCCTTTCATGAAGCAGTAGGATGTCTGTATGCAAGCCAGCCAGTCTGCTGCCGGCGTGTCGCGCGTCCCTGCAACCCTGCGTCCTTGTTGAGCTTGGCTGCGCATGCGGCGACAACCGAACCCCGCAGCGCGCGACGTCCCATCCGCAGCGTGCTTGCAGGAGGGGGAAGCGAGCATCAGCGCTGCGGCAGCGAGCGACGTGTGCACGTCGGCGCTGTACAGCGGCGCGCTGCAGGCGCTGATGCTCGGGCGGCCCAGGATCGCGCTGCGCTGCTTTCAGGCGCGACCGCCGTGCGCCCTAATACGGCTGCACGGAAGTCTGCACATGAATAGTCCAGAGGTACACGAAACATAACAGGGAGTGCAAGACAGACTTGCAGGGACTTCATGCCAAGCCTATGTGTTGCAATGTCACGGTGGGCAAGGGGTGTGCGGCCAGGGGCCGTGGTAGAGAGGGAATAGGGTACGGCAAGCTCTGGCGGAAGCCAAGGCAGGCAGGGGAAGGTAGTGACGTGCACCACTAAACCCTGACCTAGACAGTCTGAAGCCCTCATCTGGCATAGGATGGGGGCCGCCTGCGTGACCCGCTGCTCTGGCAAGCCATGGCAGGCAGGCGAAGGGGGCGTCATGCACCTCAGAGCCCTGATCCACCCAGTGACCTACCCAAGGCTCACACTGGGCGCAGGAGGTGGCGCACGCCAGCCCGCGCGACCCGCTGCTCTGGCTGCGCCTCGCCGAGAGCTGCATTGCCGCTGCCGCGCCGCCGGGGGGCGATGCTGCGCAGGCTGCCAGGCCCGCGCTCCGGCGTGACGGGGGTGCGCGCATGGCTGCTCGTCCTGCGCGCGCACATGCCTGGGCAAGCCTGCCTGCCTGACAGCAGAGCCAGCAGAGCTGCGCATGCCGTGCTGTACACGCAGCTCCAGCTTGGCTCCAGCCTCAAGCCTAGCCCGACCGCATCAAGCTCACTGCGCCAAGTTGTCAGCAGACTCGCGCGCGGCTGGGCTCTTGCAGGTCTCCCCGATGTGGACCTGACAAGCACACGTCTCCGCCGTTCCAGGGGGCTCGGAGCACGATGCGGCCGCGCTGGGCACTGGCAGCGCCGGCGGCGCACCAGGCGGCAGCGGTGCAGCCGGGGGCGCCGGCGACGCGGCCGGAGGCGCCGGCGACGCGGCCGCCCTGCTGGAGCAGGCCGCGCAGTGCCTGGCCAATGCGCTCGCGCTTGCTGGTGAGGGCCAGGGCGGCGCCGGCGCTGGGGCGGACGCCCTCCATGCAGACATCAGGCACGAGCCTGAAAGGGGTGCCGGCAGCCCCGCGAGCGCATCACACGCCCCCGTCTCCCCCGCACCTGTGCCGCCAGACACCGAGCCAGGCGTTGGCGCGAGCGCGAGCGGGGAGGCCGGCGCGGCGCGCTCGGCCGAACCGGCCGTCGCCGGAGTCGTGCCAGGCGTCGCGGCGAGCGGGGAGGCGTGCGGCACCGACGCCGCGCAGCGCAGCGCGCCTGCGGACATGGGCGCGGGGCCGCCGTTCGGGGCGGCGCTTGTCGCGGATGCAGCCTCGCGTGAGGCCGCGGAGGCGGCGGCATGTGCGGCGGCGTGCACAGCGGGCGCAGAGGCGCACGCGCGTGCGGTGCGGGCGGCCGCGCACGCGGCGAGCGCGTGGCTGGGCCTGCAGCGGGGGGACCCGCGCGGCGCGCTCGCGCATGCGCGCTGGCTGCTGCAGGCGCGCGGCCGGCCGGTCCTGCTCGCTGCCTGCATCCGCCCGTTCCCTTTTCCATACATCGGCGTCACATGCGCTGCCTGCTCAGTCAGACAGGCTGACGCGATTCTGCAGACGGGCTCCCGCGCGCATGAGCGGCAGGCCGATGCGGTCCCGCAGGCAGAGCGCCGGGCCGCGCTCGGGTGTGCTGCCGAGGCGCTGGCCGCGCTCGGCCGCCCCGATGAGACCGCGGCGCACCTGGCCGCCGCGCTGCAGGGCGCCGGCAGCGCCGCGGGCGCCGCGCGCGCAGAGCCGGCTGCCGCGCTTGTGCTGTCAGGCATCGCGGTGCGCGCCCCGTGTCATACTGCGAGTGGCTTGTCCGCAAGGGTGGGGATGTGGTTTCGAGCAGCTGATGTCCATGTCGAGATGTCATCGCCCATGTCAAGCAGCTCATGTCCATGGCCTGTACGACGGGCGTCATGCCTGCCTGCTGTGACCTGAATGGAGGTGGCGCATGTCGAGCACCTGGTGTTCGCAGACGGGTCACCGTGCTCGCTGAGCTGGCGAGCCGCGCGCGCCCACGCGGCAGGACACCGAGCAGGCGCTGCCGCATGAGGCTGGGAGCTGACAGCCGGATATTTGTGCGCTTGTAAGGACTGGGACAATGGAGCGGTCCAGGCGCGAACAGACACAGAAGGCAAACACGTTTGGCTTTCCAGTGTGTTCCACTTAAATTGTGCAGCATGCTGTGAGCCTACATGCCGCGCTTGGCGGCACACGCATAGTTACGGTGGGCGGGTGACATCCCCAGCAACTGTCTGCTTCGACTGAAACTGGGACAGTGTGTAGCACAGCCTCCCGCATGCTCCTTGCGGCATCCGCACTCATGGGAGATACATCTTGGCAAGCTAATAGAATACTCCAACGCTGGCGGTCCGTGCTTCAAACCGAGACAGAGCCAGTCATCCATGACAAGCAAACCATGCCACACAGCGCTGGGTGCGCCTTGCAGGTGCTGAACGCCCTCCCACCGGCCGCACGAAACAGCCACCCAAGTGCCGCTTGTGCGCCGGCAAGCAGCCGCAGCCGCGCACAGCACACGCTTGAGGGCCTCTGTCACCAAACCAGGCGCGCGCGGCACACGCATGCGCCTGCACCTGGGCCGCGTGCCCTGCAGCGGCGTCCCCGGCAGCCGCGGCGGCGCGGCCTGTCAGCCTGGCGGCTGCGCACTGCATCTACCCGCGCTCTAGCAGGCCGCGCCCGCGCTGTGAGGGCGGCCTGCAACTCCGAGGGGGCAACATCAGCTGCGCACGGCGTCCAGGCGGGCCTGCAGCGCCTCGTCCTCCTCGGCGGTCTCCGCCGGCGCGGCCTGCGCGGCGCGCTGCTTGGGCGCCGCCGAGCCCGCCAGGTCCGCCATCGTCGCGCCCGCCACGTCCAGCAGCACCTGTACGCCGGCGCAGGGCTCAGCTTGGTGGTGGACACACAGTGTTGAGGCTTGCGTCCAAGTGTGCACAGTCGACGACGCTGATTAGGGGTGCGTCCAGGCTTCAAGAAGTGGGTCTGAGCATGTGTTGGGTGACAGCTCCCAGCACTGCTTGCGGTGCCCTGTGAGCCAATATGAAAAGCATCCACACAGTGTTCTGCACGCAACACAGAGGGGGCTGGTTGCGGCCTACCTTGTCGATTTCAGCCTCGGTCTCCTCCTCCAGGTCCTCGGAGTCCATGTCCATGGCGTCGTCCATCATCTCGCCTATGATGCCCGCCTGCGCCGTGATGAAAGCACCTCAGTCTCTAAAGGAGAA
>JAABUO010003040.1_pt1 | contig 20152 bp, 10 predicted proteins | sample 5559291 | NCBI WGS metagenome assembly JAABUO01 (sample SAMN10711878, study PRJNA513372) | rock metagenome | isolation source: Antarctica rocks | place: Antarctica: Victoria Land, Finger Mt sud
AGCGGCCTTGCGCGCGCATCACCCGGAGCAGGCAGTGGTGGCCCTTCGCGCCGCACTGAACTACGCTCCGGATGACCTGAACTACCAGCTTCTGCTGGCCCAGTCGCTGGCCGATTCAGGACACACAGATGAGGCGGCTGCTTACTATCTCAACCGCTGGGAGACCACTCCGGGAGACGGATTCGTCAACCTGCAACTGGCGCGACTGGCACGCCAGAAAGACAATTCGCAACAGGCGGTGGAGTATTACCGGGCGGCGATCTTCGGCGACTGGGGAGCCAATGGCGCGGACAAACGGCGTCAGGTGCGGATGGAGCTAAGCGACTACCTGATTCAACGCAGAGACCTGGCAGCAGCACGCGTGGAGTTGCTGATTGGCGCGAGCAATGCGCCGGATGGCCCGCGTTCGGATCTGCTCTATGCCGACCGTCTGCAGTCTGCAGGCGACCTCAGCGACGCTATGAAGTATTACGACAAGGCCATTGCCGACAGTCCGCACCAGAGCGAGGCACTTGAGAAAGCTGGGAGGGTGGCGTATGCGTTGGGAAACTACCGCAAGGCTCACAGTCTGCTGGACCGGGCGCTCAAGTATGTGGGGTCTCAAGGCAAGATCGCGCCCGAAGCGGCTGCGGTTGAGGAGCGTGAGAGCTCAATCGTTGCGCTGGCACAGAAGGCTGACCGGATGCAGGAGCTGGATCTATCGCGGGAGTTGTCAGCGCGGGAACGGTTTACGCACCTTGCCGCGGCCGCAGCCATCGCGCAGAAACGGCTGAACTCCTGCACGGCGCAGGTGCAGGCGTCTGCAAGCGGGGCGCCGGGCGCAGCGAGTGCGCCTATCTCCAGCGGACCGCGGCCAGCGCAGATTACTCCCGCCAACGCGTCCGCACCGCTGCCGCCAGATTTGCAGGCGCTGACCGTGCGCTGGAAGTCGGCTTCTACTCCGGCGAACCGCCGCGCGGTGGTGAGCGACGCGTCCGCACAGGACAATATGACAGCGCTAATCTTCGATACGGAGATGATCTCCGCCGCAGCCTGTGGACAGCCTGAAGGCGACGATGCCTTGTTGCTCCAGATGGCTTCGAACCCGCGCCTGAGCGGGTCCGCAGGTGCCCAATGATGCCAGTGGAAGTGAAGACTCCCGTGCAGGACACGACGGTTGCAGGTGCGCCGGTCAGCAAAGAAGCGCAGCATTCGCCGGACGTAGTGCCCGCCCGCGAAGAGCGTCTGTTTCTGCTGCTGTCGATCTTTATCGGCGTCATCTCCGGGCTGCTGGTGGTCTCCTTTCGCATGGCCATCGAGTGGCTGAGTGTGCTATTGCAAGGCTCCGCGCCGGGTCCGCACCAGGTTCGTCTGCTGATTGTTCCGGCCGCAGCGGGATTGTTGATCGCTGTTCTGACGCGCTACGTGTTCCCGGAGGTGCGCGGCAGCGGCGTCAACCAGACCAAGGCCGCCCTCTACATCCACAACGGATTCATCTCGATGCGGACCGTGGCGGGAAAATTCCTGCTGTCCGCGCTCGCCATCGGCAGCGGACACTCGCTCGGGCCTGAAGATCCTTCGTTGCAGATTGGCGCTGGTGTGGCTTCGCTGATTGCCCGCCGGGTAGGACTTTCGCGCGAGCGGCTGCGCATCTTCGCTCCCGTAGGCGCGGCCGCAGGATTGGCGGCCGCTTTCAACGCGCCAATCTCGGCGATCCTGTTCGTCATTGAAGAGGTGATTGGGCAGTGGACGGCGGGCGTGCTGGGGTCCATCGTCCTCGCGGCGGTTTCGAGCGTCGTGGTGGCACGTTGGTTCTGGGGCGCGCAGCCAATGTTTCGCATTCCGACCGTCAACCTGCGCGATCCGCGCGAGCTGATGGCCTATGCGGTGTTGGGCGTGGTGGGCGGTGGAGCTTCGCTGATCTTCGCCAAGGCGCTTGGATGGCTGCGCCCTGCACTCCGCCGGCAGCCCCAGTGGTTCCAAATGTTGCAGCCCATGCTCGCAGGATTGATGGTCGGCGCAATTGGCTACTTCGGATTTTTCGAGGTCATGGGCGCGGGCTACGCCACCATTGACGCTGCGATGCACGCGCAGTTCGCCTTCAAGATGCTGCTGCTGCTTGCAGCGTTCAAGATCATCGCGACGACCCTTTCGTTTTCCAGCGGAACGCCCGGAGGCATGTTCGCTCCAACGCTGTTTATCGGGGCGATGCTGGGCGCGTCCGTGGGTTCATTCGAGCACCATTTCTTCCCGCACCTGACAGGCTCGATCGGCAGCTATGCTCTGGTGGGGATGGGCGTGCTGTTCGCGGCGTTCCTGCGTGCGCCGCTGACCAGCGTCTTCATGGTGCTGGAGGTAAGCGGGAACTACTCGATCATTCTTCCGGTCATTCTGGCGAATACGATTGCGTACCTGATCTCGCGTGCGTTGCAGCCGGTCCCGGTGTTCGAGCTGTTTACCCACCAGGATGGGCTTTACCTGCCTTCGATGGAGGAGCAACGGGAAGAGGCGGAGCTGCACTTTGAAGACGCATTGCAGCCGGTGTCCGCGCCGATTTTGCTGGGATCGGAGACGGTCCGCGCCACGAAGACCGCGTTCGAGCAGCGGCGCGATGATGGGTCTACGCCGCTTGCCTCTGCCAACGTATTTCTGGTGCAATGCACGGGCGGGACCTGGTACGCGGCACGTCGCGAAGAGCTGGAGCGCATTGTGAGCGGAGTCGATTCCGCCGATTCGCCCGAAGCGAATGAATGGCTGGAGGACAGGCTGGGCAGAGAGCGGACGCCGCTGATCTTTCCGGATCAGCCCCTGGCTTCCGCGTTGACGCACTTCCGGCGTTGGCCGCTGCTGCCGATTTCCAACCGGGCGATGCGCGGTGCGCTGGAAGGCGTGCTGACGCTCGACGATGTGCTGAAACGGTACCAGCGCTAACGCACAAGAGACAAAACCAGAAGCGTGCGCAAAGTTCGCAATGTAGAGGATGCAAAGTTCGCAACTTTACTGCGAGCTTGTCATTGCGAACTTTGCGTGCATTAACTTTGCGCACGCTTTAGGTTTTGAACCTGGTCTGAGCGATACCTCTACTGCCGCAGATCGACAATCGTGGCGCCCTGGCCGCCTTCCTGCTGCGAGGCTTCGGCAAAGGTGGCGACGTGTGGATGCTGCTTGAGGAACTCGCGCAGGGTGCGGCGCAGGACGCCCATGCCGGTGCCATGCACGATCCGTACGCGGGGCAGGCCGGCGAGGAACGCGCGGTCAACGTACCGTGAGACTTCGTCTTCCGCTTCAGCCGCCGTGCGCCCGATCACGTTGATCTCGCGCGGTGTGTAGTCGGGGTCCTCCGTGGTCTGCACGGTGATGCCGCCGCGTCGGCGTGCTGCTGCGACGTGGCTTTGACCGGGTGGGATGACCGCAATGTGCTCGACAGAAAGGATGTCAGACGCCGGAACCCGCATCTTCATCTGCCCCATGGAAACCTCGAGCGCCTTCGGCTGGCCTTCGCCCGTGGTCTCGAGCACACGCTCGACCCGCGCCTGGCGGCCCAGGCTCTTCAGCGTGACGAAGTCGCCCGGCTTGACCGGCTTGGGAGCCTTCCGGTCTGGGCGCTTCTGAAGGATCTCTCCACGATCTGCACCGTTCTGGTGGGCCAGTACGGTGGACGAGAACTGCTCGGAAAACTCGCGGCGCAACCGGCTCATGCGCAGGGCGGAATCGCGCGCGATCTTGCGGGCGACGGTCTTGTCTTCGATGTCTTTGACCGACTCGCGAAGCTGAAACTCGAAATCTTCGAGCAGGGTGTTGAGCTTGCGTTCGAGCTCGCGGGTAAGTTGTTTTTGTTCCGCGCGGCCTTCGGTTTCGAGCCGGGTGCGTTCCGCGGCGACCTCTTCGCTGCGGCGTTTGAGCGAGACGCGTTCGGCGGTGGCAGAGGAAAGCTGCTCGTGCAGTTGGTCGAGGAATGCGCCGATGTCAACCTGCTGCGACGTAAGCTGTGCGCGCGCGTCGTTGATGATGGCAGCCTGCATGCCCAGGCGCTCGGCGATATTCAGACCGGCGGATGCGCCGGGAACGCCCATGCGCAGCTCGTAGGTGGGTGAGAGCGTGGCCTGGTTGAAGCCCACGGCCGCGTTCAGCACGCCCGCTCGTGAAGCGGCGTAAACCTTCAGCGACGTGAGGTGCGTGGTGATGCAGCTCCACGCGCCAAGCGCCAGGAAGTGCCCTGCAATCGCGACTGCGAGGGCTGCACCCTCCTCCGGATCGGTAGCGGACCCGAGTTCGTCGAGCAGGACCAGCGAGTGTTCCTCGGCGGTGCGCGCGATGTGATCGACGTTGACGACGTGGGCGGAGAAGCTTGAAAGATTGCGCTCGATGGATTGCGCGTCGCCGATGTCGGCGTAGACCGCCGTGAACAGCGGGAAGACGGCTTCATCAGCAGGCACGTGCAGACCGCTGAGCGCCATCAGGGCGAGCAGGCCCGTGCACTTGAGCGAGACGGTTTTGCCGCCCGTGTTGGGTCCCGAGATGATGAGCTGCCGCGCTTCCGCAGCAAGCGACAGAGTCAGCGGCACGGGTCTGCCGGGTTGTGCCTCGGCGCGCATGCGCAGTTCGAGCAGCGGATGGCGTGCGTTCCTGAGCAGCAACTCATTGGCGAAGCTGGGTGCCGAGCAGTCCAGTTCCATGGCGAACCGCGCGCGCACAAAGTGGCTTTCGACTTCAGCAAGAATCTCTGTCCCCAGCACAAACGCGGGCGAAGCAGACGCCAGGGCCGCAGTCATGGCAACCAGAATTCGGTGAATTTCGCTCTGCTCTTCATCGAGCAAACGGACGAGTTCATTATTTTGCTCGATGGTTTCGAGTGGCTCGACAAAGACCGTCTGGCCCGAAGACGAGCTGCCGTGAATGACACCGGGAACGCGGCGCTTGAACTCCGCCTTGATGGGAATGACGAAGCGTTCGCCGCGCACCGTGATCAGGTCATCAACGGCGGACTGGGTGGAGCCTTCCTCGCGCAGACTGCGGGCGGCGCGGCGCAAGCTGGCCTCGATGGCGCGATGCTGCGTCTCCATGGAGCGGCGGATGCGCCGGAGTTCAGGGCTGGCGTCATCCGAAAGCGATCCGTCAGGCTCGATCTTGCCGCGCAGAGTGCGCAGCAGCGGGGCCAGGTCGTAAGGCTCGAGCGGCTGGGTAAGGGCGCGGATGCTTTTGCCCAGCCGACGCCCCGATTCGGACGCAAGGATCAGCGCACGCCAGGCGGCGATGCGCTCTGCAAGCGCGGTGAGGGCAAGAATCTCTAAAGCTTCAAGCGCAGACCCTGCAATGCGCGCCTTGTCGAGCGCAGATCCGGGATCAAAGAGTCCATGGAAATCGAACGAGCCGCCGCCTGAAAGGAACGTACGCATCTCCTCGGTGCGGCTCTGCTGGGTCATAATCCAATCGAGGTCGGAGCAGGGCTCGAGCCCCAAAGTATAGGCACGCCCCAGCGGGCTGACCGCTTTGCCTGCAATCAGGTCGCGCAGGCGCGGCCACTCGAGTGCGGCAGCGCTGGTTTCGATCAGAGCAGATGGCACGTTGGGCAGAGGCGAAGGCACATCCTGATGGTAAGGGCACAGGGGCGCAGGCGACAATGGCCATACATCCATCCAGGGCCAGCCTGCGGACGTACACTGGAGTGATGGCAAGTGCAATCAACAGGATGCGAAGGTTGAGAAGGACGGAGCCCTTGCGCGCCATGGTCCGGGAGACGCATCTACGTCCGGGCGCGCTGTTTTATCCGCTCTTCCTCGTCCCCGGCGAAGGCGTACGGCGGCCCATTTCATCCATGCCCGGATGCTTCAATCTGTCCGTAGACGAGGCGGTAAAGGAGGCGCAGGAGTGCGCGGCTTTGGGGCTCGGCGGTGTGCTGCTGTTCGGAATCCCGGAGACCAAGGACGATCAGGGCACGGGAGCCTGGGATGAAAACGGAATCGTCCAGCAGGGTCTGCGCACGTTCAAACGGGAACACGCGCTTAAGGATCTGGTGCTGGTCGCCGATGTCTGCCTGTGCGAGTACACCTCCCATGGACATTGCGGAATTGTCCAGCAGAACGGTGTCGGTGACGATTCCAGCTTCGAGGTCGAAAACGATGAGAGCGTCAAGGTTCTGGCAAAGACATCCGCGTCTCTGGCCCGCGCGGGCGCGGATATCATTGCGCCCAGCGACATGATGGACGGGCGAGTTGCGGCAATCCGCGCGGCTCTGGATGAAGCCGGCCAGCAGCAGACGCCGATTCTGAGTTATGCATCCAAATTCGCTTCAGCCTTTTATGGGCCTTTTCGCGAGGCGGCTGATTCAGCCCCGCAGTTTGGCGACCGTCGCGGTTACCAGATGGACGGCGCCAATGTGCGCGAGGCGATGCGCGAAATCGAGCAGGACCTGAGCGAAGGCGCGGACATGATTTTGATGAAACCGGCGATGCCCTATCTCGATGTGATCGCTGCGGCGCGCGAGCGCTTCGATGTGCCGCTGGGGGCTTACCAGGTTTCAGGTGAGTTCAGCATGCTCCAGGCTGCCTTCGAGCGCGGCTGGCTGGATCGCGACCGTGCAATTCTCGAGTCCCTGCTATCGATCCGCCGTGCGGGTGCCGACTTCATCTTCACTTACTTCGCCAAGCAAGCGGTGAAGCTGATGGGCTGAATCGCCATTTGTGTTCCCATTTCTGGAGAGTCGTCGTCCTGAACGCAGTGAAGAGCCCGCCCTGTAAAGGATCCCTGTATTCGCCGAACGTGGCAACGCTGTATCCCATAGGCAATCAGCTATGGTTGTCATTCCCGAAGAGAATCTGCGTTCGCCTTTGTGTCTATAGCTGGAAGCCTGCCAGGAACGGGGAATCTGGCTTACAGGGTGTGCCCGTAGGCGCGAAGCACCTCAGAGACGGTTTCGAAGAGAAGGTCGGGCCCTCCGACCTTGCTGATGAAGCGATCGGCGAACACAGCATCCGGCGGGATTTCGTTAACGCCGGAGATCAAAATAACCGGCAGCGAGGGACGCGCTGCTTTCACGGCGCGGGTCAGCTCCGTACCGGTCATCTCGGGCATCATCTGGTCAGAGAGGACCAGGTCAATGTCGCCTGCTTCCAGACGGGCCAGGGCTTCCTTGCCGGAGGATGCGGTATCCACCTTGTAGCTCTGCTTCTGGAGGATCAGCTTGCGCAACATACGCGGAATGTCTTCGTCATCGACGCAGAGGATGGTGATGTCTTCAGCGGCCATGGGCGGCTCCTGCACTGATTTCAGACCCGACTTCAACGGGTACAGGTTCAGGTGCGTCCTTGAGGGGGAAATCAGCTTCCGGCAAAAAGACCTGGAAGCAGGTGATGTTGCGTCCTTGGGTGGCCAGGCTGCGGAAGCGGATAGAGCCACCGTACTTCTGCACGATTCCTTTGCTGATCCAAAGTCCCAGGCCTGTGCCCTTGGTAGATTTTGTCGTGAAGAACGGCTCGAACAGGTGGCGTGCATCTTCAGGATCGATGCCGGAACCAGTGTCGCAGATCGAAATGCAGACCCCGGGACGCTCAGACGTACGGTCGATGGCGTTGAAGACGTGCAGGCGCAGGATGCCGCCGTCAGGCATGGCCTGTACCGCGTTACCGATCAGATTGAGGAAGACCTGCTTGAGCTCGACCGGAAAGCCATGGATGGTGCCTTCGGTGGAGTAGCGCTTGTCGAGCTTAACCTTGTCGAACTCCATGCGGCGCGATTGCAGCTCCAGGATTTCGTCGAGCAGCGTGGGCAGAGCGACGGCGACCGGGTGCTTCGATTCGCGGTAGAAGCCGAGCGTCTGGCGGGTGATGTGGGCGACCCGGTGCAGCTCCTGTTCGCCCAGCTTGGCGTACTCGCGGGCTTCTTCGTCGAGGGAAGGATGATCGCGCAGCAGGTAGAACGTGTTGGTGATGGCCTCGAGCGGGTTGTTGATCTCGTGCGCGATGATGCCGGCGACGCGACCCATGGCGGCCAGGCGCTCAGTCTTGCGGAGGGCGTCTTCGGCCTTAAGTTGGGCGGTGATGTCGCGGCTGATCTCAAGTACAACGGTGCCGCCTGATTTGAATGCCTTGCGACAGGCGACGACGATCTCAAGACCCTCGCGCGTGTACTGAATCAGATCGCCGTTCCAGGTCCCACCGTCGTGCAGCGCAGCCTCAACCTTCTGGCGGCTTTGCGGGAATCTGGTCTGCAAGATCCGGTGCACTTTTTTGCCGATGACCTCATCGCGTCCCCAGCCGTAGAGAGCTTCGGCCCCCGCGTTCCAGTATTGAATGGTGTCGTCCATGTCCCGCACTACGATAGCTTCCGAGGCCAGTTCAAGCAGGTCGGCCCGTTCGCTAAGAAGATCTTCGAGCTGCTTGCGGCTGGTGACGTCAATGTACGCTCCCACCGCCCCACGCGCGTTGCCGAAGGCGTCGAACAGCGGGCTGGCACTGGCCAGCAGATGAACGGACGGTTTGCCTGGCTGGCGGACCTCAAGCTCCAGGCTTTGCAACTGCCGACCGGTGCGCGCGGAGACCAGCAAAGGCTGTTCCTCGGGCTCGAGCAGGGTTCCATTGTGGAGGACGGTAAGCCCCGAACTTCTTGGCTGTCCCTCGGCGGGCCAGAGATTGCCGATGGGTTCGATGCCCAGCAAACCGGCTAGCGCGGCGTTGGTCGTGATAGCACCGATCGAGGTGTCCTGGAGGACAGCAACGCCGACTGGCAGGACCTGCATGATGGCTTCGAGTTCGGCGACCCGTTCCTGCAACTGCCCGTTCAGACTGCGAATCTCTTCCCGGCTCGCAATCTCCGAACTGACATCAGTGGAAGTTCCGAACCAGCGCGCGATATTGCCGTTGAAATCGAGAATGGGAACGGCACGCGAGAGGAACCAGCGATATTCGCTGTCCTTGTTGAGGAGCGGGAAGGTATCTTCCCACGGCAGGCCGGCGATGCGGCAGGATTCAAGATGCTGGAGCACGCGGTCAACGTGATCAGGATGCTGAACGCTGTGCCAGCCCCAGGTAGGCAGCACCTCGGCGGACGTTCCCACAAAGTCGTACCAGCGTTGGTTGTACCAGAAGACCGTGCCGTCGGCGTTGGCCATCCAGGCGAGCTGGGGAATGAAGTTGGCGAGTGTGCGGAACTGCTCCTCGCTCTCGCGAAGCTGATTGGTGCGTTCCTTGACGCGTTTCTCAAGTTCGAGGTTGAGGCGCTCAAGTTGCCGGCCTTTGCGGTGTAGTTCGGCGAATACCCCTACCTTGGCGCGCAGCAGTTCGGGGATTACCGGAACCGAAATGTAATCGACCGCACCGCTGCGATAGCCTTTCACACGGTCGAGGTCGGACATGTGCACGGCCGAGATGAAGATGATGGCGGTCTTCTGGAAGCGCGGATGCTGGCGCATCATGTCCGCGAGCTCAAAGCCGTCCATCTCGGGCATGCTGACGTCCATCAGGACGACGGCCACATCGTGGTGGAGCAGGTAACTGAGTGCTTCGCGGGCAGACCGAGCCTGCACCAGGTTTTCGCCCAGCGGCGCAAGGATAGCCTCGTAGGTCATCAGCTTGCCCGGCTGGTCGTCCACCATCAGAATGTCGGCGCGGTCCTGGTCGATCATCGTTTCCTTTTTGCTCGAGCAATTGATGCTACGCTGCTGGTTTGTAAGCCCAGTCTTTGCCGGTGTTAGCGGTAAAGCCACATACGGAGTGCGGAAAGCAGCTGCTCTGTGTTGACCGGCTTGGCCAGGTATTCGGACGCCCCCGCTTCCAGGCATTTCTCACGGTCGCCCTTCATGGCCTTGGCGGTAAGAGCGATGATGGGGAGACGGCGGAATTTGGGATCCTGCCGGATAAGTTGCATGGTCTCATAGCCGTCCATTTCGGGCATCATGATATCCATAAGAACGATCGCAAGGTCATCTGTGGATTCAATGGTGTCGATGGCTTCGCGTCCGGTGCCGGCGGTAAGGATGTTCATGCCGCGGCGTTCGAGCACACTCGAAAGCGCGAAGATGTTGCGCACGTCGTCGTCCACGATGAGCACCTTGCGTCCTACCAGGGCCTCATCGGACTGGTGCAGGCGGTCCAGCATCTTGCGCTTCTCTTCGGATAGTTCAGAGACGACACGATGCAGAAACAGGGCCGTTTCGTCCAGCAGACGCTCAGGCGATTCAACGTCCTTAACGATCACGCTGCGTGCCAGCATATGCAGGCGCGCATCCTCTTCGGGCGACAGATCGCGTCCGGTAAAGACGATCACCGGGAGCTCGGCCCCGTGCTCGGTCTGATGGAAGCGTTCGAGCAGCTCGAACCCGGTCATATCGGGAAGGCGAAGGTCGAGTACGACGCAGTCGAACGCATGTTCGGCCGATGCGGCGAGCGCATCGTGTCCGGTGGAGACGACCGTCACGTCGATGTCGTCTTCCACCAGCAGCGCCTGAATGCTGACCTGCTGGGCCGGATCATCCTCGACCACAAGCAGCCGTTTGCGGCGCGGTGTGGAGTATTGACGGATGCGCTCAATGGCAACGATCAAACCTTCGTTGGTGGTCGGTTTAGTGACGAAGGCAAAGGCTCCGTGCGACAGCCCGTGGTGCCAGTCTTCATCGAGGGTGAGCATCTGGACGGGAATGTGGCGCGTGGTGGGGTCCTGCTTCAGGTGATTGAGAACGGTCCAGCCAAGCATATCCGGCAGGGACACATCGAGCGAGATTGCGGTCGGACGGAACTCCCTGGCCAGCGCCAGCGCCTCGGCTCCGAGCAGGGCACTGAGGACCTTGAAACCTGCCCCGCGCGAAAGATCCATCAGAATGCGGGCGTAGCGCACATCATCTTCAACGATTAGCAGGATCGCGTCCCCAGGATTGATGTCGTTGCGGTCGTCGAGCAGAACTTCCACGGGCTCTTCAACCGGCATCGTAGTGGTTGATACCGGCAATTCGAGACGCGGTCCATGATGCTGCGAAGAATGCGTCAGAAGAATCGACTGGCTGATGGGGCCGACGTAGGTCTGCGGCAGATAGAGGGTGAAGGTGCTACCTTCGCCAGGCGTACTGCTGAGCTGAATCTCCCCGCCGAGAAGGCTGGCGAGTTCGCGGCTGATGGCGAGTCCAAGTCCGGTTCCGCCGTACTTGCGGCTGGTGCCGGCGTCGGCCTGCTGGAAGGCCTCGAAGATGATGCGCTGCTTGTCCACCGGAATGCCGATACCGGAGTCCGAGACCTCGAACGCAAACACCATGTTGGCATTTGAAAGTATCTGGTGGCGCGGAGTCCAGCCGCTGGCAACGGGCCTGACGGAGAGACGTATACCGCCGTGCTCGGTAAATTTAAACGCATTCGAAAGCAGATTTTTGAGCACCTGCTGCACGCGTTTCGAGTCGGTGACGAGCGAGCGCGTCAGCTGCGGGTCGGCTGCGACTTCAAAGGCCAGCTTGCGATTGTCCGCTTCGTGACGGAACGGCCGCGCCACCATCTCGATCAAAGAGCCGAAGAAGACTTCTTCCGCCTCGACCGAAACCGTGCCGGACTCGATCTTCGACAAGTCCAAAATGTCTGAAATCAAGTTGAGCAAGTCGGTGCCCGCCCCGTGAATCGTACGTGCGAACTCCACCTGTTTAGGCGTAAGGTTGGTGTCCGGATTGTCGGCAAGCTGCTGACCAAGTACCAGGATGCTGTTGAGCGGAGTACGCAACTCGTGCGACATGTTGGCCAGGAACTCGGACTTGTACTTGGAGGTAAGGGCAAGCTCTTTGGCCTTCTCTTCGAGTGCGCCGCGAGCCTGTTCGATCTCCTGGTTCTTGCGTTCCACTTCGGCGTTCTGTTCAGCCAGCTGCGTAGCTTTCTGAGCAAGCTGTTCGTTAGTCTGCTGCAACTCTCGCTGCTGGGTCTGGAGTTCGCCCGCAAGCTGCTGCGACTGCTTCAGCAGCCCTTCCGTCTGCATGGTGGCTTCAATACTGTTCAGCACGATGCCGATGGATGAGGTGAGCTGCTCAAGGAAAGCGAGATGTGAGGTTGTGAACGAGTTGAGGCTGGCAAGTTCAATCACCGCCTTCACCCGGTCTTCAAACAGGATGGGCAGCACAATCACGTTGCGTGGCACGGCTTCAAACAGGCCGGAGCGGATCGGCACGGTCGTGGAAGGCAGGTCCGCGATCAACATGCGACGCTTTTCAATCGCGCACTGCCCGATCAAACCTTCGCCGACGCGAACCATCTCCTGGTGCCCATCGGTGGGGTTGGCAAAGGAAGACAGCAACTTCATACTGTCCGGAATATCGGCATCCATCTGGTACAGCACGCCCTGCTGCGCATTGACTAGCGGAGCGAGCTCCGAAAGCAGGGTGCGTCCCACGGTGGTGAGTTCGCGCTGGCCCTGCAGCATCCCGGTGAACCGCGCAAGGTTGGTCTTGAGCCAGTCCTGCTCGGTGTTGCGGTCGGTGGTGAGCCGCAGGTTGTCGATCATGGTGTTGATGTTGTCTTTGAGCTCGGCAACCTCACCTGAAGCGTCCACCTGAATCGATCGTGTGAGGTCGCCTTTGGTGACGGCGGTGGCCACCTCAGCGATCGCGCGGACCTGGTTGGTCAGGTTATCGGCCAGCAGGTTTACGTTGCCGGTAAGGTCCTTCCACGTGCCGGCGGCTCCGGGGACGTTGGCCTGTCCGCCGAGACGGCCTTCAACCCCGACCTCACGAGCCACAGTAGTGACCTGATCGGCGAAGGTGGCCAGCGTGTCCGTCATGTTGTTGATGGTTTCGGCCAACGCGGCTACTTCGCCCTTGGCGTTTACGGTCAGCTTCTTGGTCAACTCGCCATTGGCCACGGCGGTCACGACCTTGACGATGCCGCGCACCTGCTCGGTCAGGTTGACGGCCATGACGTTGACGTTGTCGGTAAGGTCCTTCCAGGTTCCGGCCACGTCCGGCACCTGCGCCTGACCGCCCAGCTTGCCTTCGGTTCCGACTTCGCGGGCGACGCGGCTCACTTCTCCGGCAAAGGAGTTCAGCTGGTCGACCATGGTGTTGATGGTGTTCTTGAGCTCGAGAATTTCGCCCTTCACGTCCACCGTAATCTTGCGTGAGAGGTCGCCGCGAGCCACGGCGGTGGTCACTTCGGCGATGTTTCGCACCTGGCCAGTCAAGTTGCCGGCCATCGAGTTCACCGAGTCGGTAAGATCCTTCCAGGTTCCGGCGACTCCGGGGACGTTCGCCTGCCCGCCCAGCCTGCCTTCCGAGCCGACTTCACGGGCCACGCGTGTGACTTCGCCCGCAAATGCGTTGAGCTGGTCGACCATGGTGTTGATGGTTTCTTTGAGCAGAAGAATTTCGCCCGAGACGGTGACTGTAATTTTCTTGGACAAGTCGCCTGACGCGATGGCGGTCGCGACCTCGGCGATATTGCGGACCTGAGCGGTCAGGTTGCCGGCCATGAAGTTGACGTTGTCGGTAAGGTCTTTCCAGGTTCCGGCGACTCCCGGCACCTGTGCCTGGCCTCCCAGTTTACCGTCGGTTCCAACTTCGCGTGCGACACGGGTGACTTCTCCGGCGAATCCGCGGAGCTGGTCGACCATCGTGTTCAGCGTGTCCTTGAGCTCCAGGATTTCGCCGCGCACGTCTACCGTGATCTTGCGGGACAAGTCGCCGCGCGCGACGGCGGTCGCAACCTCGGCGATATTACGAACCTGCGCAGTCAGGTTGCCGGCCATGAAGTTGACCGAGTCCGTCAGGTCCTTCCAGGTTCCGGCAACGCCCGAGACCTGCGCCTGGCCACCCAGCTTACCTTCCGTTCCGACTTCGCGTGCGACGCGGGTTACTTCTCCCGCGAACGCGTTCAGCTGGTCGACCATCGTGTTGATCGTGTTCTTGAGTTCGAGAATTTCGCCCTTCACGTCCACGGTGATCTTGCGCGAAAGGTCGCCGCGAGCTACGGCGGTCGTTACTTCTGCGATGTTTCGCACCTGACCGGTAAGGTTGCCGGCCATCGAGTTCACCGAGTCGGTAAGGTCCTTCCATGTTCCCGCGACTCCGGGGACGTTGGCCTGTCCACCCAGTCTGCCCTCGGTTCCCACCTCGCGCGCCATGCGGGTGACTTCACCGGCGAAGCGATTGAGCTGGTCGACCATGGTGTTAAGCGTTTCTTTTAGCTGCAGAATTTCGCCGCGCACGTCCACGGTGATCTTGCGCGAAAGGTCGCCGTTCGCAATGGCGGTCGCTACCTCAGCGATGTTACGCACCTGGCCCGTAAGGTTCGAGGCCATGAAATTTACATTCTCGGTCAGGTCCTTCCAGGTTCCGCCCACGCCCAGCACCTGGGCCTGCCCGCCGAGCTTGCCTTCGGTTCCAACCTCGCGGGCGACGCGCGTTACTTCGCCGGCGAACGCGTTGAGCTGGTCGACCATCGTGTTGATGGTGTCTTTCAGCTCCAGAATTTCGCCCTTGACATCTACGGTAATCTTGCGGGAAAGGTCGCCGCGGGCTACGGCGGTTGTTACTTCGGCGATATTGCGGACCTGCGCCGTAAGATTTCCGGCCATGGCGTTGACCGAGTCGGTAAGGTCCTTCCAGGTGCCCGCCACGCCAGGCACAACCGCCTGTCCACCGAGCTTGCCGTCGGTGCCGACTTCGCGGGCGACGCGCGTGACTTCAGAAGCAAAGGAGCGCAGCTGGTCGACCATCGTATTAATGGCTTCTTTCAGCTGCAGAATTTCACCGCGCACGTCCACGGTGATCTTGCGCGACAAGTCGCCCGAGGCGACAGCGGTGGCCACTTCGGCGATGTTGCGGACCTGGCCCGTGAGGTTTGAGGCCATCGAGTTCACCGAGTCGGTGAGGTCCTTCCAGGTTCCAGCGACGCCCGGCACCTGCGCCTGGCCGCCCAGCTTACCGTCCGTTCCGACCTCGCGGGCGACGCGCGTAACTTCCGCGGTAAAGACGCCTAGCTGTTGAATCATCGTATTAACAATCGTTGCCGAGCGGAGGAACTCGCCTTCGAGCGGGCGTCCGCCCACGTCGAGGCGCACTGTCTGCGCCAGATTTCCCTGGGCGACGGCACCGATGGCGCGGGTCATATCCGTCGTGGGCCGCAGCAAATCCTCGACCAGCGTGTTGACCGAAATTTCCATCTCGCCCCAGGCGCCGCGGGCATGCTGGAAGCGGGCGCGTTCGCGGGTGCGGCCTTCGCGTCCGACCACCTGCCCGACGCGCGCCAGTTCGGCGGCCATACGTTCGTTCGAGGAGACGATATCGTTGAACGTGTCTGCAATCTTGCCCTTCAGTCCAGTCCAGGCGACGGGCAGCCTCACCGAAAAGTCACCATCGCGCATGGTCTGAAGGCCCGCGAGGACAAGCGCCAGATCTTCACGGGCCAGCGCCTTCAAACCGTCTAATCCATTACCATCACCATTTTTAGCGGGTACGGGAGATGTCTTTTTCAATGCTTTCGGTGCGGCAATCACGTCCATTGCTTACTCCTGAGGTTCGGTTCGGCCCGATGTTACACGATGAAACACTAAACGGACACGCTCCGCAAGCCCCGGCAGGGGTCTGTTTGGCATTGCGAAAAGCGTTCCCGCAATAGAGAGCGCAACCTGGGCGTACGCATAAATACCGTCCGGTTTAAGACGAAACCGCTGCGCGAATGTCAGCCGCTTTAAAGCTGCCGCGTCTGATCCGGAGGTATCGATCGAAGCCGATAAAATGTTTTTTGCGTATCTTCTGCTGATCGCGGCCATTGTGCGCCAGAACTATGCGTAAGGTGGAACGGTAAGGCAGACCACGGTGATTAGCGCCAGACCATGAAGTACGCAATTGCAATTGTGATTGCGACCATCGCGAACAGGCCAGCAATTACATAAAAGAAAAAGCTGATGGGCAGATCGTCTTCAAGCGTCATGCTTCGCCTTTCGCGAGCGTGCAGACCGGAGCCTTCCCGGTGCACCTTCATGGGAACCGTGATCCGATCGATTGTGCCCGCGAAAAGGAAGGTTCCGCTTACATTGATGTTTGAACCTTCCTCAGGATTCAGGGATCGGGAAAAGTGTTGCGGACGCAGGCAAGCAGCCCTCGCAACCGCATTGGCAAACCTCCTGTTGATAGGCTCTGACTCGCACAGCAACCTCCCCGCACGTCTGGAGATTCTGCGAGCGGAGTTCCAGATCGTGTAGGAATCGGGAGGAGCAAGAACAAACGCAGATTCCCTTCGGGAATGACAACCAGAAGACGGAAGAGCCTTTCTACATCCACTTCGGGAATGACAACCAGAGCACGAAGAGCGATCTACATCCACTTACTACTTTGTTGTAAACCCGATTCCTATTCGGTAGAGCCGTCATCCTGAATGCAGTGAAGAGCCTGCCCTGTAAGGGATCCCTGTATTCGCCGGATGTGGCAACGCTGTCCACCGCTACGAATCAGCTATATGCCTGATACGCGGCAGCCGGAAAGATAGATTGGAACTCACTTGGGAAACTGTATCCGCGCGCTACTTTCCAATGCAGAAGGTGGAGAAGATGAGGTGCAGAATGTCGTCCGATGAGGTTTGTCCGGTGAGTGCATCGAGTGATTCGAGCGCGGTGTAGAGGTCGAGCAGAAGCATCTCGTGCGGAAGCTGACCGGCTGTAGCCAGGGCTGCATGTTCCAGCGCTTGAACCGCCGAGGTGAGCGCCTGGTGCTGGCGCAGGTTGGTGACCACGGTTGAATCGGCCGAGGGCAGATGATTGGTGAGTGCGGAGAGGATGGCCATGCGCAACTCGGCAATACCTTCGCCGGTGAGCGCGGAGATTGGCAGGCCATTCCGTTGCACGCCTACTACAGCAGAAACTGCTCCAGCCAGATCGAGTTTGTTCAACACCATCAGGTAAGGGCGGCCGGTCAGCGAATCCGCTAGTGCCCTATCCTCCGGGTGTTCGAGCTCGCCAGCACCAGTGATTTCAGCAAGGTCGATGACGTGCAGGACCATGTCGGCCTCAGCAAGGGCGGTGCGCGAACGGGCGATGCCCTGCCGCTCGGGTTCAAATTCCGCGCCTGCCGCGACCTCGCGCAGACCTGCTGTATCGACCAATTCGACCGGGATGCCGATCAGCGAGAGCCGCTCGCTGATCGGATCGCGCGTCGTTCCGGGCTGCGCGGTGACGATGGCGCGTTCGCGGTCGAGCAGGCGATTGAACAGAGAAGATTTCCCCGCGTTGGGCCGCCCTACGATGGCAAGCGTGAAGCCCTCGCGCAGAATGCGTCCGTAGGCGAAGGTGTCCGCGAGCTGCACGAAGGCTTGCTGGACCGCGTTGATTCGGATTGCGATCTGCTCGGTCGGCAGCAGGTCCAGGTCGTCTTCGGCGAAGTCAATGCTGGCCTCGAGCTCCGCGATCAATGCGATGAGCTTATGCTTGTGCGGTGCAATGCTCTGGGCCAGCGAACCACCCAGCTGTGCTGCCGCCGTGCGTGCCTGCGCCAGAGTCTGCGCGGCGATCAGATCGTGGACGGCTTCGGCCTGGGTCAGGTCCAGGCGTCCGGACAGGAACGCCCGCTGCGTAAACTCACCCGGTTCGGCGAGTCGCGCGCCTGCGGCTACGGCGTTACGCAGGACGGATTTGAGGATGACCGGCGAGCCGTGCGTGGCAATCTCGACTACGTCTTCGGCGGTGTAGGAATGGGGCTCTGCAAAGAAAGTGACGACTGCTTCGTCGAGAACTGCATCGGCCCCGGGCGCGTCCAGGTCAAGCAGGTGAGCCCGGCGGGCGCGGCCAGCCGCAAGCGGACGCAACAGCCGCAGCATGGGTTCCGCGATGCCGCGCGCCTGCGGCCCCGAGAGCCGCACAATGCCAATGCCGCCGCGTCCAGGTGGCGTGGAGATGGCAACGATGGTGTCCTGCTCAAGCTGCATGCGGTTGAATTTGGGAAGGCTTCTAAGAACCTGTTTAAATACTATCCTGCGGGAGGTGCGCCCTAACGCCGGGCGTGCGCCACTTCGTGGGGTATTAGGCTTCGCGTGGTGCTCCCGATGGTCGCAAACCTAAATTGCGCCGACCAACGGAGGATGTACTAAGTTTTCCCGCCACGACCAGGGATACGCGCCACGAAGTGACCGCACCACGCGTAGTGGGCCCGTCCGGCAGGACATCCTCGGAGTTTTTAAACAGGTTCTTAGACCTTAGACCGATAGTATCGCGCGGACATGCGCCTGTGGTGTGATGGGATGGAACAGGCGAGGTGCCGTGTGGGTGCACATTTTTCTGAAGCAGGTGTGAAGTTTCTTGCAGGCCTGAAGCGGCATAACGAGCGCGAGTGGTTCATCGCGCGCAAGCCTGTGTACGAACGGGAGTTGAAGAAGCCGCTGCTTGAGTTGATTGCGGAAGTGAACGCCGAACTTGCGCGGTTTGCCCCGGACTTCGTGCGAGATCCTCAGAAGTGCGCGATGCGCATCTATCGCGACATCCGCTTTAGCCCGGATAAACGGCCCTACAAGAACAAGGTGGCTGCATGGTGGGCACGGCGAGGGCTGGAGAAGACCTCTGGCGGAGGGTTCTATTTCGAACTAACCGCAACGAGCATTACCTGCGCGGCGGGTGTATACATGCCCGATAAAGACCAGACGCTTGCAATTCGGCGCATGCTGCTCGAACGCTACGCTGACTATCGCAGGCTTGCTACATCCAGAGCGGTGCGTGCGGCGGGCCTGGTGGAGTTCGACGGTCTGCGCCTGACCCGCGCACCCAAAGGTTTCCCGCCAGAGCATGCTGCGCTTGACCTGGTGCAGCAACGTCAGTGGGGTTTGAGTGTACAGCTTCCCATTGCGGACGCAGTTGATCCGGGGCTTGTGAAAAATGTTGTGGCTTGCTTCAAAGCGGCGACACCGTTGGTGGATTTGTTAAATTTGCCTTTTGATTGCCGAGTCGCGCAAACCGCTTTTCTAAGCTTCGCTGCCTTGGCTTATAGCTAGGTATTGGGTGAGCTTGAATTCGTCGGAGCGGCAGAATTCTCTAGATATGCGCCAAAACGTGCCTAAAACAGCACCTTCTATACCTACAAGGTGAAAATACCTGTGGAAACCAACGAAATCCCATTGACAAACCCGGCAGGAACGTCGAAGGTAGGTTGCGGTATGGTTCTCAAACCCGCATGAATACAGGCGATTTCTCATCGTCTGAGCGCGGCTCGAGAACCGAAGCGGACCTGTCCGTAGCCGACTTGAACAGACGAAGTGGTCTGCATCAACAAAGTTTCTCAACGTACGAAGAAGGAGCAATACATGGCAAAGGGAATGACCAAGACGGCGCTCGTCCGCACCATGGCCGAGAAGATGGAACTCACCAACAAGCAGACCTCGGGTTTTCTCGAGATGCTGGCAGACACGGCCGTCAAGGAAACCAAGAAGAATGGCGAGTTCACCATTCCCGGAATCGGCAAGCTGGTGAAGGCAGAGCGCAAGGCTCGCCTCGGCCGCAACCCGCAGACCGGCGAGACCATCAAGATCAAGGCCAAGACCGTGGTAAAGTTCCGCGTCGCCAAGACCGCCAAGGACACCATCGCTCCGCCTAAGAAATAATCACGGAACAAGGCGCAACGCGGATAAGATCGAGGTGCCAATCTAGAGTGGAATCATCCGCTCGGCTTCGCACCTGACCTATCCGCGTTGCGTTGCTTTCTGGAGTGGCCGTGCTCCGAGCGCACGCACGACCAGCGAAATCCCAAAGCTCACCACGATCGCTTGCAGCAGTAACTTCGCGTCATAGCGCCAGCCCAGCACTGCGAACGAAAGCGCCACACCCCACATATACAACTCACCCAGGAAGGCCTGAGCCCAACGGGCTTTGCGGCCGCCTGCCGCCACGCGCGCCCGCAGTGCGGGCACAATCCTCGGAACCATGTGGCAGTACGTGACATACGCTTCACCCACGCTGCCCAGCAGGAACGCCTCTTCAGCGAGAATTAGCCTGATCTGCACGATTCCAATCGCCACAATGGCGAACACTGCCCCCGAACGCGGCATCAACAGCGCCAGCGCAAACGTGTGCAGGAATGTCCCCAGGTAAAGCGGATTCCGCATATGCCTGTATGGGCCGTCGGCTACAATTCCGGCTGCGGGCGGACCCGCGAACGGAGTGGGTGAGTCAGCCGTATGCATCGCGCTATCCTGCACCACCGCCGAACCCAGATAGGCCGCTCCCCACGTCCGCAGCAATG
>JAABUO010003041.1_pt1 | contig 20146 bp, 23 predicted proteins | sample 5559291 | NCBI WGS metagenome assembly JAABUO01 (sample SAMN10711878, study PRJNA513372) | rock metagenome | isolation source: Antarctica rocks | place: Antarctica: Victoria Land, Finger Mt sud
GCGCTTCTCGCCGGTGCTTCAGCACCCGCGCGCGCTGGCAGCGGGCGGCGGGTCGCACCCTAGGCTAGGGTTGTCCGCCACGCTGAGCCGCTGCAGGGTGTTGAAGCCGCCCGGCACCAGCCAGGCGTCCAGCGCCCCCGTCAGGTTGTTCCCTGGCGCGCCCGCCCGGGCGTCAGGCTGTGCCGCCGCTCTGTGCACCCGGTTCGGGCGAACGCTTCCCCGCGCGCCTCGCGCGCCCTGAGCCGCCCGCCGTAGCCTCTCCGCGCTGTCGCGCCGCTGTCATGCAGTCAGACGAGCAATGCGCTGTGAAACGCTTCCCTGAACACACTCCCTCACAGGTCCGGCCTCGGAAGCAAGATGCTCCACAACAGCACGTCACGCGGCACGACAGCGGAGCGCGCGCGGCCCCGGCAGGGACCGCGCCGGCGACGTCCAGGTGGTTCAGCGACGCGAAGGACGCGGGCTGCGCCCACGACGCCGGCAGGCCGCCCTGCAGGTCGTTCATCCGCAGCACCAGCGCCTTGAGGTTGCCGAACGCGCCGCTCCGGCCCCAGCTGGGCGGCAGCTCGCCTGCCGCAGACGCGGCACTCCCCAGCTTGCTGCTGCTCTTCCATTCCAGCAGGGTAGCGGGAAGAGGATAGAGGATAGCTGGATAGAGGATAGAGGATAGCAGCAGCATAGAGGATAGAGGGAGAGCCCCTGGACGTGCCCGGCAGCCTTTGGAGTGGGCGGCAGAGCGGCCGCATGGCGCGAGCTCCAGACGTGCTGCGAGCGACGCGGGGGCCGCACCGCTGACGCCGCAGTCCGCCAGGTGCAGGTACTTCAGGTTGCCCATCGTGGCGGTGCCCCATGCGGGCGGCAGCGAGCTGTTGCTAAACTCGTTCCCGGTCAGGTTCAGCGCGCTCAGGCTGACCCAGGAGCCGGGACCAAAGCGCGGCAGCGTGCCGTTCAGATTGTTGCCCTGCAGCTGCCTGCGCGCGCGCGGTGGCAGCAGCCGGTTTGGATGCAGCCGCAAGCCGCGCACGTGACAGCGCACAGAGCATGTAGCTCTTGGACAAAAGCAAGTGCGCAGCGGGCACAGTACGCACAGAGTCAGAAGGCCCGGGAAGGCTGACGCGCTGTCCCCGTACTCCGGCGGGATGGTGCCGCTGAGTGCGTTGTTCGCCAGGTTCCTGCAAAACACGCCCCGCATCAGCCACGTCTGACGTCAGTAAGGAGCACACGCCTGCGGCGCGCTTCAGCAGGGGATGCTTCCTGCAGGGAGGAGCGCACAGCGTGTGCAGCGCAGACATCCTCGCCAGCGTCGCCGGCAGCTGCCCGTCCGCAGGGACCGTGCAGTCGGGCTTTTCGCACGCCATCTGCCTGCGCGCCGCGGCGCGCGCTGCGCGTTCAGCTGCCTGACGCACTCAGCGCAGTGCTGTGTGGCCTCCAGCACAGGGTCCAAAGCAGCGGGCCAGCGCAGGGGCGCGCACAGCTCCACCACGCGGTCGTCTGAGCTGCATGTCACGAACGTCCACAGCACCGGCCGACATGGCGAACCCCAGTCCCAGCCGCGCGTGCCGCGCCCCGCTATGAACGCGTCCCAGTTGGTTATGTTGTTCTTCAGGTCTAGGAGCGGCCCAGCTGCATGCAATGAGCGCGTTAGTCATACAGACTGCTGCCGGCCACGTGCACTGCCCGGCAACCTACACTGCCCGGCAGGAGCTTCCAGCTCACGCAGTGCGTGTGGCAGCATGACGCATGCACACGCAACGAGCTGCAGGGCGCGCACTGTCTGGGTGCCAGTTGATGCTCGCGGCTACCGCTGGCGCTGTCTGCAGGGCGCCCCCGTTTGCGCGCGGCTTGCTCCCTGGCGCGCCGTCCGGCGCGCGCGCCTGGCCATCGCTTTCGAGCGGCAGTAGCCCACACAGCAGCAGCAGCAGCCCGGCTCGGCACTGGCAGGCACGCGCCGCGCCCGGCGCACGCCTCATAGCCTGGTCGGCAGTGCGCAGAGCGCAGGCCCGACTGCCATGGCGTAGCGCGTCAGACGCGGAAGCTGACACGCAAAGCCCGCCCTCGCGCTCACCTTGTGTGTGTGCTTGGATCTGGCCTTGGGTAGGATCACCGGAATATCATGGGCATGCTCCGCATGCACTGTACCGGCCTGCGAGTCATTTGCACTCACGTGTGCCCGTCAACCTGCATGCTCATGCTTATGGGCACCAGATGTCGGGTACATTGATTCTCGACTGCATCAGGCCCAAACGCATCAGAGGCCTCTCATTAATCTCAATATTGCCTTGAACATGGGTCTCAGCCCCACACCACCACCACGCCAAATTGAACCCAACCATGCGCGTATCCTCTCAGCCACAACCAACACAGCATACACCACAGCCTGAGGTGGGCGGACGTAACTTTCAGGACTTCAGCAACAAGACCTCGCCTGGTGCCCTGCCACCAGGACCGTCTATTCCCGTTTGCCTCGCACGAGCGCTCTCCGCAGGGTGCATGCAGCGCCAGGCAGCCTGGTCGTCCTGCACCCTTGGAGCTTACCCGTCCAACCCGCCCGGATGCGCCAACGCAGGCAGCGCCAGCCCACGCGCCCCCACTCACTCGTCCATGGGCTTGGGCTCCTGCTCGCCGGCCGACCCAAACGCGCCCTCCATCGCGTCGCTGGAGCTGTCGCCCGCGGCGGCGGCCGCGCCGGCCGCGCCGCCGCCGCCACCGCCGCCGCCCTCGGAGCGCCCGTCGGCTGCGGGCGCCGCGGGCTGCACCGCTGCAGGGGCCGTCGCGCCGCCGGGCGCCGGCTCCAACGTCGTGCGCGCGGAGCGCAGCCGCATCCGCAGCGCGTCGTACACGCGTTGGTCCTGCGGCGCAGCGGCCGGCCGCGCTCGGTCAGCGCCCGAGGCGCGCCGGAGCACAGACGAGTGAAATAGCGCGCCACGCGCTGGCCTCCAGGCCTGGTTAGTGCGGAGAAATGCCTGCCTCAGGGCCTACGTGCGTATGGCAGATGGCACGAGGCCGGATCGATCGGCTCAGCCACCACGTAATGGCCCTTGCCCTGCGTGCCTTCCAAGCTCGCACTTGCGCAGCACTCAAGTGGCCCTACAGGAACAGGTGGAATATAAAACGAACGAAATAGATGACACCAATGCAATGGGGTGGAGCACCCTCTGACACCCTCTGAGGCCCTGAGGGACCTCCATCAATGACGAGAAGCAAAGGCAAAAACTCTGTGGGCCGCGCCTGGCGGGACACGCTGGGGAACACGCGGCGCAGCGCGGCGTCAAAGTGCCGCGCGTGGACCAGCGGCGGGCCCGCCGCCTCCGCACCGCCCGCGCCCGCTTCCGCCGCCAGCGTCTCCTGAGCGCGGCCGCCGCCTGGTCAGCCGCGACCCAGCCTGGGACAACGCAGTTCGCCGCGGCGCTGCCGCTGAGCGCCGGTCGCGGCCGCCGGCCACGGCACAGGGGGAGTCGGCCACGCTGACCTCGGCGGGGCTCGTGCGGTGTGGGCGCGGGCGGCGCGCCTTGAGCGACGCGACGGCCGCCTCGCGCACGAGCGCGGCCAGGTCGGCGCCGCTGAAGCCGGCGGTGCGCGCGCTCGCGCCGAGGCCGGCCAGGTCGACGCCCGGCGCGAGCGGCGTGCGGCGCGTGAGCGCGCGCAGGATGTCCGCGCGCCCGCCCGGCGGCGGCAGCGGCACGTACAGCACCTTGTCCAGGCGGCCCGGCCTGCGCGGGCGCGGCCGAGCGCTGGTAGGCATATAGGATTTTCAGGGTAGGGTATCCAACCCTGGCATGCACACTGCACGATATGGTGAACCTCATCCGCCGCCGCCTGTATGACATTACTGGGATGCACTGCACCAGGTCTGAGTCGCTTCCATGCATGAAAAGTGATGCTTGCGGCGACACTTCCTGCCAAGCAACTGCCACAGCAGACCGGGCACGAGGCCAGGCGTGCAGCGGAGCGGCGGGCGCGCGGCGCGGGCGCGAGCGGCGCGCCTGAGCAGGGCGGGGTCGATGATGTCCGGGCGGTTGGTGGCGGCGACGACGTACACGCCCACGCGCGCGTCCATGCCGTCCATCTCCGTCAGCAGCTGGTTCACCACCCTGCCCGCAGCGCAGCGGCCCCAGTGAGATCTCCGTGACGTCTCAGGCGCCTGTGCTTGGCAAACGCCGGCATGATAATTGCTTGCCATCTGGTGTGTTCAGTGCATACTCGTATGCTCAGAAACTAAATGACCTCACAAATAACAGCACTCTTGAGTGGCATTGCACCTCGCCTGCCGTGCCGTGGACATGGGCCAGACCCCAGCCTGTCCCACACACTGGACAAGAGACGCTAAAGGACCACCAGGGCCAGCGTCCAGGCGATATGCTCATTGCATGGTCGGCCTGGCCGGGCGGCGGGCGCGCGCCGCTCGGAGGACTGGCTGACATCGGAGCCGCGGCGCGGCGCCAGCGCGTCCAGCTCGTCGAAGAAGAGCACGCAGGGCGCGGCCGCGCCCGCGCGCGCGAACAGCTGCCGCACCGCGCGCTCGCTCTCGCCCACGTACTTGTTGAGCAGCTCCGGGCCCTGCGCGCGCCGCAGGGCTCAAGGGGGGCCTCTGCTGTACCAGGTTCCCACTCCAGGCCATAGCATGACATGTTGCCTTCTATTTCACCATATCAGCGCCTGGAAAACAAACACAGGCACTTGGCAGCCTTCCTTGCAACTGCACATGAGCCCCGAGCAAAACCTGCAGCCTCCAGCATGCAGCAGCGGCAGAGATTCAGTCACTCAGCAGACGCTGACGCGAGACTGTCCCTGCCCCAGCACCCAGCTGGGGGGCGGGGAGGGCAGCGCCTTGATGGACATGAAGTTGGCGCCGCTCTCGTTGGCCACCGCCTTGGCAACGAGCGTCTTGCCGCAGCCGGGTGGCCCGTACAGCAGCACGCCCGTGGGCGCGCCCAGGCCCAGCGCGGCGAAGCGCGCCGGCTCGCGGATGGGCCGCGTCACCGCGAACGCCAGCTCCTCGCGCACCTGCACGTCAACCCACAGGGGGTTAGGGTGCAGGGTAGGGACATGCTAGCTCCTGGCGAACTGCACGTCCTCCTGCTGAGCCAGACGCAGGCTGGGCCCTGGCGCAGGCGCCGGCAGCTGTGGGAGCGAGTGACGCACGGGCAGGCTGTCAAGGCGTCGCCTACATTAAGGCCTGCGCAGCCTCGTACACGCCCAAACCGGCCTAACGTGCCAGTCCGTACGGCAGTGGTCGACGCCATGCACGCACGTGTGCCATGCACAGGGCCCCCCCCGGCGGGCATGTCCGGCAGCGAAGCAGCGCCACAGGATGCAGCAGCCTGCGGGCCGCCATGCACTGCAGTGAGCGGCTCGCGCGCGCCTCGCCGAGCGAGCCGACATCCGCCCAGGTGACGTCCGGCGTGGTGGCAAAGCCCTCGCGGCGCACGCTCGGCTGCACGCGCGCCACGGCCGCGCCAAAGTCGACCGCACTGATGGCCAGGCCCGCCAGGTCGCCCGGCGCCAGCGGCGCGCGGCGCCGCCGCGCCGGCCCCGGCGCGGGCCCGGCTTCGGCTGCGCCCGCGGGCGGCGGGGCGGCCGCGCCGTCTGGCTCTGCAGCCTCCGCAGAGCCCGTGTCCGGATGGGCGCTGGCCTGCAGGGCGTGCCTGCATTAGACTTTACAGAAGGCGCAACTTGCCTGGTGATGCGCCTGTAGCACACAGCGCGGCACAAGGCTGGCGGTGGTGTGCAGGCTTCATGCAACGCTCGGGAGGCCAGAGCCCGCGAAGCTGCTGGACAGTGCACACCGCGTTGCAGCAAGGGGAGCGGCGACCTCGTGCGGCGGGGCGTGATTGCACCCACAGCCGCAATCACGCCCGCACGCACGCTAGTGCTGCTCATGTCCGCAATCGGTGCAGCGTGTGGCAGCAGCTATGCAGGCACGCTGTCGCGCCCACATCCGCGCGCGCGCGCCTGCTCCAGCTGCGCGAAGATGCGGCGGACGGCGAGCGCGGCGGCCTCCTTGGCGAGCGCGGCCAGGTCGGCGCCCACAAAGCCCGGCGTGCGCGCGGCCACCGCCGCAAAGTCCACCTCGCCCGCCAGCCGCAGCGGCCGCGTCAGCACCTGCACCGCCGCCGCGCATGCGTGACCTCTGACCCGTTGTGCCATCCGCCACGGTGTCCACCAGCCGTCAGTGTCCACCCAGCAGGACAGCGTCGCTGCACCCCTACCCCCACCAACCAAACCCCTACTCACAGACAGAGGCGCGGTGGGAGCGCGGGCTCCCATGTTGCCAGCCTGTGCTGGCGCATCTGCCCACTCCGCCTCGCCCGCCTGCATCGGTGCAACCACCGCGCACAGCACTGTGATCAGGGCTCTTTTGCTTGGTTCTGCAGCTCGGGCTGGGAGGTGCTGGCGTGCGGGCGCCTCCCAGGCGGGGGCGCACGCGCAGGATGGCGGCGCGCGCTTCCAGCGAGGGGATGCCCAGCGCGATCTCGCGGTCGAAGCGGCCGGCGCGCCGCAGCGCCGCGTCCAGCGCGTCCGGGCGGTTGGTCGCGCCTGCCCCGGCGCGAGCGTGCTCAGCACGGCAGCCGGCATGCCTGCCAGGGAGGGGCTGAACCAGCAGGAGCGGCTGATGGCGGCCGAGCCAGCTTCCTGGCTTACCGCTCTGCCTCCCGCCCAGCTCAGGACACGCGATGGGCATCACAGACATGCCATCGATGAAATGTCAAGGGTTCAGGAGAAACAGAGGGCCACACCCGCGCCCGAGAGCCCACGGTGCGCCTCGGCAAGCAGCTCACCGCAGCATGACCCAGGCAGCATGCGGCACAGGCAGTGCTGGCGCGCCCATCTGGGCGCGCGCTCGCAGGGCGCGCACGCACCGATCACGACGACATGCCTGTGCGCCGCCGCCGCCGCGCGCTCCGGCTCGGCGACCTCTGGGTCGGCGCCCTCTCGCGCGCCGCCGGCCGCCGCGGCGGGCGCGCCGGGCAGGGGCGCGGCCAGGTCGTCCATGCAGGTCAGCATCTGGGCCACGATGCGGCGCTCCATCTCGCGCTGCACGCTCTCGCGCTTGGGCGCAATGGCGTCGATCTCGTCTGCGCGGCGCGCCAGGCCTGGGTGCTGGGGGCGTGCCTCCCGCAGAGGGCGCTACACGGAATGCACTTTGGCAGCGGTACGAACAGTGCCTGTCTGGCAGGCTGCCAGGGGCGCGGCTACGCACGCCCAGCGGCGGCTTTCAACTGTTTTGACAGCTGCAGATTGGCGGGCCGGCCGCGCCACGCCCCGCAGGCGGGGCAGGCGCGGTGGCGGCCGCAGGAGAGCCCAGCGGGCCGACGCGCGCGCCGCTGCAGCGCACCTATGAAGATGATGCAGGGGGCGACCTCGCGCGCCTCCTGGAACAGCTGCCGCACGCGCGCCTCCGACTCGCCTGCGCGCGGTGCGGAGGGCACAGGGTAGGGTGGAGTAGCTAACCCTAACCCATAGGCGCAGGTTGCAGCCGCGCGCGACCCTGCACCAGTGCTCCCCGCAGCCTGCAACACAGCGGGAGCAGCCGCAGCGCGTGCCGGGCGCGGCGCATGCCAGGCGGGCGGCCGGGCATGAGGGGCGCGCCGGACATGCCGGAGACGATCTCAGGCGCCGAGACGCGCAGGAAGGGCACGCCGCACTCGTGCGCCACGGCGTGCGCAAGCGCCGTCTTGCCGCAGCCGGGCGGCCCGTGCAGCAGCACGCCGCGCGGCGGCTCGACGCCCAGGTGCCGGTACACCTGCCACGCTCGCATGCAGTGTGGGCCGCTGCATGTTGAACCACCAAGCCATGCCGTGGTGCTGGCAGTCCGCAGCGCCCTGCGCAAAGCGCAACAGCGTATGCTGGCACAACATGTCGTCGTGTGATTTGCAGCACACGGCAGGCAGCACGAGGCACCGCACCTGGGTTGGTATATGTGCCTGACACGCTCACGTACGAGTCCCAGCGCGGCGCGGGGCGCGCCTCAGGGTAGGCCAGCGGGTACTCGATGAGCTCGGTGATGTCGCGCAGCACCGCCTCGATGCCGCCCAGGTCGCTGTAGCGCACCGCCCGCGGCGCTGCATTCGCAATGCAGCGCGCGCGTTGAGCGTTGCCGGCGTGAGCTGTTACTCATGCGTCATGCGGGGGCCAAGCAAATGTGGACGGACACATCTGTGAGTCAGCGGACACCTGCATGATGGCGACTGCGTGTGACAGCACCGGGGCAGTGTGTGCCTGTGATGGAGGAGCCGGCACGGGCCGCAGGCGCGACGCGCGCGCGCTTCCCGACCGCGGACCTGCACATCAGGCGCACATGCTGAACCTTTAAAAGGGTTTGAGTCGGTCGCTGCCGAGCAGCTGCCTGGCTATGACCTGCAGGGCAACAGCCTGGCCGCTCACAAGCAAGCACCAAGATGACCCATGAGCCCTGTTACATGCATACATGCCATTTTGCATATCAGCGCAACGTCTGTACGGCTCTGCAGAGGCCCATCCTGCTGTTGCCGTCGCGCACGCCCCGCAGGCCCCGCGAAGCACCTGGGCGCTGACCTATCGCGTGGCAGCCCGGCGGCAGTCGCGCTCCGCGCGCGGCCCTTGCCGCCCTCCCCAGCCGAGCCAGCGCGCCCAGCCACGGCGGCCGCCGGCCCGATGGGAGCACCTGCCTCATGTCCTGGCTCGGCAGGGACCCCCGCCACCGCCCCCGCCGGCCCACCGCCCTCTGGCCGACGGGCGATACCCACGCCGTGCTGCTGGGCGGCGCGGCCGCGCTCGTTGCCATCGCCGGCGACACCCTGCAGCAGCCCTCCTGGCGCAGGACCCGACCCTGGACCTTGGCAGCGGGCGCGCTCAGCGGCCAGCGCGCGCCGCGCGGCTGCGGCCACCACGTCCGGCGCCGCGAATGCGGCCGGCTCCAACGCGGCGCCCGCGCCCAGCCCGCCGACGGCATCCAGGGTCTCCGCAGCCGCCTCCCCGCTCGCGCCCAGGCTGCCGCTGCGGCCCGCGGACGCATCGGCGACCGGCGCGCTGCCCACCGCGCCGCGAGGCCGCGCCTCGGCCGGGGGTGCTGCTGCACCGCCCGCGCCCGGTGCGCTCGCCGCCGCCTGCTTCCGCACGCCCCCGTACAGCGCCTGCAGCGTCCCGTTCATGCCGCCGCCGCCGCCGCCGCCGCCGCCGCCGACGCCGCCGCCGCCGCCGCCGCCGGCCGCCGCCGCACTGGCAATGCCGTCGGCCAGCGCATCGTCCAGGTCCGCCGCCGCCTGCCAAAATGCTCCCAGGAGTTAGCTCAGCAGGGTGGCAGGTTGACAGCATGCTCTAAGGTCCGACTCCTAGAATGGCGCCGCGCTGCCTGTAAGAGCAGGCGTCATCCACTTGCATGTTGTTTTGCTGTAATTTCCTTCTGCTTCAATCAAGCTCCACATGATGTTACTCCCAGCTCGAGGCCCAGATGAGCGTCGATTACGATGCAGCCCAGGCGGCACCTCAGCATCCACACCACCGACGCTGTCGCTCGCGCCGCCATCGCTGCCGCCGCCGCTGCCGCCGCTGCTGGACGAGGCCGGCGGGCTGGGCCCGTCGTCGCCCGCGCCGCGGCCGCGGGCCAGGTGCCGCTCCTCGAGCGCCTGTGGTTCATGTGCAGGGGCGGGTGGGCAGCAGGCACGCGGCCAGGCTGTGCAGCGCGCTGTGCAGTGCCACAGCAGGTCACAACGATGGCCAGGGTGTAAGCCACGTGGTACCTAGCAGGAATAGCAGGCAGGCTGGTGCTGCGCGCCTCCCCAGAGCAGGCAGGCTACCGCTGCTACCAGCACGAGCGCTGTTTATTCCATCGATAATTATGTGATGGCCTGGGCATAAGGGGCGCCTGCGCTTGCGTAGGACACACCTGCAGGCGCTCCTCATCGGAGGGGGGATGTCTGCTGGCCGTCTCCAGCTGCGCGCGCACCACCTGCTGCACAAACACGCTGGCCTTGCGGCGCTGGTACTCCTTGTGCACTTGCCGCAGGTGCTCCGCCAGCGCCTGGGCCTCCACACAGTCGTGCGCCTGCACACGGACCCCAGCACACTGGATGCTGTGGCTGCAGCATGTAGATTGCTCCGCTCAGCATATGTCCGATGTGTACAACGTGCAGTGTACAGTGTAAGTCCCGAACAAGCATCCAGTCAGCGTGCAGAGCCTCAAGTATGCAGCACATGGTGAGTGAGCGACAGGGCGGCAGTGCGCGGACGCTTTGCGGACAGACACAGCTCGTCGCTGCCACTAGCCTTACTGCTGTGGCGTGCCAGGCAGTATGCCTCCACTCGCTTGTAGAGCAGGCGGTCCTGCAGCCCGCCGGCGCCGCAGCCGCCCAGGCCTGTGCTACCACTGCCGCTCGGCACGCGAGTCGCGCCCCTGCCCTTCTTGCCCATGCTCAGGCAGGTTGATGGCGCTGCTGTGCGTGTTGAGAGGTATGCTGCCAGGCGCACATGTTTGTCAGTGTTCACTGGAACACAGCCTGAGCACCAACGATACAAGGAACACCACTGCCGAGTCCAAGACACAAGTCAGCAATGTGGCTCTCTTCCCAGCTTGTCACTCTGCTCTCCCAGTGAGCACAGCACAGTGGCAGGGCCTGTGCGCAGGTTCCTGCTGTGCGAGTCTGGCTGGTCTCCCCGGTGCCACAATGAGGAGTGAAGCGACATCAGGCAGAGCTGCTGCAGGCGCCTGCGCTGAGGGCGCCCTGCCGCTTGAAGGAATGCAGCTGCCGTGACCAACGAGCATGCACGCCCTCTCGTGAAAGGCTGCATCTGCCGGATGGCCTGCCTGCACGGCCGCCTGGCCGCGCGCCTGCAGTGCCTCGTGCGTCGGCACCGCGCACATGTGTCATGGCGCCCGCCGCAGCCCAGCGCCCGTGCAGCCTCGGCCGCCGCGGTCCGGCGGTGCCAGCCCGGCGCAGCGGGCTGCCGGCATTGGCGCTCGCGGCGATTGACCACGACCCCCGCTCGCGCCGTCGAGCTGGAGGCGCCGCAGCTCGTGCCGGCGCGCCCGCTGGTCGGCGAGCGGATGAGCTGGGAGGGCCGCAGCGCGGCCTGCGGCGAGCTGCGCCCGGAGCGCGAGGGCGACGCGCTGGCGGTGTGCGGCTGGGTGCACCGGCAGCGCAACCTGGGCGGCGTGTGCTTTGTGGATGTGCGCGACTCGTCCGGCCTGCTCCAGGCGCGCGCCCCGGGCGGCGAGGCCCGGCCTGAGCTGCGCACCTCGCCGCGCCTGTCACCGAGCAGCAGCGAGCGCGGCCAGGCCGCGCGTGGCCGGCCCCCCCCCGCGCCTCTTCGTCACGGGCTGCGGAGCAGGCTCCCGCAGGGGTGTGAAGCGCGTTCCGGGGCGCGGCCCAGCAGCGCTCAGCTCGCCGTCGAGAAGCCAAGGGCCGGCCGGCACGGCGCAGGTGGTGAGCAGCCCAGGCGAGTTCCCGGCGGCGGCGCGCGCGCTGGAGCGCGTGCGCGCGGAGTACGTCGTGCGCGTGGCGGGCACGCTGCGCCTGCGCAAGGACCCCAACCCGCAGCTGCCCACCGGCGCGGTCGAGCTGCTGGCTGAGGAGGCGCGGCGCCCGGCGCAGCGCATGCGCCCGGCCTTGCGCCTCCACGCATGCATGGCCGCAGCAGAGCGCGGCGGCGCAGGACGGCCGCAGCGCGTGCGCCGAGCGGGCGCCAGCCTGCATGGCGCGAGCTGCATGCGCCGCATGCCTGGCCGCTGCCTGCGCGCGTCGACAGCCGCGGCGAGATCCCCACAGCACGCCAGTGCCGGCGCGGCCTCGGGCCGCCTGTGTCTTCAAGCCAGCGCGTAGACCGGCCCTCCTCGCAGCGGGCCGGCCACTGCTCGGAGCGCCGCAGGCTGTCAGGCATGCTGCGCGCGCCGGGGCCGCCCGCGACGGCCCGCCCCGCTGCAGGCGAAGACGGTGCTGGACGCGGGGAAGGATGTGTTGATGCAGGGTTAGGGTTGGGCTGACGCGACACGGATGGCGTGCAGGTGACGGTGCTGAACGCGGTCAGCGCGGCGCTGCCCTTCTTGCCCGCGGACGCGGACGCGCGCGTCAGCGAGGAGGTCCGTCTGCGCCACCGCATCCTGGACCTGCGGTGCGCCGCTCCCGCGCCCATGCGCGCGCGTGGCGCTGCGCGTGCTGAACCTGCTCTCGCTCGCACGTCGCACGCGGGGGCGCGTTTCCGGCTCTGCGCTGCGGCTCTGTATGGAGCGCAGAGCGTGCGGCCTGCGCGACTGCCGCAGCAAGTCCAAGGTCTGTGAGCCCTCACAGGACCTCTCCCACAGACAAACTTCATCACTCCAGACTGCGGCCATGCGCACACTGATTGTCTGCCGCCAGGGTAGAAAGAAGGATGTCATGCGGAAGAGGCAAGCGTTCCACCCCTGCTGGGGACGCCCTGCCCGCAGGCGGCCGCAGATGGCGGCCAACCTGCGCCTGCGCGCGGCGCTGCTGCGCTCGGCGCGGCGCTTCCTGGACGCGGCCGGCTTCCTGGAGGTGGAGACGCCGCTGCTGTGCCGGTCCACGCCGGAGGGCGCGCGCGACTTCCTCGTGCCCAGCCGGCTGCAGCCCGGCGGCTTCTACGCGCTGCCGCAGAGCCCGCAGCTGGCGCGCGCGCCCGCATGCCGCGCCCCCCGCCTGCACGACGCCCTGGAGCTCTCTTTTTTATGAGCTTTTTATGAGCAACGTGGATGCGCTCGCATGTCGCCGCTGGGCTCGAGCGGCCTGGCGCCTGTTGGCTGTGTCGGGCCGCCGCGCGCTGCGGCCCGCGTGCGGGCCCGAGCGGGCCCGGCGCCCGGTCGCGCATGCGAGCGCACTGCCCGGCGCGCGCAGTTCAAGCAGATGCTGTGCTGTGCGGGTGTGGAGCGGTACTACCAGATCGCGCGCTGCTTCCGTGACGAGGACCTGCGCGCCGACCGGTGGGCGCCGCCCTACCCCAGCCCCCTTGCCTGCCCGCTCCTCCCTGCGCCGCCCGCTCGCAGCAGTGACTGGCGCGCTTGCTCTGCCAGCCGCTCGCCCGCACGCGCACCAGAGCTCCTCCCAGCTCGTGCAGCGCTCGTGGCGCGCACGGCCGCCCTCGGCGCGCTCCGGCCGCGGTGCTGCCGCCCGCGTCCCACGACCCCCGCCGCGCTGCGCCTGGCACTTGAGTGTCGCTGAACGCCGTCGTCATGATGACCTTCCCTGTCTTTCACCCTACATGCCCTATTCTTACCCTATCCCGGCCCATCCAGGCAGCCAGAGTTCTCGCAGCTGGACATGGAGATGGCCTTCATGGACCAGGAGGCCGTCATGGCGCTGGCCGAGGACCTCGTGAGCACCGTGTTTGAGGAGGCGCGCACGCGCCTCGCGGACGTAGCCCCACCCCGCTTGCGCAGCGCGGCGCCCCCTGTGCAAGGCCTTGGGCGTCCCGATGCCGCTGTGCCTGCCGCACACACTGTGAGCTCACATCGACATGTGACTCAGGAGCGTAGCGGTGTGCCTGTGCCCGGTGATCGCGGCGCTCGCAATGCCCAACGAGAGCAAGCAGGCTGGAGATGCCTCTGGTTGTCAGGCCCTGCTGCACGTCGCAGCCGATGCTGCCCCCACGCGCCCGACCGCGCGGCGCAACGCCAGCCTGCGAGCGCGCACGCTGCATGGCGCCAGCCCGCCCTGCTCGCCCGGTGCGATGCAGGGCAGGGCCAGGGCGGCCAGCTCTGGCTCGGCCATGCGGGCAGGTGGCGGGCGTGCGCCTGGCGGCGCCTTTCCGACGGCTGACCTACGCGGACGCGATGGAGCGCTACGGCTGCGACAAGCCGGACCTGCGCTACGGCCTGGAGCACACGGACGTCTCGGCTGCCGTGCGCGGATGCAGCTTCCGGCGCGGCGCCCGGCGGCCTCGCGGGCGTATGGGCCCTGTTGAGCGCGGGCGGCTTGTAGGTTTAGGGGTTGGAACCCTGGTTGCACGGAGCTCAGAATGCATGCGCCGCGCGGGCGCCCAGTGCGCCTCGCGCCCGGGTGTGCGGCCTGCATGCGAAACAGCGCGCGGCCGCTGGCGGACGCCCGCGTCACAACCCGGCGCAGCAAGCCAAAGCGTGCGAGGTGCCGCAGGGTGTTTGCCGATGCGCTGGCGGCCGGCGGCATCGTGAAGGCCATGCGCGTCCCGGACGGCCAGCGCATCTCGAACGCGCGCGTCAAGCCCAAGGGCGACGTCGCAGGTGCGCCTCTGCGGGCGCCGCATGCCGCATCGCAGCCCTGCAAGGGCGCCCTGCGCTCAGTGCTGTCCTGCACTGCTGCGCCGGCCTGCCCGCGCCTCCGCGCGCCTTGGCGCAAGCGGTGTGCATGCGAGCGCAAGGCTGTGTCTGGATGGGCCGGCGATATTGATAACGCCGAGGCGCACGCCGCCCTGACCGCCGCGCGCCGCGGCAGGCGAGGCCGTGGCGGCGGGCGCGGGCGGGCTGGTGCACGCGCGCGTGGGGCCCGCGGGCGAGCTGGACGCCGCAAAACCTGTCCGGGAGGGCCTGGCGCCCGAGCAGCAGGCGGCCTTGATCGCAGCCTGCTCTGCAGAGCCGGTGCGGCCCCGCCGCTGGGCAGCATCTAGCTGTGAGGCGCATGCGGATCGCGTCTGGGTCGCACCTGGTGAGAACCCCGCTCCAAGAGCATGTCCGTTCTGCGAGCGTATCCGGGGATGGGGTTGGCAGTGAGGGCCTGCACGCTGGCGGGGGCAGTGGCGCTGCGTGCACGGGTGTGCGTCATGCTGCACGCCCGACTCGCGCCTTCTGCCAGCGGATGAGGGCGGGGTCCTGACTGCAGCAGCCCGCCCGAGAGATGCAAACGCAAGTTTTTGCATTGTCGGGGCATCGCTGGCTCGCCCAGCGGCCTGCCGGCGCGGCGGCCAGGGCGATCTGCTGCTGCTGGCGGCGGGGCGGGCGTCGGTGGTGCACCGCGCGCTGGACCGCGTGCGGCAGTTCCTGGCGCGCGCGCTGGGGCTGACGGGCGACGGCCGCCACGAGCTGCTGTGGGTCACGGGCGCGCGCCCGGCCTCCTCCTCAGCCTGTGCTCGACCTCCCGCCCAGGCAGGGAGGACGGTCGCAGCAGGTTGCCCAAGCAGGTGACAGGTGCAGGCGCTGCTATGAGCGGCCAGCCTTGCGGACGCGCCCGGCGCTTGTGATGAGCCATTAGGCGGGGTCGCCGTTCTTGGCATGCAGCTGTGGGCACAGGGCAGGGCGCTGGCGGCGCGCTGCAGAGCAGACCACCGCCGTCCGCCCGCAGGGTGCCGCGCCTGCCTGAAGACCCCGTGCGCAGGTGCCGAAGCGCTGAGCGCTGATGGCTGCATGCGCCCCAGCGTGCAGACTTCCCCATGTTTGAGTGGAACGAGGAGGAGGGCCGCCTGGAGGCGCTGCACCACCCGTTCACGGCGCCGCACCCGGACGACCTGGCGGCCGGCGACCTGCGCGGCGCGCGCGCGCTCGCCTACGACCTCGTCTACAACGGCGTCGAGGTTGCGGGTGCGCGGGGCGCGGCGCGCAGCGCCCGCCTGTTGCATTTGGAGGCACGGCGCCGCGACGAGGCAGCAGCGCCTGTGCGCGCTCGCGCGCTCCGCCCCAGGCGCCTTGGGTGCCGGCCCTGGCGGCAGCGGCGCCGGGCTCGCGCGCCGCGGCTCTGACCGGCGCCCGCCCAGCCGGCGCATTGCGGCCCCGCAACGGCGGCCCCTCGCTCGACCGGTGAGCGGCGGCGCGCGCGCGCGCGCGCGCGCAGGCGGCAGCCTGCGCACGTACCGGCGCGACGTGCAGGAGCGCGTGTTCGCGGCCGTCGGGCTGGGCGAGGCGGAGGCGGTCGCGCAGTTTGGCTACCTGCTGGACGCGTTCGAGCTGGGCGCGCCGCCGCACGGCGGCCTGGCCTTTGGCCTGGACCGCTGGGCGATGCTGCTGGCGGGCGCGGCCAGCATCCGCGACGTGATCGCGTTCCCCAAAACCGCGCAGGCGCGGCGCCCGCGTGGCGCACCGAGCCATTTAGCTGTCTGGCTCGCGCAGAGCGGGCCAGTGTTTGGCCGAGCTTGACGCATGCTTGCGTACGTCGCTCACGCCTGCATGGATGGCGGCCGCACGTGTGTGTCTGGTTCGCCATGCAGGGCACCATGTCATGCAGCCGATGGCGCAGTCGGTGTCGGTGCGCGTGCGCGGCAGTCCCAGGGCGCACGTCGGGCTGCAGCATGCGCCAAGCACACTGCCATGCTGTTGTCCGAGAGGCTGCAGTAGCGCCGCCGGGTCAGCAGTGCTCTGTGTGCCGCGCAGGGGCAGTGCCTGCTCACAGAAGCGCCGGCAGCGGCGGGAGCGGCGCAGCTGGCTGACCTGCACATCGCGCTCGCACCACCAGACACGGCACGCGCAAATGGCTCTGGGCGTAACGCGCAGCCCTAGCCTGATGGGCCGCAACAACCCCATGCGCAGCAGACCTCGTACGGTTTTGTGCCCAAAATGCTGTAACAGCACTGCTGCTGCTCACAGGTGTGACACGAAGGTGCCCTCGGGGCATGCCGGCGGGCATATAGCGGAGAGACTGTTACACTGGGCAGCCACGGCTCCCTGACACAGACAGCAGGACGACCAGGATGCAGGCGGGGCGGAAGCAGGCATGTGATATGGTCACCATATCCTAGCCGTGCGCGGCGGTGTGCGCACTAGATGGCAGCATCTTGTATCGAGATGCTCCGGGGGGTGCAAGGCGCTAAAGCGCGGGGAGCATGCCGCCAAAGCAGCCATGTGCCGCAAAAAATTTTGAAGCCTGCAGGGGCGCCAGCCAGCCTGGCAGAGAAGCCCGGACGCGCACTATGCCGAACCAAAAAACCTGCCAACAACCCTAGGTGCAGAATATGTCACTCCGACTCTTCATGCTGTGGTCCTGTGCCGGCTAGTCAGTCTTGCAGACAGCGTCCCTAACCACACATCCTCCGGGGACCCGTCATTGGGCCTGTGCTTCTCCAGCACCAGAGGCCGTTCAGACTGGAGCGCGCGCGGTATGTCCGTCCGCCGCCGCCAGTGCTGCCTTCGTCATGGAGCCGCCGGGCTCGCGGCGCTCCTCATGTAGCAGCACAGACGCCCTTCTCCCCCCTCTGAGACGGCCAGCACTGCCCGTCACTTCGCAGCCACCCACGCCCTGCCCTCGCTAGAAGGCTTGCCAGAAGGCCGCAGTGAAGCCCGCGCTGGCGGCATCCAGCGGTGGACCGTCCGATCGCCCGCCCGCCCGATGCAGCACAGCGCGCTCTTCCAACCCCGCCAGGCAAAACCCTAAGCCTAGCCGCACCCATGGCCCTGTGCCCACCGCATGCGGCGCTGGCGCATGAGCCGTCCAATGCATGTGTGGACCGTGGTGTCAGGCTCATGGCCCAGGGGGCCCGCCGCGGCCCTCGACGATGAATGCATGCGCATTCAACGCCGGTGTGGGAGGCGAGCCCCAGGGCCCTCCCCGCCGGTGTGGGAGGCTAGCCCCACGCCCCAGGCATGCGCCAGGGCCGGCGCACACGGCGACGAAACGCAGCGGACGCGCTTGCACCCCTGCGCGCGCTCGGCGCCAGGCAGGCGGCCGGCGGCTGCTGGCGCGCGATCAGGCGGCCGCCGCTGCCAGCCGCCGGCGGTGCAGCGGCTGCGGCGTGTCGGCGTCCGCATCCAGCTGCGCCTCCGCCGCCGCCGCCTCGGCCTCGGCGGCCGCGGCCGCCGCAGTCGCCGCCTCGCGGCACTCCTTCACCTTTGCGTTGCCCTGCCGGGAGGCGCGTCGCGGCCCTCAGCATGCGCCGCGGCGCACAGAACATGCCAGGGCTCTCAGGCGCTCTGCACTGCTCAATATGCCCCCCCTGGGCCTCAAGCCAGCGTGTCAGCCAAGGCGCCTCCCTCCGTGCTTCCCTGCAGCGCTGCCTTGAACATGCGCATGTTGCCCTGCTTTCATCCATGACAGTCTGTCGGGGTTTGCTTGGGGCCTGGCAGGGGCCGCAGGCGCCCACCTGGCAGTAGGGCGTGGCGGCCAGCTGCTGAAAGTGCGTGGCGTTGCGCGGCGGCGGGCCCGGCTGCAGCTCGCGCAGCGCGGCCGCCGCAAACTCGTAGCTGCGCAGGAACTCGGCCTCGCACTCGCGGTACGCGCCCTTGTCCTTGCTCTGCTGCGTGCACAGCTGGCAGCCGCTGAAGTGGTCCACAAACTGCGCCTGTGAACACAGCAGTCGCTCCGGTTAGCCTCCAGGCGGCGCGCGGTGGGCGGACCACACTGCCGGGCCTCCTACACCCAGCGCGGCATGTGGGTAAATCTGGCATGCATTCAAAGCTGCATGCGGCCGCCATTCGGGGTATTTGCTCATTTAGCCAGCTGACGCTCCGCGACCGGCCACGCTGCCGGGCAGGCGGCATGCACAGCCGCAACGAGCAAAGCTTGGCAGCGTCCCAGCGCAGCAGTACAGAGCCTGCGCCCGGGCCTGCCTCGAGCAGGCCGTCCGTCCTGTCCACCTCGGCCTCCCGGCCTCTGTTTTGGGCTAGCGCCGACGGGGCAGCCCACCAGGTCATCGCAGTAGGGTTGGGTTCAGCCCTGTTTACCAATGTAGGGTCAGGGCCGCCAACCTGCTCGCTGCTGTAGGAGAAGTTGTTGCGGCCCTGCAGGTCGCGCCAGTAGCAGTTGAGGCAGTAGTCCGAGTTGACCAGCTTCACGTGCGCCAGCGCCTTGGCGCCGTCGCGCTTGAGCTCGTACACGATGCCGTTCTGGTCGCGCAGGCCCGCGTCGTACTCGTATCCGGGCGCGCTCAGCTCCGGCCGCAGCTTCTACGCGGCCGCCGCGCACCGGCGTTACCCCCGCGCGCCCGCCGACGCGTCCCTCCCCAGTGCCCAGGCTGCCAGCCTCGCTGCAGCGCGCGCAGATGGCAGCTGCTGCCAGCGTTTGCGCTTCCAGCTCGGCAAGGGCAGGTCAGCTGCGGTCGAGTCGGCCGCTGGGTTGCGCAACCTGCATCACAAGATAGACAACTATCAGAATTCAAACACAGGGGAGCGGGCACCTCGCCCAGCCGCGGCTCAGGCACGCGGCCCAGCTCTGCGACGGCCTCCAGGAACTCCTTGGTCCACTTGCTCCGCCGGAACAGCATCACGCCCGAGTTGAAGCCTGCGCAAGGGGCGCACGCGCGGGTCGCTGCAGCTCCATGGGCTTCTGCGCTGCAGGCACTTTGCCATCTGAAGCAAACACTCAAAAGTGAGACAAGCGGAGCAGTGACGGCAGATTCGGGCTGCTGGGCCTGGCATGCAACAGTGCGCCGCGCTGCCGAAGCTTCAGTGCTGGTCTTCAGTGCTGCAGGCTCATCGCGCGGGAGGCGGCAGCCCCACACGCGCCTGCCAGCGCGTCGCCGGCGCGCAGCCGCTCCTCATTGCCCCAGGCGACCAGGTCCTTGCCGCCAAACTTGTGGAACGGGATCTCAAAGGCGGGGTCCACGATCATGGCGTCGGAGTCGATCCACATGTACCACTCCGCGCTCGGGTGGTCCTGCGGCGCGCGCGCGCGCCCGCATGCATGCTACACATGCTACAAAACCTGTGATGGTGCTGTCATGTTGTACGCCCGGGTGACCACAAGCAAGTCTGCCTGGGAGCTTCATTGGATGATCACAAACGCTGTGCCCTTGGCTACGTTTTGCACGTGCCGCGGCCCGTTCCTCCACGTGCGTCTAAGGGCGCAGCCTGGGCGCCAGGGCGCGCCCCACGGCGGTGCACCAGGGTCGGCACCCCCGAGGCACCTGCCGGGCCGGCCGCGCACCCTGTACGCGCGCAGCAGCCACCCAATCTTGTTCCAGGCGTGCGGGAGCGACGGGTCCGCGACGATGGACGTCGCCACGATGTCGTAGCCGTGCAGCCGCGCAAAGTCCTGCGGCCCCGCACGCCGAGTCTCCACGGGTGCCATGCAGGCGACAGCCGCGATGCCGCCATGCAGAGCGTTGCGCATGCATGCGTGTGCTGGCAGAGACACAGGTTCAGGCGGCGCCCCGGAACTTGACCAAAATCTGGTAGGAACACGAGTGCTGTCACTGCATGCAGTCCCCACTGCTCGGCCCTGCTCGTGCGCCGCGCCTGCTTGTTCAGGACGGAGAGGAAGTTGAGGTGGTCGCCGCGCGGGTACGTGCACGGCTGGTTGTGCAGCGCGGTCACCACGAGCACCTC
>JAABUO010003042.1_pt1 | contig 20145 bp, 19 predicted proteins | sample 5559291 | NCBI WGS metagenome assembly JAABUO01 (sample SAMN10711878, study PRJNA513372) | rock metagenome | isolation source: Antarctica rocks | place: Antarctica: Victoria Land, Finger Mt sud
ATATTTGCCAATGTGCATTGAAAGTGGTGTGCAGGGTATGGGATATGACAAATGGCAAGCAGCTGTGTTCACTCCAAGGGCACAAAGGCCGAGGCGTGTGGCGATGCCTCCTGCATCCTAATCAGGATCTGCTCATCACTGCTGGTGCTGACTCATCCATCAAGCTGTGGCGTCTAGCTGATTGGCTGCCAGCTCACCACCCCCTGGCAGCGCAAGCCTCAGATGCCTTCAGTTTACCACCGCTTCCTGTTCCTGCCACAGCTGTGGCAGAAGCAGCAGCTGTGGATTGTGCTGCTGAACCTAAAGCCGCAGCTGGGGGTGATGCCCGTGACATAGATCCCCCCTTGCCTGCTTCCTCCACAGCAGCTTCTCGAGCAGCGGTCAGCAGTGCTGGTGGCGAAATGCAAACAGGAGCCGTAGAGCCGTCTACTGCTTTGGCTGCCACAGCTGCAGAGGGGCAGGTAGACAGTGCTGCATCACAGCCTGGCCAGCAGGACAGCACCACACTAGACAAGCCAAAAGCGGCTGCAGCATCCCAGGGCCGTGACAGCAAAGTCGAGTGGGTGCGCTGTATGAAACTGGCAGACGAGAGCACGCTGTTCGTGGGCACAAACCTGGGCTGCTTGTACAGCGTAAGTCTGCCCTCTGACAGCGTAAGTCTGCCCTCTGACAGCAGCAGCTCCAGCCCAGAATGGCACCTTCTGTATAGCAGCCCACGCAAAGCAGCAATCACCAGTCTGCAGATCGTCCACCCAGATGCACAAGCCAAGCCACAAGGCGCGAATGCACCTGCAGCTCAGCACAGCACAGCCAGCAGTAGCATGTCTGCAGCGGCAGACCTACAGAGCCTCTGGATAGTGTTTGGAGACATTCAGGGTGTGGTGACATGTCTGAGGATGAAACAAGCAGACGTGCATTCAAGCAGGCACCAGTCTAGTCCTACCTCTCATATCTCTGCGTCTTCACATGACCAGTCACAGCTACCTGCGACACCTCTGGCGTCACAGGATGCCTCTGACTGCAACCAGTTTCCCTCAAGTACACTGACAAGCAACCAAACATTCCCACGGTCAAAAGGCATCCCCCAACCCGGCAATCAGCAGTCACATGGCGTATGTAGCCCCAGTACATGCGTCAGCTGGATTGCTCACAGCGGCAAACCAGTGCTGAAAATCTTCACTGTGCCAGCTTTTGGTCCGCGTCACATGTTCTCTACAACCGTGACCGGCACAGCATTGAAATGGTGGCTCATGCCCGAGCCTGCCTCACTTTTGCCCTCTCCGTTTTCTTCCCCTTCTTCGGCTTCTGCTCTTTCAGGCTCACCTGGACAGGTGGCAGCAGCAGGGCAAGCCAGGCTGCTGGCGGAAATCAGGGGTCCAGCTGGGCGGGGGTCCCAGATTGTAGCCCTTGATGCTTGTCCTAAGCGAGGGTTGCTGATGTGTGGTGACATGATTGGCAGTGTCATGGGTTTTGCTGTGCCATCTGAGCTTCTACAAACCAACACTGCAGGTTTGTGAGCTACCTGTGTTTTGTCTGAATTGCTGATCCCAAGTCAGAGTGTGACTTACATCAGCAGCATGATGCTGCATACTGTTTCAGACAGCTGGAACTGCAGCGCCAATGCCAATGCCAAAGTTTGACATGCTGCAGAAGTTTATATCCTGCTATACATATTGACACACACAGTCTCCAATGAAAATACACATATGCAGAGGATATGCTAGCTTTAGTCGAAATGGATATCAATAATGCATGCATTGCAGCATGTTTATCAATCACATGAGTGTTAACACAATTAGTTTGTTCTCCCAAGCACTTGCCTAGAAAGGGTCGGCATTTGGATGTCACACTTGCCATTTAGTCAGGGACTGGTGTTGTTGGACAACAGGTTTCTTTGCATGCAGGAAACAGCACACCTACACAGATGTACCCATGCGCAGTCTTCAGGCAGCAGCATGCAAAGTCAGTCATGATTGTCAAGCTGACCAGTACAGACATCATGTCAGCCGGCAATGACGGCCGCATCTGTCGCTACCACTGGCGAGGACAGAGCCACAGCAATGCTGTTCAGCCTCAAACCAGTCACAGGTGAAGGCTTGTCATACCTAACCTGCTTGGCTGCGGTACCTACTGAGCAGTACAGATGTCTGACTCCAAGCCATATGTGAGAGCCTTAGAGATGTGCTGTTCTGTCCCATACATCCTGCTTCTGATTCCAAGGCACAGAGCAGGCACATACAGTCTGAGAGCCAGATACTGTACCCCATGTGTCATGCAATCAACTACCAAGCTCATCATACAATCTTGCAGCACAGCAACTCCATGCTTGTTTCCCATACATGTTTCAGCAACAACCCCTTGAACTAGCCTGCAAGCAGCTCTGTTGATGCATACCATCTCATTTCAAGGATTTGTAGGCTGGATGAGAGTAACACTGGTGGTGAGAGTCACACCAGCAGCCATTGTGTTGAGGGCACAAGTGGGACAGGGAGCTTGCAGTGTGTAGCTGAAGAGCGGCTGCCAAGTATCGCCACGGTGCTGGATGTGGTCACTCTTCCAGGCTCTCTGGAACAACTTGTGTGTGGCTTTCAGGTACACTGTTGCCTGTCACCTATGTCTTGCATATCCTCTTGCATACCCCCTTGCATACCATATGGCATACCCTCTTGCATACCCTCTTACATACCCTCCTGCATACCCTCTTGCATACCATATGGCATGCCCTCTTGCATGCCCGCTTGCATGCCCTCTTGCATGCCCTCTTGCATACCCGCTTGCATGCCCTCTTGCATACCCTCTTGCATGCCCTCTTGCATACCCTCTTGTACACCCTCTTGCATACCGTATGGCATGCCCTCCTGCATACCCTCTTGCATGCCCTCTTGCATACCCTCCTGCATGCCATGTTGCATACCCTCCTGCATACCCTCTTGCATACCCTCTTGCATACCCTCTTGCATGCCCTCCTGCATACCCTCTGGCATGCCCTCCTACATACCCTCTTGCATGCCCTCTTGCATACCCTCCTGCATGCCTGCTTGCATGCTCTCGTGCCTGCCTCTTGCATACCCTCCTGCATGCCTGCTTGCATGTCCTCTTGCATTCCCTCTTGCTTGCCCTCCTGCATACCCTCTTGCATACGATATGGCATGCCCTCCTGCATGCCCTCTTGCATGTCCTCTTGCATTTCCTCTTGCATGCTCTCATGCCTGCCTCTTGCATGCCCTCTTGCATGCCCTGCGTCACTGTTGACACTGGTCACAACCCATTGATGGCATCCTATTGTTGCCTCACCACCACAATGACCCCTCTTTGCTTGGCCGTTAACATGCCTTGTCAAGCCCATGCTTTGTGCAAAAAAGGCTTGAATCCGCTGTCAAAATCATGCATTGCAAAATTCACTGCCAACAGACTCAAATGTCACAAATGGTGATTCTGTTTGCCCGCAGTCATCAGACTGGGTGATTTTCAACACCAGTCAACAGCTGGAGCTGATGCGCGTCCCCTGTGGCGGCTGGCACAGACCCTTCACCTTCCACTGCCTTTCTCCCACACACCTGGTCTTCATCCATTATCAGCCGCGCAGTAGCAGCACACGTGTACAACGCCACCGCCGCCCTGTCCCGCCCTTGCTGACCCCTCCTGCCTCAGATGGGGGTCCCTGGGGGTTGAAGCAGAGTTCAGAGGGGTCAGAAGGGGTGGCCCCGGGATCAGAGGGGGGTGAACAGAGGCTAAGGGAGTCGGCGCGTGTGTCACAGGGGGGCGCAGATGGGTCATATGCTGGGGTTGGTGGGCTAGCAGAGCCTATGACTAGCTTGCATGCTGTGCACCATGGCAGGGAAGTTTTATGCTGTGCTTTGCTACCTTCATTCAGAGTCCACTCATCCCATGCAGCGTCAGCTGATCCTGCTCACGCGACATCACCTTCATCCTCTTCAGCACTGCCAGACTGTTCATCTCCTGCAAGTCGTCCAGAGTCTTATGTACCGCACACTGCTTCCTGTGGGAATGATGCTCCTAGTATGCCGGCTCATCCTGCAGCCAGCTCAGCTAGCCCATTGTGTTTGCTGACTGGCTCAGAGGATGGTACAATGCGGCAGCTGCTGTACAATGCAGAGGAGCCCTGTCCCAGGCAGGCTAGCCAGTCACCCAGTGGGCAACACCCACCACTCAGTGGAGAGCTCCAGCTGGATGATAGGCAGACTCAGTCGTGCAGTGAGCAAAATCAACCAGTCAATGGGGGGAGCATGCCCAACAGCCAGCAGAGTGGAATATTCAATGGGCAGAATGGGTCAAGCAGTACGCAGAGTCTGCCAGACGATGAGCAAGAGGGTCCCACAGCAGGCGGCAATAGGCACCACAGAGGGTTGTTAGGGGCAGGCGAAGTTGGATTTCAAGCAGCTGGGTCTGCAGTCAAATCCATTTTGACTATTCCAGCTGGACCAGGTATACATTCGATGATCGTCAAGATCCGTACCAACGAAATGATAGTAATGCTAACAACAAAGTCATAACAACAACAGCAACATGCGCCCAGAATCAGGCCTATGCAGACAAGCTCCTTGAAGTAAAGCCATTGGTGTATGCATATATCTAGCTCTATTCAAGGTTGGATGAAGCTGCCACGAGTCAAGCCAAAAAGTGTCTTCTTGGAGACACAGAACCCAACCCATATCTATGTTTTCACAGCAGTAGTACAATAAGTGGAGCTGGCTGTCGGTAGTGGTGTTTACCTAAACACTGTGCAACAGACATGATTAATGTACATTGTACAACATATGGAGTGCTGTACTGCTGTGATATGAACAATCCCAATTGTGGTTCATGCAGCAGAACGGTCCATTCGTCTCTGCTGGCATGAGGATGATCAGTAAGGTACGGACATCCAGTTGGTGATATGTTGCAGGGCTATGGTTGGTGGTGACAGCAGGTGCCAAGGAGGTACTCATGGCCTGGCTGCTCCAGTGGAACCAGGACTCTGAAGGCAAATGGCACCTTAGTCATCATTGGCTCAGCACTCGCCCGCCTCCCCACAGGTCTGCCCCTGCGCTGCGCTGTGCTGTACCACGCTGCGCTGTGCTGAGCTATGCTGTGCCATGCTGTGCTGTGCTGTGCTCACAAGTCTTAGCATTCAGCCTTTAGCCTTGGCCTCAGGCCTTGTTCAAAAGGCTGTTGCCAGGGAGAAGTCCCTTTTGGTACAGGCAGCTCTTATCTTAGACCATCTCACTTTGCAGAACAACACTGAAATTTTGAAGGGGTACTTCATCACCAGGGCATGTATGAGATACAAGTTTGAGCAATTGCATGCAGCGCTTCACAGTGATATAGCTAGGCTCACATGTATAGTGAAAGGACGTACGATTAACGACAAAAACGGCTGCACATTTAATAAAATGAACAGCAAAATAAAAGCAATGAAAAACAAACCTGGGTCTGCAGGGGTTTGCGACCTGTTGCAAACGCCAAAGGACAGAACTCAGTCAGCAGTGACTTACGCTGCATGGCTCTGGCCGGCTGGAGCAAGCGCACTTTGCGACAGGGCGGTTTGGAACAAAGCAGATCAGCGCAGGATGACTCAGCAGAGGGCAGCTCAGCGCAGGCTCATATCATCACATCTTCCTCTGATGCAACAATGAGTCTTGTTCACTTTGACTTGCGCACTCACAGGTGATCCACTTATGACCTAACATAGGAATAATATTTATTTAGTCGTGATAGGCCTATTGTACATGGCATACCCCAATGGTTGCCGGCATAAATCACAGTCCTGCCGAGGCTAAGGCCCTACCCCGTGAAGGGGGCATCAGCTCTTGTGACTTTCATAGCAATGGACTGCCCAAATCTCATGTGGTCTCTGCCATTTGGTAACGCAGTCAGCATCAGATGTCACATCAGGTCTGTCTTTCAAGAGGGTAGGCCAGGACCCTATTGATGCTGCCCGACCAAGTTCTGTACCTCTCTTGCCTACATGGTACACCCAAAACAAAGGCTGCAATCCACTTGGCATTGCAGATACATTATGCAACATCCCAGCATATCAGTACCTGGTGCTGTGCGTATAGGTGGCAGACGATACAGCAGCTGCACCATCACACCACGCCAGTCCTGTCCCTGTGCACCCTGCCTTGTCCACCTCAAACCCCCTTGCCACCATCTGCAACCCCCTCCTCACCATCAACTGTTGGTTCCGGTCCCCCAGCGCATGCAGACAGGGACTTGCCTCACTCCCCTGCACCAGCACATCAGCAGGATGGTGGTTGTAGCGCTGATCGACAGCAGCAGCACTCTCTGCTTGCGCAGCTGGTGTTCAGTGGGGCCACTAATGGAAGCATAGCAGCCTGGCGTGTGGTAGATAGTCACAGCCGAGTGTGTACTCAGCAGCAGCAGCAGCAGCAGGGGAGTTTGGTGTGGTCAGAGGAAAGGTGGCATCAATCAGGAGTGAATGCCATGCATGCAGCAGTGACTCCAGGTGTGACTGCTGCTTCTGCTGTCATTTATACCACCTGGTTCTACTCTTTGTGTCTGCGAAGGCTCTGCCTGCGCTGAGTCTCTGTCTGTGCCAGACCTTTGTTTGTGTCAAGTCTCTGTCTCAGTGGCTGCCATGGCTATGGCTGCATGGCTGTGCAGCAGACTCTCTCAATCAAAGACTGCCTGCATCTGATATGAATGCAATGTACTATGCACTTCAATGCCAGCAACATCACACTGAAAGGGCATGTTACCACGGATGATAAGACACTAGAAGTGCGCTTCAGCACCAAGGATGGCCTGCTGGATGGGCACATCAGTAGCAACAACAAGATGCTGAAAGGAACGCTCGCCAGTCGGGTCCTTACGTCTCCTTGTGTACTCCCATAGACTGTATGAGCATCATGCAAATTCTGAAGATTGCATGTCTCTGAAGCAGGCAAGGAGGGTTGCGTGACCTTGGTTACTGGAGGGGATGACCAAGCTGTGCATGTTGCTGTCTTCCAGCTGCGTTCCTCTTCAGATGGCACAGCTGCAGATGTACTCAGCAACTCTCTTCAGCTGACAATGCTGTGCTGTTGCCATACGCATAGCGCTCATACAAGTGCCATACGGGTGAGATTTCGCGTCCCTAATTGCTCAAATCAGTTCCTCAAGGGAATCTGCAGCACAAGAGGAAGCTGCAGTGTTGTGGAAAAACGAGATGGATGGTCGTCGCTTTCCTGCTCAGGCTGCTGAGTTCCTGAGTGCAGTGAATGCATTGCACAACAGTGTACGATGCTTTGTGCTTTGTATTGTAAACAGTTGTTGGCCTGGCAGCTTCTGAAGCAGCACAACTTCACCACTGCAGGGAATCTGGACAGATGGCTGCCTGGCCCTCACGGTTGCGCTTGACCAGAGACTGCACAGCTGGCAACTGAAGTATGATCAACAAACGGCAGAGTATGCAGAGGGTACAGTCAAGCACTTGTCTGCTGACTCAGACTCAAACAGACAGGCTGACCAGCACAGGCTCCCAAACACAGATTTGGTATCACAGCGGCAAATGTCGGGAAGCACTGTGGCTGTACAGCATAGCTCCTCAGGGATGACTCAGGTGCTGGAACCAGCTGCTTTGGACGCATGTCTGCATGACAACGCGGCACTGTACATAATCATCGCTGGACGTGGTACCCAAATAATGAAATTGAAGAGTTGACGCATAGAGTTATGTCTGCAAATGAGAAGATAAAGTTTGGTGCTGTATCTGACCTCTCATTGACTACAGCATTGCAACCTCTCTTGACTGCTTTGACCTGGGAAGCAAAATTGGACTACGAAATCTGGATTCTGCCAAAAGGAGGATTTTGCTTGCAAAAAGTGGACAGACGCTGCTCGGACAGGCGAGCGCGACATATGAAGTCGCCCACGCCTCTGCAATTGGGTGCATATGCGGCTGCAATACCGACGCCCTGCTAAGCCATATTGCTGCTGCTCTTTGCAATCCGAAATGCAGGCCTGAAGTCGAGTCATCTGCATAGCCACTCGAGCGACAGGACACAGCATTGACCAGGAACGTGGAATAGTGTAGTTTACTTCCAGACTTGCTGTTGTGCAACCGTTGGATCTTTGCGGTAAGTGCCAACTGCTGCACCACGCTACTGTCTGCATCTCAAAAGTCTGTAGTCTCAGGTATTTGTGCTGGGAGACTTGCTGCCGTGCTTTGTCTGAGGAACACAATCTGAAGCAGTCTAGGGCGTCATTTTGTTACGATTCCTTCACGATGTGGCATCAGCAGAGCCGAAAATTTGCACCTTTCATGGTGCTTTGACTCTCACCCATCTTTGGTGTGACAAATACTTTTTTGTGCCAGCATGCCCCTGGGTTTCGCCAATTTTGCCTTCACTGCAGGTCCGTTAGATTCACTCAGAAGCTGACATACAAGCTGCAAGGCTCCAAGGCTCATGGCAGAGCAGCTTGCGGCTCGCCGCACGCCAGAGCAGGCATTTTGCGCAGCCATCAGACTTCTAGCTGAAGATCCTCCCCAAGCATCAGCCCTTGAGGCTGGACACAAAGAGGGCTTCAGCAATGGTCTCCTCCTCTTTGAGCCCTTATACAGCCTGCTGGTTGGAAACACTGACAACCTCTCCATTGACCGTTTTGCCAATCATCTCATGCAACTGACCTCAAACAAGGTCAGGGTGTCACTTGGGAGCTATTGGAAGGACCAAAGCAGATTCGATGACGCTCTTCTGGTGCAACATCCAAGCAAGAAGCCTTTGAGCCTTGCCAAGCTGATGGAGATCCTGAGGCAATCGTGCACAAGCATATGGCTTGCACAGACAGCAGGTACACAGACTGGACCTTGCTCGTTCCCCAGTATTGTGGCCTTGGTCTTTGCTCTTTGTGCAGCATGTTGACCTCCACTCTTGTGCAACACGCTAACCATAGTCTTTGATAAGCATGTTGGACATATTTCAGCAGCCGGTCACACCTCCACATTGCTGTCAAGTTTGATGATAGCCAGGCAGCACAGGCTTTGAACCCTGCTGCTGCGCAGTACAGTGAACTCAATACTGACAGCTGCACAAATCTTCACACAGCTTAGTCTTGTTTAGTGGCATAAACAAGACTGTGCATTACCGTCTTGAAGTACAGCAGGTGACAAGACCGCTCACTGCAGCCTTTGACCACTTCACACACACTTTGGTTGCCTAAACAAGCGCTGATGTCCTGCAGCTGCTGCATGCCATTGAATATGCTGACAATATGCTGACAAGGCCTGTCAGCAGGCTGCCCACTTGACAATTTGTCAATGCTGCAGGTGTGGAAGGCCGGCGGCTGATGCATGCTCTACAGCAGCCTAACCTGCCAGCTGAGGACTTGCCAGCACCCCCTATGCTCGCCAATCTGCCCATCCTTCCTGACAGACATGCTGTGGTCGAGCAGAGGCTCAGGTAATTGCACCTTACAGTCCTTTCCCACCTGCATCAGAACAAGCACACAGCAACCTGACTACATTACTGTCCCCTGACAGTGTTGGAAGTCTCCAGTGTGTCTCACCCACTCCTTGCCAAAGCCGTACTGCTTCTGTGCTCACCAGAGGCTGCAGGCCATGCTCTTGCAGCTCAGAGAGGGCCTTAGTGGCATTGCATTCCCGGAAAGCGTTGAAGCAGAATACATTTGTGGATGTGCCGTGCACATGGTGGCTTGCTCTGCATGGTCTTAGCCGCCTTGTCAGCTGATACTCCTGCTGTAGCTGCAGGCAATGCTTGCCTGGTGCAACTCGCAAAGGCACATTGCATTTCAAAGCCTCTTTGCATGTCAAACATGGTTGCTCAGATGCAAGGCAGTGATGCAAGGCAGTGATGCAAGGCAGTGATGCAAGGCAGTGTTGCAAGGCAATGTTGCAAGGCAGTGATGCAACGCAAGGGTGCCTGAGTCCACAGCAACTCATCTCTGGCCGGAACTGAATACACACATGAGTTCCGGCCACATCTGAAGCAATTGGTGCAAGCTTTCTTCACTTTTGGCAAGGATCGAGTACTGAAATGCTGACCGGTTTGTAGTTGACACATCAGGACTTCACTCGTCAGCATTGACACATTCACCTGTACAAGTCAGCGATTCATGTCTTGTCGCGCAGGGCCAGGAGTGATGCAAGCCAGCCCTCTGCTGCTGCTGCTGAGGAAGCTGCTGAGGAAGCTGCTAAGGAAGCTGCTGAGGAAGCTGCTCAGCCACAGAGGGGGGACCCAATGCAGGAGTCTGCGTCACAGGCTGTGCTCCATATGGAAAGGGGGCTACTGAGCAGGGGCACCAGGGCATCTGCCCGCCAAGCTGCCCTCTTCCAAGACAGAACGGCCGCAGGTGATTGTCCTGGGCCTTCTGCAAAATGCCCCTTGTTCTGTAGCCTTTGCCGTGTAGCCCTTGTCCCAAATGTCCCTGGGGTTCAGGCTGTCAACCTGGCAACGGTAGCCTTGCGTACTTTGTGCCGTGCAGCATGCAAAGGAGACCATTCAATCACTAGGGCTGGTGCATTCCATGACTGGTGTATGCAGGTGTTCAGACACCACAGGTCATGCACAACCAGCTTGCAAAGCATTGCTTATGCTTGTGGGTGGATGGAAGAAAGACGGTCAGCATTGTAACATCTGTCTCAACAGGTTCCTGAACTCATTGGCATGTCACAGGTCATCTGCAAGGCTTGCCACAGATGTTCTGATTGCCAAGTTGTCATCACACAGGTCATGCTGCAAAGCCAAGCCTCAGCAGTGAGCTGTCAGAAACAGGAGGCGCAGCAGAGGGCGATCCACTCAGTGAGCAGGATTCCTTCTACACAGCGTCAGAGGGAATCAATGAAGAAGAAGGCAATGGCAATGGCGGTGATGAAGGTGATGTTGCAAGGCCCTGGGATTCTTCCTGCCCTGAAGCCTTTCCCTGGGATGGCAAGAGCAGCTTGATGGTGTGCGTGGACCCTGAGCAGAGGATCTGGTACCAGGCCCACGTGCTCAAGCAAAGAGGCAACCAGTACCTGCTGTCATGGTCCGGTGAGTCATTCGCTGCCCACCTGTCTCTCATTGGCGTTGAATGATGACGCACCGTTTGTGGCTATCAAGCATCTGCTGCTAACAAGCCATCTGTGGCGGTCGAAACCTGGTGGTAACAAGCCATTGGTGGCAAGAGCTGCTGCTGCAAAGTTATGTGCAACAGTCAAAACCTGCTGCTGCAAAGCTGTTTGTGCAGTCAAAACCTGCAGCTAAGAAGCCATCTGTGGCAGTCAAAGCCTGGTGCTGAGAAGCCATCTGTGGAAGTCTTGCTGCTAACCATTGCAGGAAGACAGTGACAGATACTGCCTAGTGTCTGCATGTGGCTGGTCATGCTTTGCATGTTGTTGCTGCCTTTGAAGGGCTATCAGCAGGCTACCTACAACAATAACCATTATTCACATTCATTCGTCCTACATTGCATCGTTGACTGTCATCTGGTCAGCTGCTGGGTTGTCAATCTTGATAAGGCAGCTACCATGTTGATGAAGCTGTTAGCTGCATGGCTGCCATTGTTGCAATTGGATCTGCCAGTCTGCCCCTGGTTGTCTTGCAGAATCCGTGCACACCACCCAGCTGTGCAGTATTACAGATTTCTGTTGTTGTGCTGTGACGGCCATTCCTTCAATGCCGTTATCAAACTGCTGGCTGTGCTCAAGCTATGCGTGGCGGTCTTTAGGCATGTGCTCAAGGACGTACCTGACAGGGCACTTGGCGTGCAACATCAAGCTCTGCTGCCACTCTATGACACACTCTATGACAGATGGTGCCCCTTCACAGATTGTATTTGCATGTCAGGGCATGCGTGTCAAGGTGTTGCGCATCACTCAGCATGTTGCTGATCATTCATCAGGCTTGTGACAGCTGCAGCCTGTCCACCCATTATGAACAGCAGTTCCAGTCCGGCTAGTATTCTTGCACACCATCAGCAATCCACAAACCCAATCAGCACATCATGTGGCTCAGACGCAAATGCCTGCAGCACCAGCCAGTCCCACCAGCTGCCTGTCCTGAAGCATGTGACATAACAGGCTGCATGTGCTGCATCGCCTGCTGATCCCCATATCTGGCTGAATGTATCCTCTTCTCCTAGCCCCCATCAGAATCTCTCGACAAGCATGGCTCTTGCTTCAGAATTCTGAATCTAGGGGAAGACAGGGCTGGGAATGAATGCATGCGTGAATGAATGCATGCGTGAATGAATGAATGAATGAATGCATCTTGCCCAGTGTAGCAAGGCCAGGCCAAAGAAGTAGAAGCTCTGTCCCGACTTTGAGCTGCTTGCTCAGCTGTGCTCCTGTGGGTGCAGCCTGTCTGTAGCGCTGTATGACGTGTAGCTAGTGCATCCGCCGACAAACAACAGGGCTACCACGCTCTGGCCCCGTGGTCAAAAAGCAGCCCATGCATGCTTCACCCAGCTTGAATGGGTCTGCAGAGTGGCTGTTCAAGTACAAAGGAGCAACCTGCCCTGCTTGTGCCAGGAGACCAGATGGTGTTCTTGTACTACAACACAAGTGTTTGTGTGTTGTGTTGTGCAGCTTCTGCAGAGGGGACAGAGGAATGGCTTCCAAGGACAAATACTATGTGGCGGTAACATGTTTCACCCTGAGTGTATGTACACACAGCATTCTCAAGCCCACAGTTGCTGTGCAGCTTTCCCAGACCGGCCTGAGGAGTGGCTTGCCAAGAACAGCCGCCGCATCTGGAGGCAGGACCAAATCAAGCGTGAGTACTGGCATCAGAGAGCTCCTGTCTTCCTGCAGTCGCGCAACAGAGCCTGGGTGCTGAAGGCCTGCTTCTGGGACTGGCAGATGTCCTCTCGCTCTGACCACCTGCTGCACAAAGAACCAGGTACTTTGCCTTGCCCTTGTGAGCAAAAGCCATGCTTGTCCTCCTTCCTCTTTTGACATTAAGCCATGCAGAAAGTGGAGGTCATGGCTAGCCGTTACACTGCAGCAAAGGTTAGACCACCTCCTGTACAAAGAGCCTGGTACTGTGTCTTGCCCTTGCATGCTGTTGAAGATGAGAGCACAAACCAACTCATGACACACAGTAGAACCTAGTAAGTTGATGTGAGTGCAGACAGCATCATGATTCTGCAACAGGGCTCACAACCTGCTGCATGCAGAAAGCGAGAGTCATGCTAATCCTTTTGAGCCTGCCTGTGTGTGCAGCACATGTATTGAGTGTTCTTGCTTGCCCATGCAAACATGCATCTCACCTGCTGCAACAGAGAGCCTGGTTTGCTTCCTTGCCCTCCTGTCACCATGTCACCGTTGCCTGGATCAGCTCAAATGAATTTGGCATCGAATGACCATTGGTCTATGGCGAACCACCACCTGCTGTTGTCTTGAATTCAGAGTGGCTGACAATGATACTTTTATACACTATGGTGTATAAACAGCATCATGCTGCCAGGATTGACAAGCACTGAAGCCAGAACAGTATTTATTCTGAAGTTTGATGCAGACCAATTTGTGTCGAGACAGCCTTCAGCAGAGTGTATGGGAGCAGCAGGTTGGCAGGTTGAGACAGTGAATCCCTCTCATGCTGTTGAGCATGTGTCTTGCACTCAGGTACAACCAGGCCCAGACCTGCAAGAGTGCAAGCAGTCAGGGAAGAGTCTATGCCTGAGGCTGAATCACCCATCAATCAGGTACCCAGCTGCTGTTCCTAGTTGTGTACTGTACCTGTATTCACATGAAACTGCACAAGTGCGCCTGTGCTGCTTTGTTGGCTCTGCTGTGCTGATGCTAATGCAGCTTGCTGCATAAAGACTGAAGCACTTGCTGTCCTACCACAAATGCTATTGCATTTCAGTCCATGTTGCGGCTACACTATGATTCAGCCGCCCCCCCCTCCCCACCACCACCCCGCCCCCCAAGCAAGGGTCTGCGAGCCATGCTCGCACAACACTTTGCACCTTCTTTGGCAGATCTGTGATGCATGCACCATAAGAGAGGCTAGAACAAAGCACTCTGCACTATCCGTTGCATCGTGATTCTTCTCGACTTTGTAGTACATGCTTAGCATGCCTCTGATTTGCCTGGGACGCATGCAAAGGGTTTATGCCAAAAGCACAAATACAGCCCTTCCCAAAACCATCGTTGAGCACCATCACGCTCTTCACAGCCGCACAAGGCTCAGCCAGACAGCTGGTGCTCGCAGGTTTTGGGAAGAGGCATATGCAACGGCTGCTGGAATGTGAGGAGCAGCCTGCAGTCAGAGTGTGGCAGGTGCAAGGTGGGGGCTTGCAAGGCGTGCAGGGAGCAGTGGGCTCGCCAGCGGCGGCAAGGCACGCATGCCAATGATGCAGGCCTGCTCGTGCACCAAGCCAACGTCTGCTTCTGCGGCGCCCATCTCACGCCCCGGGGGGCCGCACTGTATGACCGCAAGGTATGCACTGCCACACACGCAGCTTTGCTGTCAATTGCAGCGGCACCGTATGAACACACCGACGGTTGAGAATCCAAGCTTTCACAGGCCCAAGGCATCCTGAGCTGTGCTGCAAGTGTCATTCACACATGACAGGTTTGGGGTCTATGTAACACCTGGCCTGGTGAGTTGGCAGCTGGGGACTGTATAGACATGCCTGGTTTGTTGGACCTAGACAGCTTAGCTGGGCTACAGAGTGTTTCAATTGCATCCTCTGGAGCCATACTGGCTGCAGATTGCTCAGTGTGACATTGTAGTGCTTCAAAGCAGGAAAGGTAGCTTATGCACTGGTGATGAATGTGTGACAAGCCCATGCAACAACGTGACAGAGGCTGCTTTGCTGCAGAGTAAGAGAGCAACAGATGCCACCTTCAACAGCAGAGCACCCAAAAGGAGCACCTCAAGGCCCACCTGCTGAGAGATGCAGGAGAATGCTGCAGAGCACACAAAAGGAGCACCTCAAGGCCCACCTGCTGAGAGATGCAGGAGAATGCTGCAGAGCACATTTCAGCCATTTCCAGTTATTCTTTCCCACCTCAAGTATGTTGTTTTATTGTGTAGCTTGCCAATGCTAGCCCTAGCAACCAATGTTAGGTGCAGCATGCAGATGCTGTGTAGGTAGATCAAACAAGCTCTTGAGTAACGGCTGTGCACAGAATGTACTGTGCAAGCGCTGTCAATGGTGCAAAACGATACGTTGCCTCTACACGACACTGACAGATTACATTCACGCTGCATTTGCAGAATGGTCTTGAAACACAACATCAAGGTCACAAGTGAATGGGACAGCGCTAACGCTGATACAGAAATTGCAGTGTGTGAGTGGGCAAAGCTGTCACACAGAATCCGTCATGGGCGTCTCTGTATCAGTGCAAATGGCTAAATGCATGATGACAATCATCAATTGGCATTGAACACCATTTTTGTTGGGATGTTGTGTTGAAATGTTTGATCGGAGGGTCTTGTCCATGACTTGAAGGAGTCTATCAGGTCAAAAGGCCCCCTTGCCTTGACCTCTGCTCAATCAAGTAAAGACATCACCGAGTATCTGTGTATAGAGCCTTGGCAGGGAACTCATAGTAGCTCTGCAAAAGACACACTCACACTTTGATTTGCATACAAGGCCAAAACAATCATCTGTGCAGGTGTCAACAGACACTGAGCATGTCTGTTGCAACGGAATTATCATCACAGCTCATCCTTTGCACAGCAACATTGACAGTTTGATTCCATGAGACATCGTACCACATCAAGTGTGTCATGTTTCCAATGCATATGTTCAGCAAATCCGTTTCAAAACAGGCTCCAGGCTGACCTTGACGAATGACAGCATAGCTTTATTGCCAGGGGTTCCTTTGATGGCTGTCCATGCATCCCATTTGGCTCTGCCTTCAAAGTCTAGGCCTCCCTTTTCTGCCCACATGGGCCTCTCCTCCTGGTTATCTCCTTTTGTAGCTTGCATGTAATACCTGTAGCCAAACATTAGACATGAACTGTCTTAGATCCGATGGTCATTCAATATGGCTGCTGAAAATGCGCATTTTGTTTTGAGTGAGCAGATGCCATCCAAGTAGAACAAACAGGTCTGGCTTCAAACTGTGCTGGAAGCAGTGCACATGCTCTCAGTGCATGGCATGTACATGCAAACAGCTAATCACAATCACTGCTGCACACAATTGAGTTGCTACTGATCAGGCCAAACATTTCCATCAATTGGCTCAGGCTTGTGCCAGCTCATCTGCCAATGTACACTCTCAACTGGAACAATAGTCAAGTGCTTACCCATACAGAGTGTAAAACTCGTCAGGCTTCACAGTCGCACCCCCAGGCTTAGAGATGATCCGCCAGTTCAGCTTCTCATACTTGGATGCAAGTGCTTCACCCTCAGAGGCATCATAGGACTGCACCAAGTCAAAATTTGTTGTGAACAATTATGCAGGCAACACACAGAAAGGCTACAGGCGAAATTTCAGTCTGCAAGCCTGTTGACACATGGCTGTCAAATTGAAGGTGAAGCTTGATGATAACAGCTGTCTTGATGATCATATGGTCAGAGCTGGCCAGACACTGTTTTGAGCATGCTAAATTGTGTTTGGAGCCCAAGCAGACCATCCATGAGTAGCCTGCTAAGCTGATTTGCAGACGCAAAAGAGGACATAAAATGGTCAAGCAGCACTGACAAATACGCTTGTATTCAACATGCGCAAATTCCTATTTGTATGCGCAGCTGAGCTTGCTAGGCTACTTGCCTCTGAGTTGGCTAACATTGTGCAAATGCAAATCCGGAGATGCTCATGGTCAAGAAACTTCTGGACAGATGACAGTGTTAAGTCTGCTTGGGACCATCAACTGTCAGAGCAAGAAACTTGCTAGCATGCAAGCTATCCATCGTTATATTTGCGAGGCAAATGTCAATTAATTTGATGAGGTTTGGATCTGAATCAGCGGCATGGTACCTCTTTGGCATGAGGGGATCTTTCCGCCAGAGACTTGGAGGCTGCGGCAGCTCCCTTAGCTGCCTGCTCCTTGACTAACTTGCGTAGCTTAGTCCTTGCAGCTGCAATGCAACACAGACCAATATTCATCATACCGTGACAATTCAGTATGAGAAGGTAGATTGACGTCCTTCATGTGGTGTCAGAAGAGGTTTGCAAGTAACACCCACTACCAGTGTGCACTGTCCACTTGCAGATGTATAGTGATCACGCAAGAGCAGAAGAGAGGCTTATATCGATGCAGCAGACCCTCTACCCCACACAAATAGAAGGCTTGGCACCTCGCAACTTCTGTCTTCCCTCGCCAGGAAGGTCGTCAAGAAATGCTGCCTTCTCGATCGCCATAGAAAGTGCGTCGAGACTATCAGCAGCTGCAGCGATCCTCGCAACCGCACCTTCTACATCCACAGATCCGGGCATTGCGGTTTCAGTGCACGCGTAGGGGCCGGCTGGGTATCAACCGTCTACTCTCCACGTAGCAAGCCGCTTATGCAGAACTTGCTGCAAGCGTTAGCGTTTAACTTGTAACTTGTAACGCTCGCGGACGTTCCCGTGCAAAAGTTCCTCTCACTGCAGATCGAGGGTAGCCGTTAAACCCAGCGGACCAAGGAGCTGCAATCCTAGAAGCTTCGGCTTTGTATGCCATCCACAGCGTTTGCTACCACCTTCCGCGTTTCGCAATTTGAAGGGGCTAGACTGTTAAATGCAAGCACTAGGGCCTGTAGGCTGCTGAGCTCAACTGCCAGCAAAACTCTCTGCTTCGCACCTATAAGAGCAACCAGACAATCCAGCGAGTTTTTGCGGGACAGCACTAGCAAATTCCCGTTTGTCGATACCTTCAAACTCTCCAGCGGAGAGCTTTACCGGAGTGCAGAAGTGATCGCAGGGTTGGCTCCCTTAGCCACCAGCAAAAGGCTTGCGACTTTGGACAAGGTCAGATCTTCTGCTGCAGTTGGGTGCTGAACGCAAGCCAGACCAGCGCATGTACATGTGTACACTTTCCTTTATTGAGCTAGGCTGGGCCTGAGTCGCAAGTAACCTTTTTATGCAGGTTGTCAATGGCAGATCATTCAGCATACTGCCAATTGTGGAAGGTCAGTGAGCTCTCCAGATACACCTTGTAGATTATCATGATGCATTTGAAGCTTTTGCTCTGTGTGTTCATTCTTAGCAACACCCTGATCTGCAGGTCTGCATGACATGGGAAACTTGGGAGCTGTCTGTAGGTCAGCAGATGGTAAGATTATACATGTCATGCAATGGGAACCACACCTTATCCAGTTGTTCCTGAACAGGCAGTTGCTTTGCAACATTGCGGTCGCTTTGCAACATTGCAGTTGCACACACTAGAGCATCGACCATGGATGAATGCATCAGCTCATGCGCTCAGCATCATCAGTATATTCTGACCCCTCTTGCAAGCATGCATCATTCTTATCCAAACTCTTTATCCTGCAGCACTGGGCTTAGGAGCAGTGCATTGCATCAATGCTGAGAGCCAGCGCTATAGAGCACGCAAGCAGCGAAACAGCGCAGGCGCTGAGAAATGGATGGACATAAGAATGTGGGATAGCCCTGCATTATGCATTCAGACTGCAAAGGCCGCCGGGTATCATGTGGTGGCTACTCACTTTGACCCTGATGCTGTCAGCATTCATGACGTTGACTGGACTCAACCCACAGCTGTCATTCTTGGCAATGAGCGAGAAGGTGACAGCAAATACAAAGCAACACATTTCTGCCTCAGAAGGGACTCGTTCTATGCAAACAAGCTGCTAGTTCACCTGGTACTTCCTGTTTCAGGCTGTGCTGTTACAGCAAGATTGTCCATTCATGCCATTTCCTTGCTATATTGTCGAATCCGGCTGCGCAGCAGCCTTGTGCACCTGTGGTGGGCACTTACACCTGCCTGTCTTGTTGCCATCTGCCAACATTGTTACTGTGTAGTGCTGCTGATTGCAACATGCACGGCATGTACTGCATGCTGATTAAGCTGATGATCTTGTGGACATCCTGCTCTTCTGAGAGGGTTTCTATGTGGTGCTGAGGGTGTCAGTGTGAAGCTGCTGTGACAAATGATTGCGCCACTGCCCTGTGAGTCAGGTGTATCAGCAGAGGCAATCAAGCTGGCAGACTCGACAGCCTACATCCCAATGTCAGGCTTTGTCTCATCCTTCAATGTGTCGGTGGCAGCGGCACTGGTGTTCTACGAAGCCCGCAGAGCACGCCTTGAACGCCTTGGGTACCACTGCGACCTGTCTGAGCATGAGAGGCAGATTTTGACTGCTGTCATGCTGCTACGGCATCAGGTCAGCGTTCTTTGCAGGCTCAGCAGGAGACATGGTCACAAGTTCCTGCTGTGGTACATGTACACAGAATCTGTGTTGCAGTCATTACTACAATCTGTCGCAGTATAGACGTATACCTATGTATGGGGAGGTTGTCATGATGCATGGTTTGCTTACCTGACACGAGCTACACACATCACTCTGAGCTCAGCAGTCTCCATGGGCGTTTCACACAACTGCTGGCATGCTACTGCAACCTATGACAATGCCCCATTGATGTATCTCTTGTGCTGTGTATGGGGCAGCATATAAGCGCGCCCCATCATGATGCATGCCATGCACTTTAATCTTTGACGGGCAACTGGCATGACTGTACTCAGACTTGGTGCTTTGCCTGTATTGACATGTCGATGAAGCAACATGAGATACCTTCTGAGTAGGCTTGCACTGATGGCTGTTGTTGCACTGTGCAGGGGCGCACGACGCAGCACATTGAAGAGCTGCTTGAGAGGAGTCAAGAAGGGTCACTGACAGCAGCCTCCAGAGGACATCGTGATGCTGGAGGCTTTGTGTAATCATCTCAATGGTGTACAGTTGCAGCTTTCATAGGGTTTGTGACTGTGTGACCTGTTGTTTGCTGCTATCACAAACCAGCTTCACAGAAGGGGCATACAATCAGGCACGCTCGGTGTGACAAAGTTGGTGACAATGTCTCAAAGCTCAGCACACTGTAGCTGTAACCCAGCATTGACAGCTTGTGATTACAGTGCAAAGACAAAGTCCTGCTGTACTCTCTCTTGAACGCAGCCATGAGGCAAGGAAGTCATGCGTTGGGTTCAAGCAAACAGCTGACAAAAGTCTATCAGCTGTCAAATCTATTGGACCATTTGGATCACACAGATGAATGACTCAAGGGAAGCACTGTTTGTCACCATG
>JAABUO010003043.1_pt1 | contig 20141 bp, 13 predicted proteins | sample 5559291 | NCBI WGS metagenome assembly JAABUO01 (sample SAMN10711878, study PRJNA513372) | rock metagenome | isolation source: Antarctica rocks | place: Antarctica: Victoria Land, Finger Mt sud
CCTGTTGGGCGAGATGGCGCGCGTAAGCGGAGGTCAGGAGACCTGACCCCGCGACCTATATGCGGTTAGCCAAGCCCGGCGTCGTCGAGAGCACGCGTCAATAGGTCGGCGATACCGAGCTGGTCGGCCCAATGGCGTAGATAGGGGAGGTCGAGTTCAGCCGCTCTAACCTTGAGAATGCCCTGGATATCGTACCACTGCCGGTCGAAGACTTCGCCGCCCTCGCCGCCCATGCGATACCATTCCAGCTTAGCCAACACCATCCCTTCGGCGCTAGACAGGTACACGCCGCCTTCCGCCGACGGGGTGACGGGACTGGACACGCGATGCTCGAACCGAGACCGATCGAAAGGGCGGCCCCGATCGACGAAGACATCGACCTTGAAACCCGTCGCCAGGTGCAGGAGATTGAAGCTTGAGCGGTGGCGGATCGCGTCCCGCATCATCTCGGCGTCGGCGTAGAAGTCCGCGTCCAGCAGACGCGCCAGGTCGTCGACCTGATCCTCGCGCAACTCCGCCACAATGTCCGCGTCGGCCGTCGCGCGGTAGACGCCATGGACGCCGCTGGCGATCGAGCCGGCCAGGTAGTATGGAATAGCCAAGCAGTCTAACGCCGCGACGGCCAGCAGCGTCACCGGGACCGGGTCGACCGCCACGTACGCGCCCTCCTCATACTCGTCATACTCATCGTGTTTACCCTCACGCGCCGCCCGCAGCTGTCGCGCCGCCGGAGCGCCCAGCCGCTGCTCGTCCAGCAGGTATCGCACCTCGCGCGCGCCGACGCGCGGATGCCTGCTCCTGATCCCATCGATCGCGAGGCCGGAGATCATACCATTCATCCCCCCGATCAACTCGATCTTCCGCCACGCCGGCAACCGCGCCATAATGGCCATCTGCATCCGCTCGACGGCGGGATCCGTATCCTCCGATAGGGTTCTCATAACGTCACACCCCTCTCCATCCTACGCCCATTATCCCTCACGGGGCATCGCCGTCCAGCACGATGGGGGCGCGACCGTCGATAGGGGTGTCGGGGGTTCATGTCCACAGTCTAGCGGGCTGGTACGAACTTTCCACAGTCTAGCGGGCTGGTACGAACTTTGCTTCCAAGACTCGTAGAGAGATATTAGCACGGGAGGATCATCACATGGCGACCGACACGACCTGGCGCCCCCACACGGAGCATGTACCAAGGATCGCAAGGAGTTGCCCGACAGCGCCTATGCGTTCCCCACGCAGCGCAAAGAGCCGTTGACGGACGCCTCCCACGTCAAGAACGCCCTGGCGCGCTTCGATTCAGGTCCACGACGTCTCCGACGCCGAGCGCGACCTGGCCTTCGCCAACATCAAGAAGGCGGCCGCCCATTACGGGATCGACGTCGAGGAGACGAGTTAGCGCGACCTCGGCAAGACGCCGCACACGCGCAACCCGGCGCACCCCCACTCCTAGCAAGCTCTGCCGCGCGCCTACGCTCATGCCATCCATGGCCTCCTTGAGCACACGGAGCGCCATATCTCCGTGTGACAAGGAGGCGAGTTGCTGTTCGAGGGCAACGACATCGGGCTCCCCGGCTAGACTTTTGGCCATGCTCTATGTCCTCGATCGTTTGAAGCGTGGGCGCTTAACCCGTGTGGGGTCGAGCTCCACGTCACCCGTGTCGACGTCTTCGTCATGTGTATCGTCAAAGGTGAGATCGCGAGGGGTAGGCGTTTCCGTCTTCAATTCAGGAAGACGATACGTCAACTCGGAGAGGTGATCGAGGGCGATCCGCACACCATCCTGGTCGTCCTTATCTCTGATGCGAAAGGCAAGTTGGATCGCCTGACGCACAAGAATGAGCGCACCCTGTAGCCGGCTGACGTCTCGGGCGATTCCGTACGTCTTATTCCAGGTTTCCGACCGCACGATGACGAATTCGACGTCACGAACACGCAGACGCCCGACCTGGTTTGGCCCTACCCTGTTTTTTAGCTCGTTTGCTCCTCCTTTCCGTAATTGCTCAAGCGATGGCCAGCGCGGACCCGGCTCGAGCGTGAACACATCTGGCTCAGTAGGGCGCTGCATGACATCGGTTACCATCTGGTCGTCTCCTTCGAGAGCGCCGCGGACGTGAGGTTGATCACGCTAGCCTCCATTCGGCGCATCTACCCATCAGTGTACCGCCAATAACACCGTATTAAAGCCCAAAACGGTGCTATAATAGTGAGGGGGCACCGTGCAGCGGCGGAACTCCTCTACGATCGCGGTGAGGTCCTTACCAAGATCGCCCACGTCGGCGCGTTTAACCAGCAGCAAGTGGTGGGAGCGGAACGGTGGGTGTTCTCACAGAGCGGGGGCTTCTCCACCGTAAAAGCCCTGCTCACCATAGAGCCCAAGGTAGCGCGACGACACCGCGAACGGATCCAGATAGTCTCATCGCTAGCCGCGCCGTCCGACCGATCGTTACAGCATAGCGCCAAAGTATGGCGGCATGGAACGGCACATATTTATGCGTCGGTGGCGGGACTCGCCTAATCGCCAGCGGGGGGACATGCTACGCCGATGAGGCTACGGGCTGAAATGGGGTCGTCTCGTCGAGGGGGAGGGTCGAGAGGATACGACTGTTGATTTCCCCGGACACGAAACGCATGAGGAACGTGGTCATCGGCATGTCGTAGCGCTCGACAAAGGCAATAGCCAACCCACAGGTGTGGGTTGGCTATTGCCTTGTAAAACCCCTTTCAAGGGTCTCCGTGTTAGTACCGGTCTAGCACTCGCTGTAGCCGCAGTAGTGGCACTTTTTGCAGCCTTCTTCGAAGACGTAGGCGCCGCTGCTGCCGCATTGCGGGCACAGGTTGCCGGTGAGGACGGCGACGGACGGCGCGGCGATGGACGGCGCGGCCGACGTGCGCCCATGTCCCTGTCCATACCCGTTCCCGTTGCTCGCCGTCGGGTCCGTCCCCACGTTCCCGTTGCCCACACCGGCGGACGCTCCTTGGGCCGCGCTCACGGACGCCGGTGAACTCTCGCTCGCGACGGTGGCGGCCGCGTGGTGGACGAGGGGGGCGGCGACCGAGGTCTCAGCGACCGCCGTTGGGTTCGATAGCGCCCCGTCGACGGGGAGCGCGAGCTGGCCCGCCGGGACCGGCGGGTGCGCCTTGGGCGGCGTGGGGTGCTCTTCGAGGTGCCGGTAGATCGCCTGCGCGACGGCGTCGGGCAGTGAGAGCACGCGGTTCTTGCCGAAGCCGATCGAGCGGCTCCCGCCTATCCCCCGCAGTTGGTTGGCGGCCTGACGCAGCCGCTCCTCCTGGCTCATCGTGGAGGGCAGGCGCAACTGCAACGAGACCAGCCGGCCCAGCGCCTCGGCCAGCGCGGCGATGTCCGAGCCCGCCCGCCCGACGTTGATGAACAGTTCCAGCGGGCCGTCGTCGTCGAGGTTGATGGTGATGTTGACCTTGCCCTCGGGGGCGTCGACGTTGCGCGTGAAGCCCGCCATCTCGCTCGGGCGCCGCTTGAGCCGCCCGTCCAGCACCCATGCCGGTACCGGCGCCACGGGCTCGCCCGCGACGACGGCCGCGGGGGCGCTCCCCGCCCGCAGCGGCGCCTGCACATGTGGCTGTCCGGCCGGCGCCGCCGGTTGCGACGGCGCGGCGGACGCGGCGACGACGACGACCGGCGACAGGCCGGACTCGGGCAGCGGAGTCGGCGCGACGGCGGGGCTCTCCGACCCGTCGTCCGGGCTCTTGGCGGCCTGGGGCGACTCGGCCACGGAGGTTAACACGGCGTCGCGGCTGCCGTCGCGGTAGTAGGTTACGCCCTTGCAGCCCAGGTCGTAGGCCTGGATATACAGGCGCTTGACCTCCTCCATGGTGTGGTCGTGCGGCGCGTTGGCGGTTTTGCTAATACTGCTATCTGTGTACTCCTGCACCTTGGCCTGCACGACGACGTGCTCCTCGGGCGTGAGATCCTTGGCGCCGACGAAGAAGGCGGGCCGCTCCTCGCCGGGGTGTTCCGCGCGCCAGGCCTCGTACAGCGGGTGGTACAGGATGTGCTCGCCCGTGCGGTCGACGCGCTTCATGGCGAAGTCGAACACCGGCTCGATCCCGCTGGAGACTCCCGCGAGGAGGCTCGTCGTCCCGGTCGGAGCCTGCGTCAAGAGCACGCCGTTGCGGATGCCGTGCGCGGCGATGCCATCCTGGATATCGCGCGGCAGGCGCTTGATGAAGGGGCCTTGCAGGTATTTGTCGCGCTCGAAGCGTTTGAAGGCTCCCTTTTCCTCGGCTAATGTGACGCTCTCGCGGTACGACGCGTCGCGGATAACGCTGTAGATACGCCCGATGACCCTCGCCGACGCGGGGCTGCCGTAGGCGACTTCCATCTTGATCAACGCGTCGGCGAGGCCCATCGTGCCCAGCCCGGTGCGGCGCGTCCCCTCGCGCTGCATCGCGACGTGCAGGTCGGAGAAGTACGGCGTGGCGTCGATAACGTCGTCGAGGAAGCGCGTGGCGTAGGCCGCGTCACGCGCGAGGTCATCCTCGCGCAACCGGCCCGCGCCGTCGACGTAACGCTCCAGGTTGAGCGCGCCGAGGTTACAGACGCCCCCGGCGGGCAACGGTTGCTCACCACAGTTATGTAAGGTAAGACCGTTGCCGACGAACAGATGCGCGTCGGGCTCGGTCAGGTCGTAGACGGTCTCCTCGCCGTCGGGGGTCAGGCTCTCGAATGTCGCGGTAAAGCGTTCACGATAGAGACCGCGCGTGTAGCCGGCCAGGAGTGACCCCAGTTTGTTGCTCTTCTCGGGCTGAAGGAAGTCGATCTCGCGCGCGAAAAGGGCGAGATTGTCGCGCGCGATAACGAGCTCGTGGTAGGCTTTGCACGCATAATCGGCCTGGCCCCCTTTTCCATCCAGCAGCGAGCGTGTCATGGCGTCGCGGCGGTTGCGGTAGATCTTCGACGCGATGCCAAAGTTCAGTAAGACCCGCTGGACACCCTCCAACAGCTCCAGGCGAACAGAGGTTAGGCGGACCGATAGTCCCTTTTCGGCGTTGCCCAGGACCGTCCCATCGGCCGAGAAAAGCGCCTGGAGGAACCCGCGCTGCATGTCCCTCGAACCGCGCAAGACCGACGGCGGCACTTGGAGCTTGTCGGCTACAAGCTCAGGATCGATCATGCGCAGGAGGCGGACGGAGTCGACGCGCGACTCGTCGCGGCTGTCGACGTCCACCACGCCGACGTGGTATTGCCTGCGCCCCTCGGGGGCGGCGACCAACCTGTTGATGGCCTCGGCGAAGGCCGGCGCCAGCGCGCGCTCCGTCCCCCAGAACGAGAGGACGACGCTAGGGGACTCCTTGCCGCCCTTGTTGATGTACCCGTCGCCGACGAGCCAGCCGAGGACGCGCCCCTGTTCGCGGCTGCCGGAGACGCCGAAGCCACCCTCGCCGCTCAGGAGGTTGATCCTGTCGCCGGGCGTCAGTCGATCGGCTTCCAGCCAGCCCTTCGTCGTCAACACTTTGTGGTCGGCGGTGAGCCGGACGGCGTACCCCTCGCTGGTCTGGAGGCGATAGACGGGCTTCACGCCGGTTGAGAAAACGTGGCTGGCGCGCTTGAACGAGACGCCGTCCTCGCCGGGGGACGTCACCGTGACCGGGGAGCCCATCTCGGCAAGCTCGGCCGCCGGATAGAGGCCGGCGGCGGTGTACACGAGCGTATCACCCGTGACGCAAGGATTAACGCAGCGGATATTCTCGTAGTACCACGTGTTAGCTTCCCGCTGGGCGCGCTCCATGAAGACGAGGCCGGGCTCGGCGGTGGTCCAGGCGGCGGTACAGATGAGATCCCACAGGTCGCGGGCGCGCACGGTGCGCACGACCCGGCCCTGCCACTTGAGGTCCCACGGCAGGTCGGCCTTGACGGCGGCCATGAAGGCGTCCGAGGCGCACACGCTCATGTTGGCGTGCTCGATCATCACCGGGCGCCCCGTTGCGGGGTCGATACGCTTGGCCTTGATGAACTCCTCGATGTCGGGGTGGTCGTCGTCGAGCATGAGCATAAGAGCTCCGCGGCGGCTTCCCCCCTGCTGAATCGTTTTGCCGGTGATCGTGCTGGCGATCTCGCCGAACCAGATGACGCCCTTCTCGCCCGCGGAGGCGCCGTCGTCGAGCTGGGCCACGGCGTCGACGAGGTACATCCAGGCCACGGGACCGGAGCTCGTGCCGTTGACGGTCTTGATGTAGGCGCCTTTGGGGCGCAGCCGCGAGAAGTCGACGATCGTGGCCTCGCCGCGGAAGAGTCGCTCGGCCACCTCACCCGCGCCGGCCACGATGGCGTCGCGGCTGTCCGCGATGCTCACCATGTCGGCGTCGCGCCGCAGGATGCCGACGCGCCGGCCCTCGCCCGCGGTTACGCGCGCCCACAGGTCGCGCGCTGTCGTCGGCGCGCCACATATATCACCCCACTGAGGGGTCCAGGCGCCGTCCGCAGCCAGCGCCTGGTCGAACGCGGGCGGCACGATCACCGCGATGTCGACGTGCGCCAGGTTGACCCCGTCCTTCTCGTCGAGCAGGCGCGACACGTCGGGGTGGCTGAGGTCGAGCGCGACAGTCGGGCGGACCGTCCCGGCGCGGCCGCGCCGCGCGGCGGCGATCGCCGCGCCGCGCGGCGGGAGCGCGGAGAGGTTCATGCCCACGCCGCCCGAGCGCGACATGATATCGGTCATCTGGCCCAGCGCGGTGAAGAAGGCCGGCCGCGCCGCCTCGGGCGCGAGTTGCGGGCGCGTCGGCCCGTTGGGATCGAGCGGGTCTTCGCCCAAACCGACGACATAGCAGTTATAGTAGGTGACCTGATGCCCGCTCCCCGCGCCGGAGAGGATACGGCCGCCGGGGACGAATTTGAAGTCGCGTAACAGGCCGTCGAACTTCTCGGTCCACTCGGCCTGCTTCTCGGGGCTCGGCTCGGCCTCCGCGATCCCGGCCGCGACGCGCCGCCACATCTGCTCGGGGTAGCGCTCCAGCGGCGCGCCGTCCTCGCCCTTGAGGGCGTAGCGGTCGAGGAAGACTTTGTGCCGGATGCCCTCCAGCACGGTCCCCGACGCCTCAAGAGGCGTCGAGGGCTCCTGGGTCTGCGCCTGCTCGCCGGTCCGCGCGGGGTCTACCGTGCTCGTCATGACCGTTCCTCGCTCTATCTCTACTGCTACTAACTAACCGCTCGCCGTGTGTTACGGTGTGGTACGCCTGTCCTCGCCGCGTGTTTCGCGCTCGTTCGCCGTGGGTTACGCCCTCGTTCGCCACGCGCCACGCCTGTCCTCGCCGTATGCGAGGGGCGGCCCGCGTCACGCGGGGCGCCGGGATTCGGCCAGCGGCAGGAGCGCGCCTACCCGCGCGTCGACGTCGAACCCCTCCAGCGCCGCCCGCAGGTCCTCGACCGTACGGAAGTCGCGGTAGACCGAGGCGAAGCGGATGTACGCGATCTCGTCGAGGGCGCGCAAGCGCTCCATCACGAGCTCGCCGACCTCCGCCGTCGACACCTCGGCGGCGCCGCGGCTGAACAGGTCGCTCTCCACCACGTCGACGAGGGCCTCGACCGCGCTGATCGAGATGGGGCGGCGATGGCAGGCCGTGGTCACGCCGCCCAGGAGCTTGCGGCGATCGTACTCTTCGCGCCGCCCGTCCTTCTTGACGACCATCAGCCCCAACCGCTCGACGCGCTCGTAGGTCGTGTAGCGCCGGTGGCAACTAAGACACTCCCGCCGCCGCCGCGTCGCGTCGCCGTTCTCGCTCTCCCTCGAATCCAAGACCTTCGAATCGGCGCGCCCCGCGCCGCCCATGAAGCCGCAATGCGGGCACTTCACGCCTGTCTCTCCCCTCTCATACGACCCTCATACGCGGGGTGACAACCCGTCCGTAGACCCCCATATGTAGTATCCCACAACGAGGAGAAACACAAGACTTTGATGTTATACCCGCGTTCTCGGGCCGAGGTCAAGGTTTTTGTGGATAACTTTGGGACCCATATGAAGGGGAGGGGGAGAAAAGCGCCCGCTATGCGCGGAGGACCGCGATCGCGGTCGTGGGCCGGCGGTCTTTAGCGGTCGCCGATGGTCACTAGCGTCACCCCGAACGCGGGGACGACCAGGCGGAGGCGGTCGCGCGGGGCGACGGCGCGCGTCGTCGCGGCGCCGCCGGGACTCGCCGCGGCGAAGGTCCTCACGGTCGCGAACGCGCGCGTGGACGCGCCGACGAGGCGCAGGTCGCGCGCGGCGGCCCGCGCGCCCGCGTTGATGAGAACGACCGTCGTGCTCTCCCCCATGCGCCCGTGCGGCGAGCGCAGCGCCCACGCCTCTAGATCGCCGACGCGAGACGACGAGGCCGGGGCGAGCGGGGACAGGCGCGCGCCGGCCAGGCGGCGGAGCGCCGCGAAGACCCGATAGCCGGGGGTCGGACGGCCGTCGACGAACGGGGCGTCGGTCGAGCCGATCCCCGTCGAACCGTAGAGCGGCGGGGCCCAGGCCGCCAGGGTCACGCCGTCGTGCGCCAGGCGCAGCAGCATCCGCGCGACGAAGACCCCCTGCGCGGCCGAGGCGTAGACCGGATTGGTGGAAGACGTGTTGACGTCGATGTTCCATTGCCCGACGAGCACCCCGACGCCCCCGCCGCCGCTGTACTGATCCAGGTTGGCGCGCAGGCCTTCGATCTGACGGTCGAGCGGTTGGTCGAGCGGGACGGCGTCGTCCGCGGGCGGGTCGGAGACGCTCCGGGCGACAGCGGCGCGGGTCGCCGGCCGGGCGCCGAGCGAGCTAAACGGGTAGTACGAGGTGTCGACCGCCGTCACCACACGCGTCCACGACTGGTCCGTCGCGTTCGTGATCCAGGCGTCGGCCACGATCCGCGGGACCGCGGGCGCGCCGGACGCGTCCGTGCCCAACGCCGCCGCGATCGCGGCGGCGTAGCCCGTGACGAGCGCGGCGTACTGGTCAGGCGCGCACCTCAGGCGCATCCCGGCACGCCGCCGCGTGAGCGGCGCCCCGAAGTACCGCCAGTTCGCGGGCGCGGCGCCGATCTCCCAGTAGATCGCGCGCGCGAAGGCGGCCCCGTAGCGACGGACGATCAACCCCACTTCGCCGGCCGCGGACTGAGGGTCGTCGACCTCGCCGTCGAGCACGACCACGCTCGACGCCGCGCGCGCGCGCGCGGCGTCGAGCACGCGCAGCACACTCGCGGCCGGGTAGCGGCGCGTCGATTTGGAGCATCCGAAAGAGGCCCAGCTGGAACGCCCGGCCGGCACGATCGGGGCGATGGCGTCCGTCCGCCAGTCGTAGCTGTCGGCCGTGTCGGTCGTGCTCGCGCCGATGCGCACGAGTGTCGGAGACGCGCCGAAGCCGGTCAGCGGGGCGCAGCCCGCGTCCTGCGCCTGGGTGTACGTGGCGGCGGGCAGATCGGCCCCGATACCGAAGAGGGTCGGGGCGAGACGCGCGCCATCGGAGCCGCCGGCGCCCCGCCGATCGACCGTCAGCGCCGGTATCGCGCCTCCGTTCGCGCCCCCGTTCGCGCCCCCGTCCACCCCTCTATGCACAGGCGTCGCGGGGACACGGACATAGGCGCCGAGGCCGACGAAGGCGCCCAGGACGACGATGGCGAGCAGGAGAGGCAGAACTCTACCGCCCCTACGTCCGCCCGTCCCCGTCCCCGCCATTACACCCGCCCGTCCCCGTCCCCGCCATTACACCCGCCCGTCCCCGTCCCCGCCATTGCCCCCACCGTGACCGTGGCCGTGATGTCCGCCATTATCCGATTTTCGCGCTTTAGGTTGACCCTGGCTCCGCGCGCGTACCGTGACCGTGTCCGGGCGGACGGGCAGGTTGAGATCGACGCCCCAATAGCTGATCACCGCCTGCACGCCGATCGGACCCCGCTCATCCGCAGGGACAGGGTATACGTACGTCGCCATGTGCCGTCCATCGATCGCGCCCGCGCTCACGACCTCGACCTGCCCGTCCGCGTGGGTCAGCCGGAGGCGCACCTGCGCCCCGACCTGATTGCTGGTGACGACGATCCGCATCTTGCCCCCGGCCGCGACCGTGGGCGGGACCCTGACGTGGCCCAAGAGCACGATATGCTGGAGCACCGTCACCTTCCCGGTCACCGTGTCGTCGAGCACCGCCTCACGCCGCGTCGCGGCGCGGACGGCATGGACGGTCACGAGGATCGACTCGGCGCTCGTCGGCGGCTGATACATGACGTCGAGGCTCACGCGCGCGGCCCCCTCACCGTTTGCGCGCCTCACCATCGTCGTCGTCCGCCCGTCCGGGTAGGCGACGACGATGGTGAGGCGCGCGTGCGGGGCGGTAGACACGACGACGGTCAAGCGGCCCCCGCTCGTCACCTGCTGCGGAAGCTCCACCGCGGTGAGACCACTCTTGAGGGGCGATAGCCGCGGCGCGCGCGCCATCGTCCCCACCACGAAGGGAACCGTCCCGCCCGGCCAGCGCCCGGCGGCCCGCGCCGTCCCCGACCCTAGCGGGGCAAATGCCAACGCCAGCGCCAGCGCGACGAAGGCAGCGGGTTGCCGAATAATGCGACGCGATGCGGACACGGCGGACGTGGTGGACACGGATGTCCCCTCTCACAGTAGAACGTCACGGTAGAACGACAAGGCTATGTCTAGTTTTCCACTTGTACTATACGCCGTCCCCTGTTGCGGCGGTGTTGGCGGCGTGTAAATCTTTTGTAAAGTCGGAGGCCAGCGGCAAACGCAGGGTCATGGCCGTCCACGCGCCCTGCTCGCTGCTCGCCGCGATGTCCCCGCCGTGCGCGTGAACGAGCTCGCGCACGATGGCCAGGCCGATCCCGCTCCCGCCCGTCTGTTCGGCGCGCGAGTGGTCGCCGCGATAGAAGCGGTCGAAGATGAGCGGCAACTGCTCGGGGGCGATCCCGGAACCGGTATTATAGACCTCGACGACCGCGACGTCTCCTTCCCGCGCCGAGGAGAGGCGCACCTCCCCGCCGGGGTTACAGAACTTGAGCGCGTTGTCGAGCAGGTTGCCGACGACCTGCGTCAGGCGGTCGGGGTCGCCGACGACGGGCAAGGCGCCCGCGTGGAGTCTCTCCACGACCGTGAGGTCACGCCCGATCGGCAGGGCGTCATACGGGGCCACGACGTCGCGCAGGAGCGCGTTGAGGTCGAGGGGGCGGCGCGACAGGGCCAGGCGCCCCGACTCGAGGCGCGAGAGCTCGAGCAGGTCCATCGTGAGGCGGTGCAGACGCTGCGCCTCGCCGTTGATGATCGTGGCCGCGCGACGCGACCGCGCGGCCACTTCTTCGTCCTCGGCCAGCATCTGACTGAAGCCGATGATGCTGGTGAGCGGGCTGCGTAGATCGTGCGAGACGTTGGCGACGAACTGACGCTGCAACTCGCGCGCCCGCCGCACCTCCAGGGACATGCGGTTGAAAGCGCGCGCCAACTGCCCGATCTCGCCGGCCGCCCCAGCCCCGCTCACCCGTTGGTCGTAGTCTCCCGCGGCCATGCGCTCGGAGGCCAACGTCATGTCGTGCAGCGGGCGCGTGATAGCGCGCAGCACGAGCAGGGCGACCAGCGACGAGATCAAGATCGCGACCGCGCCGGGGAGGGCGAGTTGCCGGACGGCGTCGCGCGCCCGATCCGGGCCGCCCATCACGCGCGTGAGCGCCACGATGTTCCGATAGACGGGCGAGGCCACGTTAGGACCGCATGAAGGCAAGACCTGGAGCGCCAGGTAAGCGTAGGGTGTCCCCCCGATCGTCGCGACCCCCTGCCGCCGCAGGGCGCCGTGGTAGTCGACCGGAAAATGGAACGCCGCCGACGGCGTCCCGGCGCCGGCGCCCACACCCGTGTCGCCGATAACCCGGTTGCGGTCCCAACTCGTCAGGAGCACGCGCATGTTGTCGGGCAGGGCGCCGACGAACGCGAGGGGGCGATCGGTGGGCGCGTTGACGTTGAACAGGGAACGGCAGACGCTCGTGCGCACCTCACGCGTGTCCCCCGCGAGGACACGCGCGGCGGCGTCCCGCGCCGCCGCCCGGTCGACGCGCTGCGCCTGGGCCACGACGACGGCGGTGGTCAGGCCCAGGCTGAGCAGGAGCAGCGCCACCACGGCAAGGGTCAGGCGGGTGGCCAGCGACGAGAGGAGCGTCTCCCGCCCCGCGCGCCTACGTGACGTCCTCACGCGTGTCCCCCGCCCCGCGCGCTCGCGCGTCTACGTAACGGTAACGTCGACATCCTCGAATTTGTACCCCACGCCCCACACGGTGGCGATGACGCCGGGCGATCCGCCCGCCGCCTCGACGCGCTCGCGCACGTGCTGCACATGGACGTCGACGGTGCGGCTGTAGCCCTCGAAGTCATAGCCCCACACACTGTTGAGCAACTGCTCACGCGAGAACACCGTGCCGGGATGGCGCGCCAGCGCCTGCAGCAGATCGAACTCCTTGGGGCGCAACTCGACGGGGCGGCCATGCACCCGCACCTCGCGCCGGGCGGGGTCGATCGAGAGCGCCGCGAACCGCAGCACCGCCGGCTCCGTCCCCTGCCCCGGCGCGGAGGCCTGCGCCCGGCCCGCGCGGCGGTGGAGCGCCTTGACGCGCGCGACGAGTTCTTTGGGCTGGAACGGCTTGGTGAGGTAGTCGTCGGCGCCGAGTTCGAAGCCGACGACTTTGTCGACGATGTCGTCGCGCGCCGTCAGCATGAGGATGGGCACGTCGCTCGTCTTGCGGATCTCGCGGCAGAGTTCGGTCCCCGGCAAGCCGGGCAGCATCAGGTCGAGGATGACGAGCGAGGGAGGGTCGGCGTGGAAGAGGGCCAGCCCCGTCGGGCCGTCGTAGGCCTCACGCGTCTCGAACCCGTCCTGCGAGAGGTAGTGGCGCACGAGCTCGACGATGTGCTCTTCGTCGTCGACGATGAGTATATGGCTCATGACAACGAGTGTACAGGAGAGCCGCGCATCATGTATACCCATCCGCGCCCCACCGCGGTGTTTACAAAAATTTTACAATAACGGTGGTCATAGTTGCACTATTGTTGATAATCTAGAGGGAGCGATACGAGAACGGCTTGCGGCGCCGCCGGTTCAGCCCACCGTCGATGCGCCACCGCCTGTTCCACGCCCGTCACCGGCGCCGCCCCTTTCTTCAGCCCGGGAGAGGACCGTCGAGGAGAGGACAGGGTCTCTTGCAGGCTTCGCGGCAGACACCAGGCCCGGAGTTGACCGGACACGACACGGCGCCCCCTCATGGCAAGGCGGGGCCCGACGCGGGCGCGGGTTTGGTGGGGTCCAATGGCGACGCCGCTAATGTCCTCGCGTTGTCGTCGTCGAGGTGGCGCGGGGATATCTACGACGCCCTGGCCTGCGGCGTGTTGATCTGCGACGCGGGCGGCGCGGTCGTCGACGCCAACAAGGCGGCCCAGGAGATCCTCGGCCAGGGGTCAGACGCGCTGCGGGCGCTGGGACTGGGAGGGCCGCACGGGTTGACCGACGCCGATGGCCGCGCGCTGGCGCGCGAGGACGACCCCATCGCGGCCGCCCTACGCACGAGCCGCGCCCGCCGCGACGTCGTGCTCGGCGTCGCGCGGCCCGATGGGTCGCGCCGCTGGCTCCAGCTCGACGCCGTCCCCATCGCGGGCGGAGATATGACAAGCGGAGATATGACAAGCGGCGGCGCGTACGCGGGCCGGCCGGTCCGAGTCGTCGTGAGCTTCCTGGACGTCACGGCGCACAAGAAGGCCGACCAGGCGCTCTGGCGGCAGGCGCTGCACGACCCGCTCACGGACTTGCCGAACCGCACCCTCCTCTTCGACCGCCTGCGGCAAGCAATCCTCGCCGCGGGGCGCGACGGCGCCACGCTCGCGCTGCTGCTGCTCGACCTCGACCGCTTCAAAGAGATCAACGACACGCTCGGCCACCACGTGGGCGACCTGGCGCTCCAGGAGGTCGCCGAGCGATTGAGCGGCGCGCTGAGAGCCTCGGACACGGTGGCGCGGCTGGGGGGCGACGAGTTCGCCGTCATCCTCCCCCGCGGCGACCGCGCCGGCGCGACACGGGCGGCGCGCAAGATCGGGGCGGCGCTCAAGCCGCCGGTCGAGATCGACGGCCGCGCGCTGCATGTCGGCGCGAGCATCGGGATCGCCCTCTACCCCCCGCACGGGGCCGACCCGCAGACGCTGCTGCGCCGCGCCGACGTGGCCATGTACGTCGCCAAGCGAGAGAGCGGCGGGAGCGGCTACGCCGTCTACGCCCCGGCGCGGGACGAACATAGTCCCGAGCGGCTCGCCCTCGGCGCGGCCCTCCGCCATGCCATCGCCCACGACGAACTCCTCCTGCACTACCAACCCCGCGTGGACCTCCAGGGCGTCCGAGGGCCGGTCGGCAAAGCGGGGGCGTCGGATAGAGACAAGAGCGCGGGGAGCAACGTCTCCTGCGTCGAGGCGCTGGCGCGCTGGCGGCGCCCCTGCCATGGCCTCGTCCCGCCCGACCAGTTCATCCCCCTGGCCGAGCGAACGGGGCTCATTGGCCCCCTGACGCGCTGGGTTCTCGATGCCGCGCTGCGCCAGTGCAGCCGCTGGCGGCGGGACGGACTCGAACTCGCCGTGGCGGTGAACCTCTCGGCCTCGAATTTGCGCGACCCCAGGCTCGCCGATACAATCGTCGGGCTGCTCGGCGCCTACGGCCTGCCCGCGACGGCGCTGCGGCTCGAATTGACCGAGAGCACCATCATGAGCGACGCGGAAACGGCGCTGAAGATGCTCGGCCGGCTGGCCGGCCACGGGATCCATATCTCGATCGACGACTACGGGACGGGCTACTCGTCGCTCTCCTACCTCAAGCGCCTCCCGGTGGCCGAACTCAAGATCGACAAGTCGTTCGTGCTGCACATGGCGGAGGACGCCGCCGACGCGGCCATCGTCTCCTCCACCATCGGGCTGGCCCACAGCCTGGGCCTGCGTGTCGTCGCCGAGGGGGTCGAGGACGAGCGGTCGCGGGACCTCCTCGCCGCCATGAAATGCGACGCGGCCCAGGGCTACTATCTCTCGCGCCCCCTCGGAGCGGAGGACCTGACGCGCTGGCTCAGTCGAGCGTCCCTTTGATCCCTGACGTGAGCCCGGCGCGCCACTCGTTGCGGGCCAGCGCGTTGCGCAGCGCCACGCCGAAGGCGCGGAAGAGCGACTCCCAGACGTGGTGCGGGTCGATCCCCTGGAGCGAGCGCAGGTGGATGGTGGCGCGGGCGCCCTGCGCGAGCCCGTCGAAGAAGGCGACGAGATCGGTCGAGAGCATGTCCTCGACGCGCTCGTGCCGCCCCCCCGTCCCCGCCGGGGCGCCCGGCGTCGCGAGCTCGTAGTAGCAGCCCGAGCGGCCCTCGAAGGAGATTAGGGCCATCGCGATGGCGTCGTCGATCGCCATGGTGGCCGAGCCCGCCCCGTTGATACCGCCCGGCGTGCGCTCCTCGACGAGGCGAGCCAGTCCGCGTCCGAGCGTCAGGCCGACGTCCTCGGTGACGACGTGCGTGAGGCGGTAGCGCTTGTGCGCGAAGCTCACGTCGAGGTTGAGGCAGGCCTGCCATCCAATCGTCTCCAGCATATGGTCGAAGAAGTTGAGCCCTGTCTCGATCGTCCCCTCGCGGCGCGGCCCGTCGTCGACGCGCGCCTCGCACAGCGACTCGCGCGTCTCGCGGCGCACCGCGATCCGGCCCGGCCCCTCCACCTCGACCCGCACCCCCAGCGTCCCCTTGTCGCCATCACCCATCGCGTCTCCTCCTCGCGCGCTCCCACGGCCGCCCAGGAGGGCCGCGTCGCCCCTATTGTCCCACACTCGCACGCGCGCGACCGGACTCCTCCTGCCCACACCGGAGGAGGAGGCGCGCGCCGAGCGAGATGCGGCGCTGGACGAAGCGTCCCGTCTACGCGCCGAGATCGCCCGTTTGCGCGGAGAGGCGCCGGGCGAACTCCCCTGACGACCCCTACCAGGATCGCTGACGGCCGGGGTGGCCGGACAGTTCTGGTTAGGCCAACTCCCCGTCGAGGACGTCGTCGAGCGCCCGCTCGAAGCGGTCGAGATCGTCGGGCGCGCCGACGCTGACGCGGATCCAGCCCGGCGCCCCGAGGTTCTCGCCCGGGCGCACGATCACGCCGCGACGCAGCAGGGCCTCGACCAGCGCCGCCGAATCGCCGGAGGCTCCCGTCCCCGCTCCCGATCCCGCCGCTCCCGCCGCCCGCATCAGCGCGAAGTTGGCCTGACTCTCGATCGCATCCAGGCCATGCCGTCGCGCGATGTCCAGCAGCCGCGCCCGTCCGTCCCTGTTCGCCGCCACGACGTGCGCGACGTGCGCGGGGTCGTCGAGGGCGGCGAGGGCGGCGGCCTGCGCCGCGAGATTGAGGCCGAAGGGGGGCCGGATGCGGTCGAGCGTCGCCCCGACCTCGGGGTCGACGAGGGCGTAGCCCGCCCGCAGGCCGGCCAGGCCGTGGGCCTTGGAGAACGTGCGCAGCGTCGCCACGTTGGGGTATGCGTCCAGCAGGTCGCGCGCGGTCCAGCGCAGCCCGTCGTCGACGTAGTCGTGGTAGGCCTCGTCGACGACGACGAGCACGCGCGCGGGTATTGCCGCCAGCAGGTCGCGCAGCGCCGCGGCGGGGACGACCGTTCCGGTTGGATTGTGCGGATTGGCGACGAACAGGAGCCGCGTGCGGTCCGTCACGGCGGCGGCCATCGCGGGCAGGTCGTGGTCGTCGTGGCGCGCCCGCAGGGGCACGCCGACCGGAACCCCGCCGGCGATCAGGGTCGCGTTGCGGTGGATGGAGTAGGGCGGGTCGGCCAGCACCGCCTCGTCGCCCGGCGCGAGGTAGGCCAGGGCCAGCAGCGTGATGACCTCGTCGCTGCCGTTCCCCACCACGACGTTCGCGCGGTCGAGGGCGAAGAGCGCGGCCAAACGATCGCGCAAGGCGGTCGCCGCGCCGTCGGGGTAGCGGTTGACGCCGGAGAGCGCCGCCTCCGCCGCCGCGACGGCCCGCGGCGAGGCCCCAAACGGGTTCTCGTTCGAGGCGAGCTTCACCACGATGTCGAGCCCGTAGCGGCGTCGCACCTCCTCAGCCGCCCGGCCCGGCACGTACGGCGCCATCCCCGCGACGGTCGCGCGCGGACGCGCGCGCAAAACCTTGTGGCCATCCTCATCGCCGCCGCCATTACCGCCGCCGCCATCGCCGGCCGGAGCCGCCCAATACGGGGCGAGATACGGCTTCCCGCGCAACTCGGCCAGGTCGCGCGCCACGGCCGCCGCGACGTCGACCCCGCCCCGGCGGCACCGCGCCCCCACGAGCCCAAACCCCACCCGTAAAAAACGGCGGCGACGGGTCGCGTCGCCCATGACCTCGGCCGACGATGGGGGGAGCGGCTGAGGCTCCACGCCTCCCACGCCCTCACCGCCCGCGACGAGCGCCTCGTGCGGGCGCGCCTCGTCGTAGATGTCTCCCCCCGCGACCGCCAGCAACAGGAGCCAATAGAGGCTCTGGTAGGCCTCGAGGACGACGTCGGCGCGGCCGTTCCCATGGCCATGGGTCCCCGCGACCGTCCCGTCGAGTTCGTCGAGTTCGTCGCGGACGCGACCGGCGAGAAAAGAGAGGTCGCCGTCCCGCAGCAGCCGCGAGGTCGTCGAGACCGCCACGAGGTCGTGCGCGCGCAGATAGGCGTAGGCGCCATACACGGCGCGCAGGTCCTGTTCCAAAGACGATATATCAGGAATCATAGTACTCTTAAGATAACGCACCGCGGATAACTAAGATAACGCACCGCGAATAACGTACCGCGGATCGGTTCGGGTACTCTAATCTACGATAGTTCGGGTACAGTACCCGTAGAGGAACGGCGATAGACCGCTCCCCAGGAGGCAACAAGGTGAACAACCCGCGCAACAACGACCCCCTCACCGGCGGTCCCAACTCGACCGGCCCCGGCTCCGGTCCGGGAGGTGGGCCGCCGCGCCGCCGCATCTCCGGCCGCGTCTGGCTCATCATCACCGTCGTGATCGTTCTGCTCTATTTACCCTACTACGCCACGCTCCTGCCCAACAACAAGGGCGCCGACAATATCGCGTACAGCACCTTCATCACGCAGGTCAACGGCGGCAACATCAAGAACGCGCACCTCTCGCCGACGACCGCCACCGGCGACTTCAAGAAGCCGTACAAGGATGCCAAAGACGGAAAGACCTATCCAGGCTACACGACCGATCTGCCGGGCTCGTCGGCGGCCCCCGACACCGCGCTGATCCCCCTGCTGCAGCGGCACGGGGTGCAAGTGTTCGGGCAGCAGGACACGACGCCCGCCTGGCTCAACATCGTGGGTATCCTGCTCAACGTGCTCCCATTCCTCTTCCTAATCGGCCTGTTCTACTTCGGGACACAGGCGGCGCGCCGGCAGCAGCAGGGCATCTTCGGCATCGGACAGAGCAAGGCCAAGCTCTACACCGAGGAGCGCCCCAGCACGACCTTCGCCGACGTGGCCGGCGTCGAGGCCGCCAAGAACGAACTCTCCGAGGAGGTCGACTTCCTGCGCGACCCCACGAAATACCAGAAGCTGGGCGCGCGCATCCCCAAGGGCGTCCTGCTGGTGGGGCCGCCCGGAACGGGTAAGACCCTCCTGGCCCGCGCCGTGGCCGGCGAGGCGCACGTGCCCTTCTTCAGCATCAGCGCCACCGAGTTCGTCGAGGTCTTCGTCGGCGTCGGCGCCAGCCGCGTGCGCGACCTCTTCGAGAAGGCCAAGGCGACCGCCCCGGCCATCGTGTTCATCGACGAGATCGACGCCATCGGCCGGCAGCGCGGCAGTGGCGGCCCCCTGGGCGGCGGCACCAACGACGAGCGCGAGCAAACGCTCAACCAACTCCTCGTCTCGATGGATGGCTTCGAGCCCAACCAGGCCGTCATCGTGCTCGCGGCCACCAACCGCCCCGACGTGCTCGACCATGCGCTGCTGCGCCCCGGCCGCTTTGACCGCCAGGTGACGGTCGATCCGCCGGATCGCAAGGGGCGCGAGGCCATCCTCAAAATCCACACGCGCAACATCCCGCTCGCGCCCGGCATCGACCTTAGCGCGATCGCCCAGGCGACCCCGGGCATGAGCGGCGCCGACCTCGCCAACCTCGCCAACGAGGGCGCGCTGACCGCCGCGCGCAAGGGTGAAGCGGCGGTCACACCGCACGACTTCGAGGAAGCGCTCGACCGCATCACGCTCGGCTCGCCCGGCGCGGCGCTGATGAACGAGGACGAGCGCCGCACCGTCGCCTATCACGAGGGCGGCCACACGCTCGTCGCCTTCATGCTGCCCAACGTCGACCCCGTCCACCGTGTGACGATCACGCCGCGCGGGCGCAGCCTGGGCGTGACGCAGTTCCGCCCCATCGACGACCGCCGCAACTACCGCCGCGACTACCTGCTCGACCGCATGGCCGTCGGCCTGGGTGGGCGCGCGGCCGAGGAGGTCTCCTGCGACGACATTACGTCGGGCGCGCAGAACGACCTCCAGCAGGTCACCGGGATGGCTCGCGCCATGGTCACGCAACTCGGCATGGCCGACGAACTCGGCCCCGAGTATTTTGGCGGCGCGGGGGACGACGCCCTGAACGGGCGCATGTCCAACCCGTTCGAGACCAAGGACTACAGCGAGGAGACGGCGCGCAAGATCGACGCCGCCATGCACCGCCTGATCGAAGAGGCGCACAAGCGCGCCCTGACCGCCCTGCGCGAGAACCGCGCGACGCTCGACGCCATCGCCACGGCGCTGATGCAGGAAGAGTCGCTCGACCGCTCCCAGATCACGGCCATCATCAATGCCCACCGACCGGCGGGCGCGCCGCCGATCCCGGTGCCGACCGGGCCGGCCACCCTGCTCCCCGACGAGCCGGAGCCGGTGGCGAGCGAGCTTTAAGATTCACGCCACGGTACAGAGAGAGGGAGAGGCGGCCATGGCCGCCTCTCCCTCTCTGCGTGCCCCGCGACAGCGGCGTGCGGCGAAGCCCGCGACCTTACCTTGCGTTTTAACCATGACGAAGCTGCCCCTGATGGATTATCTGGGGCAAGTACGGCGGGCCAGGGCACGGATGACAGGCTCAGGCGCTCTTCTTCAGAGGCGGATGGCGCGGTGCGGGCGCCGACC
>JAABUO010003045.1_pt1 | contig 20132 bp, 27 predicted proteins | sample 5559291 | NCBI WGS metagenome assembly JAABUO01 (sample SAMN10711878, study PRJNA513372) | rock metagenome | isolation source: Antarctica rocks | place: Antarctica: Victoria Land, Finger Mt sud
CATAGCAGTTGTACAAAGCTGTGATGCAATGAATACTCCAACGCCCTCCAAGACACGTTGTCCACTGAATGTCATGCATGCACACATCTTGAGCCCAGGATGTCATGCACCTATCAATGTCAGAGTCGACGCTGCTTGCAGCGTCATCAAAGACTGCAGCTCTGCTTGTGCGGCGACCGCTGTAGGAAGGCCCTTGCAGCTGTATGTCTGCGCGCAATCTGTTCTTCTTCTCACGAGCTGTTCTGCAACAGAATCATGCACCTGAGCTTTTGTGCAAGAGACTCCGGCACACGGGTTATGAAACTCAATGTTGACAACAGGAGGCAGAAGTTTGGATGCCGCAGCGCTTTGATACATTGCAAATATGATGTCGACTGGTTGAGGTGCCATAGAGCCTCAAGCCCACAGTGCCTCCAACTGCGCTCTGAGCCAGTCACTTGACGGTGACAACTCTGGAAGTTTACCAGCGTTATCATGGAGCTGATAATTTGTACTTTGCATTGGTGTGCAGGTACAGTACCTGGAGGGCTGCTGGTCTTGGTCAAAGTCAAGGTCTTCAGTTTCCAAAGTAGCCCCGTCCGCCAAGTCGTCACCCTCAAGATCCGGCCCTGCAACCAGTACTTGACACTGAGAAGGAGACGCTTCAGCGGGTCAGCAACCGCAAGCAGCTTCGACCCAAGTTTACCTACAGACGGCCGAGGTGTGGCAAGCTCTGCCAATTCCTCCGCCAAGGTTCGCCTTGGCGCCATGGTGCACGGGTCTCTCTCTGGACACTGTCCTGGCGACACGATTGTCGCGCGTACAACACAGGTGGGGTCTCCGATAGCACGATCGGCAATTGCTTGTGCAGGAACTATGCAGCGTGTAGTAACGGCTGCGCCATGTGCGCTCACACGTGAATGGAAACCCTAGATTAGTCTTGCAGCTGTCGGCAGCTTACGCCTTCGAAACATCGGGCGATCGATAGAACGGGAGTGTTTGCTACGCCGGCAATTGCTTGTATGAACATGTACGGACGCAACATATCCCCTCAGGTGGCCAGCACCAGCCAGGCCACTCCTGTCTTGCATCAGTGTCGCCGAACATGCAGACACCGAAAGCAGTTCGGAGTACGCGCAGCTGTAGCCACACCCGAGCCAGTCCTGGAGGAACAGAAGATACCATCACCGAGCGATCCAGTGCCTCCGAACCTCAACAAAATCAGTCGCCACATCACACAACCCAAGTCACAGGGAGCGTCGCAAGCGATGCTGTATGCCACTGGTTTAACGGAAGAGGATATGAACAAGCCACAGGCGAGTCATCAGTGACCGTGTTTGCAGCGAGTTTGAAGCATTATTACAATGTACATGCCTGTACGCTGCATCATGCATCCAAACAGCATTACTGCTGAGAGCAAGTTCAAGGCTGTCATCATCATACAGCGTATCAAGAACGCAGCAATTGCACTATTGGCACTTTGCACATAAATTCAATGAGGTAGAGGTAGCATTCAGCGCCACCTGTGCTGCAGGTGGGAGTATCATCTGTCTGGTATGAAGGCAACCCCTGCAACATGCACCTCATGGACTTAGCAGCAGAAGTCAAAGCCGGAGTCCAAGACGCCGGCATGGTCGCATTCCGTTTCAACACAATCGGCGTCAGCGATGGCATCTCTATGGGCACAGAAGGCATGAGCTACAGCCTCCAGTCTCGTGACCTAATTGCTGACAGCGTTGAAACAGTGATGGGAGGTCAGTGGTATGACGGCAACATATCACTGCCTGGCTGTGACAAGAACATGCCAGGGGTGTTGATCGCCATGGGGCGGCTCAACAGGCCCTCCATCATGGTGTATGGAGGCTCCATCAAGCCTGGATACAGCAAGGACAATGAGCCCTTGGACATTGTATCGGCCTTTCAAAGCTATGGTGAGTTATACCCCTGCCTGTGTACAGCTTACTTCTGCTGGAGGCACTTGACTTTGACCTGTCCATTGAGAAGTCTTCTACAGATGTAGCCATTCTTGTTAGGCACCCAAGACATGAAACATTTCATCTGTGCTGCATGCGTGCGTTGTTACGCACATAGTGGCGAAAGAGGTTCACGCAGGTTTTGCTGCCCACTGTCTTGCAATGGCAGGCTGTCATGTCTGTTGTTTCCCTTGTTTACAAGGACAAAGATTTGATGCATGTCTGTTGCAGCACTTAGTGTAGCAAGGTCTGCTGACACATCACAATGCTGTCACATCCTGCAGCCTGTGCATTGCATTCTGTCATATGCTGGTAGCTGCAAATCAGTCACACGCAGTCAGCCATGTTGCTGTCTGAATACTGTGTAGTCGGCACATGCTTTGGTGATGACTTCTTTGACACCTCTCATCCCCTTTAGCAAGCAGGCAAAGTGGCAACATGTCTGTCATGTGCATCATACACATCATTACTTTCACAATCATCTTTGCACCACGGTCTAGTTCAGTCTGTTGCAAGACTCAACAGCAAGATTTGTCTTATCAGGTGCCTACGCTGCAAAGCTGATAGACGAGACACAACGTTTCGACATCACAAGGAATGCATGTCCGGGTGCCGGGGCTTGCGGCGGTATGTATACGGCCAACACCATGTCAAGTGCAATAGAAGCAATGGGCATGGGCCTGCCTTACAGCAGCAGCGTTCCGGCAGAGGACCCTCTTAAGAAACTGGAGTGTCGCTTGGCTGGCAGGCAGGTGCTTTTGTTGCTGATACTGTTGTTGTTTTTTTTTCTTGTGCTGCTGCTGCTGCTGCTGCTGCTGTTGCTGTCACTGTTACTGTTGCTGGTACTGGTATTGTTACTGTTGTTGCTGCCGTTCTTTTCACCGTTTTTGTTTTTGTTGCTGTCATTGATGATGTATGATGTGCCTTTGTTGAAAGTCAGTAGACAGACTCTCAGGTCAAAGGGGGCACGTTTTCAGCATGTTTCTGCTTACTGTGCCAAGCTTGCTTGTGCTCACCACAATAATGGGTATCAGCTCACCACATGGCTTCTCAAACATATCTCTGGTCAGGCACATTCAGTCCGACTTCTACCAGGGGACTCCTACAAGAACCATGCTGTGTGTTGTAACCCCAAATTGTGTTATGCAGGGCTCTGCTAGAGCTGCTGAAACACGACATCAAGCCACGTGACATCATGACCAAGCATGCATTCGAGAATGCAATTACGGTTGTCATGGCCTTGGGTGGCAGCACAAATGCAGTGCTCCATCTGTTGGCTATGGCACACTCTGTGGATGTCCCTTTGTCCATTGATGACTTCCAGACCATCAGTGACAAAACGCCCTTCATTGCTGACTTGAAGCCAAGTGGCAAATACGTCATGGAAGATATACATAAGGTGAAAACCCATTTTTTGTCAGGAGCTGTGGTTATGTTGTATGAACATGCATAAGGTGAAACGCCGTATCACTTTCTGGTCGCGAGTTGTGTTTCGGTCTCGTGTACATATACACATATGTGTAAATCTGTATATGGGGCTCGGATTTTTCACATAGCTGAGGATACTTATATATGTGTATGGACCCCGGTGCTATGGACACACATGTCTCTTACGTGTATGTGTGCGCCTCGGCCTTGCACCTGCATATGTTACTTCATGAAATGGATCAGACCAGATTTGATCTCGTCTAACCTGAATTTGCGCAGGTTGGAGGCATACCAGCTGTGCTGAAATACCTGCTGGAGAAGGGATTGCTTCATGGCGATTGCCTCACTGTCACAGGTACCTCAAACGGCTGTTATCCTGTTCTGATGTACCTGAGTATGGAAACCCCTTCCTTGCTGTCTGTACGTGTGTCTCTGCCTTTGCATGTGTCTCTGCCTGTATGTCTGTACCTGTCCCTCTGTGCATGTGTCCTGTGTGCATGCCTGTGCTGTGTCAATTGCTCAGCTCATATGCCACGTTTTAATCTATGCTGACAGCGCATGCGGCGCATGCAGCGCAAATTACTGCATGAGTAAAGCTGTCTTTGTAACAGGTATTGAAAGCGGCAATGCCTCGAGGGTTCCTGTCCTTGAAATGGCTATGCTTGAAATCAGATCAAATTGTACTCTCGCTGAAGCCTTAGTCAAGTGCAACTACTCAACACACCATGAAATGTCAAGGCTCTTGGATGATCTGCCCACACACATGCTGTGCTTTGAGTGCTGAATCTTCCTGCAGGTAAAACCCTAGCAGAAAACTTAGCAGCCCTACCAGGGCTCAAAGAAGGGCAGAACGTCATTGTGCCCCTGGAGAAACCAATCAAGAGCAGTGGCCACCTCCAGATATTGTACGGGAACTTGGCGCCAGAAGGTTGTGTGGGAAAGATCACTGGCAAGGAGGGACTCCAGTTCAAGGGACCTGCTAGAGTGTTTGACAGTGAAGAAGACATGCTAGCAGCTTTGGATAAAGACCCCATGAGTCTCAAGGTGTGCATTCTGGGTCTAACCCAAGTAATGTGCAGTGACTGAGCAGCAGGTGTGTGACAGTCATGCAAAGATGTCATGCTGTCAGTGTTCATCCTACTGCTCTCTTACAGTGATGCAAAGATGTCATGCTACCAGTGTTCATGATCCACAGGGGTCCTGCAGGGGTCCTACAGGGATCCTTGGGGTCCTTACAGGGGTCCTTACAGGGGTCCATCAACCCATAGTGATACCCACTTGACTGAAAAAGGTGTTCATTGTCTTTGAGGCCTTTCTTTGGCTGCTGCAGGGCAGTGTGATTGTGATCCGGTATGAGGGGCCCAAGGGGGGTCCAGGCATGCCCGAGATGCTGACCCCCACCAGTGCAGTCATAGGGGCAGGGCTGGGGCAGGATGTGGCCCTCATTACAGATGGCAGGTTCTCAGGAGGGTCACATGGCTTTGTCATAGGACATGTGGCCCCTGAGGCTCAGGAAGGTGGTCCCATTGGATTGGTAGGCAACTTCTTCTTTACTGAGCTTGGTTCTGCATGTAGCTGCTTGTCTCTGCCACCACTACTTGTTATGTACTGGTTTGATCAGCTAGACTAATGTCATTTAATAGCACACAATGCTGTTTTGATACACAGACCCTGCTCACAGTCCTGTGAAGCCACATATGAGCTTTACGACATGCTTAGCAATGAGCTGGCCTGCTTGTCAGTGACTCTGTTTCACCAACTGCTGTGGATGAGAAACTTTCTGTAGATTCTGCTGTCAGCTGACAATCCAGATTGAATGCACCATGGCTGCTGACATTGAGCTTCATGAAATACAGCCTGGTGCGTATGGTATGTCAAAGTTGTTTTTTGCTACCTGACCCAAACTACCAACTGCAAAACACTAGCCTCAATCTTGTGCAAGTTTTTGACCAGCTTGCTTTTGCTGCACACCAGAATCACCTGTGCGTTCAAGCCAGGATGTCTGGTCAGTCACAACTGGCCCCACACCTCTGAGACAATTCTCTAAACATGATGAGATTTCACATTGATGTCTGAGGGTTTTGTGTTTGAATGCCTGAGGGTATTGTGCTTGGATGCCTGAGGGATTTGTGTTTGGATGCTTGAGGATTTTCCGCTTGGATTCTTGAGGGTTTTGCGCTTGGTTGACATTGACAGCTTAGCACTATGTCATGACACACCATAATGGGCATGACTGGGCAGAGCATGCAAGCTGTTTAACAATGTGCAGGTGCAAGATGGTGACATCATTTCCATAGATGCAAGCTCAAGGCAAATGAACATGGATGTCAGCGATGCTGAGCTTCAGCAGCGAAGAGAAGCTTGGACTGCGCCGCCATACAAGAGCACACGAGGGACGCTGTACAAATACATCAAGAATGTGTCATCAGCATCTCTGGGTTGTGTGACAGACCTATAGTGGCTAGGCTGACTCAGCAATATGCTTTTGGTAGTGTTGGCCATGCGGTTTTTGTTCTCATCGTGCATGTGCCCTTCATTTCGTTAACGATGCGGTGGTGTTCTGTTTTGACTTCAGCAGTATAGTAGATGTTTTGTTTGAGGCATGTTGGTGGTGCAACAAGTCAGGTGCTTATGTTGAAGTATTAATCGCTGTTCCTGCCTGTATGGTAGCTCAATCATAGCTGCAAGCTTAAGGGAAACAGCTGAGCAGGACCAACGTTCCTAGCATGGCTGCCATATATGGCTACTCTCTTGAGCATAGCCCTGTTGATTCAAACTAATTTGGAGCCAGGGTGGCCTGCCATCCTAACAATATATTCCAGTTATTCTGCTGATATAGGTATAATCACTGACACAACCTCCAGTCTCAGCTCTACATAGGTTGTGCCTGCGCTCGTGGCCGGCCGTCTGGACTGTCAGCTTCGACCTAAGAGTCAGCAGCAGACGCCACGGTTGTTTCTCAGCAGCTTTCTAAGTCAGCAGTTCCACGTGACTGTAAGCATAGCCTCTTAGATGCATTTCGATGCATTTCATTGCATCGCGCAGCCCAACACAACCTTGCATGACTGCATACTGCATCTGGCACAATACCTGTATTTTCACCGGGCTCTGCATTTTTGGAGACGTGTATTCTTCTATTATGAAGGAAAATCTTACATCTTCAGCCAACCAAATGGAGTGGAAATCTACCAATGAATTCATTCATTCATTCATTAGATTTGAAAGGTCTTGGGGCCAACCATGACCATTGGACCAGTAGTCTGAAAATGTCAAACAAAATATCCAACTGGAAATTTTCAGCAATCGGCTTGCGCCTTCTTCTTTTAGCGGTGACTAAGTGAGCATTACTCCATCATACAATCGTTCCTGCACCGTGCACTTTGCGTGTGCAGGAAGCAAGACTGACGCGAGGGAAAGAAAGCAGCTTAGATGGCTGTTGTTTGCGGCTTGTCGTCGTTGGTAGGTATGCGATCATGGTGTTAGACAGTTGTACAGGATCCATCTGAGCACCTAGCTGGTGGGCACCAAGCCGTGTTGATGACTGGGTGGCGATCGGTCACCCTTGCGGTGGCTGTTTGCACGATCTCGCTGCGCTCAGCCTTTGCTGGTGATGTACAGGTAGCGTGTTTTGCCCAATCTTGTGTCTCTAGGTGCTCATAGGACTCTCGTTTCTGCTGAAGCTCTTCACCCGTGCAGGTCTTCTCTATGGGTTTGGAAGACGTGCTAGAAGACGTCAGTCAGCTTAACCACACGCTGCCCACTTCCAGGTTCGGTCTTGTGAACTTCGCTGCCCGGTTTTGGCGACAGCAAAAGGCTGGCTGCACCTTTTGGCTGTACCAGCACTGCAGAAAGCACTCGAACAGAGGCCTGAACGAAGTTCAAATTTCTGCAGCTATGTATCTGCATCATACGATCTGCTCAGCAACTTGACCACCAGCTGCACCAAAGTCCAGGCTGTTTCAGCCAGGACGCCTTATGCCTTGAAGCTGCAGCATTTTCGTGAAGAAGATGACTGGAAGAATAGCATAGCTCTGCCGTTCCTTTCACAGGAAACAAGGTGGGCTAGCAGGCTTGGCTGCATGTTGTAGCAGTGCTTCTTTTTACAAGCATGACTGCATGTGTGCGCTGCAGCGTTTTTCAGGGCTGTTCAATGCACGGACCCAACATGGGGTTGTCACGCAGCCCATTCTGAGGACGTTGATTGCATCTACTTTAGCACACAGTCATATGCACATGTTCAGTTGCTCACCATCAACTTGCAATGCAGGGCAAAGATGCCACGTATTGTGGCAGCTTGGTTGCGATGTTATGTCATGGTCAATGTAGTGTACTTCCTTACGGGCGGTATGTGGGCGTACTATGTATATGTGTGCTGGGGTGACAAGTTTTTTGCGCCTGGGAACATGCCATCCTTGAGGGATATGGGAGAGCAAATCAAGGTACGTCATCACAACATGTTGAATTCAGACTCCAACTCATCTTGGCTGCGCACCATGTTTTGCAAGATTGTGCTGATCAGCTTTGTCAGACTGCCGTCTGGAAATACACAGAAGAATATTCAGCTGACATGATCATTCAGCTGCTGTACAGCATAGTACCACGTCTGTCCAGATCAGCACAACAGCATGCTCAAAGTGATGTTCAGCTGCTGTTGAGGGCAGGTATGGAGACACTCAGACAGTAAAGCTGTTGTATGTATTAGCTGTTGAGTTTGTAGCACACCCCTAGCTGAGCAACCCTCTAAATTGGATGCTATGTCTGGTATGTTGTTGAACACTGCCTAAGCGGCAGCCTTTGGCCTTGTAAACCTCTAAGGGGCAATCTTTGGCCTTGTAAACCTTACAGGGATGCTCAGGTGAGACTGCTGTGGAGAGACAAGATTTGGCTCTGCGCATACCTAGCTCATCATGAGCCGGAAAGCGTAAACACCATTGTCTTGTTCAGACTAATGTTCTCATTACCATTACCATCATCATCATCATCATTGTTATTGTTTCTGTTCTTGCTGTTGGTATTACCGTCATGGATATGTTGTGTGAATACCACTGTGGCGTATGCAGGTGTCTATGCTGTCAATGCCACTGTACAGCATGCTACCAGCAATAGCAGAGCATTGTGTGGAACAAGGCTGGACCAGAGCATACAGCAGGGTTGCTGACATTGGCGTTGGGTGGTACTTGGCGTACTTTGTGCTGTACATGACGTGTGTGGAATACTTTGTTTACTGGATGCACAGAGGGCTGCATGATGTCAAGGTTGGCTACAAGTAAGCTTCCTTTTCTCCTTCTGATTGCACCTGAGCTGGTGAAACACATCAGGGATTTCGAGACTCTGACTGTTGCTTGTCAATGGCTTGTTGCATCATGCAAGACTTCATTCGTGTACTTACATTTCAAAGTCTAGAGCATCAGGCATCAGTAAGGTCGTCCACACAAGATAGCATAGGTTGCAGTGCAGTGTACAGTGTGGCTTACAGACGTACAGTGCAGGTTACATTGGCAAAGTGTATAGGTTACAGTGTAGGTTGCACTGGTACAGTACATAGTTCACAGCGTAGATCACACTGGTGCAGTACTTAGGTTACAGCATCGACCACGTTGTTCAGCAGAGGAGAACACAGATGGCAATGCACCACAGTACAAAGCATATAGCAACAGCTTTGGGGATGCCATGCACTTTGGGGGCGCCACAAACCTTGCATTCATCACCTAAACAGATTTCCTGTGGAAAGCTTGTATCATTAAGTGGCGTTTGGTGGTACAGGGTGCTGCACTACATTCACCACAAGTATAACAAGGAGCACACGCTGTCCCCCTTTGCTGGGCTGGCCTTCCACCCCCTCGATGGCATCCTGCAGGTATGCATTCATTCATTCGTTCACCTGTTTGTGCGTGCGTTCGTCTGTCCATCCGTCCGTCCGTCCGGCCGTCCATCCATCCGTCCATCCGTCTATCCATCCAGTCATCCAGTCATCCATCCATCCATCCATTCATTCATTCATCCATCCATCCATCCATCCATCCATCCATCCATCCATCCATCCATCCATCTATCCATCCATCCATCCATCCATCCATCCATTGCTCATTGTTCTGTCTGTAGCAGGGTGTTTGCTGTACGGATGTTTTGCTGATAACATCTGCTGCAGCATAGAACATAAACACTCATGCGGCAACACAGGTGTCATGTGTGAGACTTGTGAGTCACAATGTGGTCAGCTGGGTTTTGGAAACAGAGGTGACAGCAGCTGTAGGAGTGTTTGTCGGCATGCTCTTCTGGTTTCAGCATATACCTCTGTCCCAAGTGCATGTCTGGGGATCACAGCAGTTTCGGTAGTTTAGGTGGTGCTGCTGGAGTGCATGGAGCATGTAATTACATGTTTGTGTCTGCAGGCGATACCGTACTGCTGGCTGCTTTTCTTTGTGCCAATGCACTTCCTGACCTTTGAGCTGTTGCTCTTTGCAACTGGTGTCTGGACTACCAACATCCATGACTGTATACATGCCAAGTAAGCTCACATCTTGCCAGATGATAACTGCCTGACATGAAGGGCTTGATCACCCCCCCCCCCCACGCCCCCCTTGTCCAAGCTGCCCGCTGTATTACAACCTGGGATGCTGTTTTCCCCCCTCGTGTCTTTTCGTTTCCCCAAAGCTTGTCATTGCTCGAATTCGAATTGCCCTTATGCCTATCCCGCTTCTCTCTGGATGCTTCTGTGCATGAACCTGCCTGTTGCTACAACTAAATGCCATTAGTCAGCTGGGACAGCACAGCACAGCACAGCACAGCACAGCACAGCACAGCACAGCACAGCACAGCACAGCACAGCACATCAGCGTTCAAAAGTGCAGCATAGCTAGCATGGCGCAGCACAGATGTGGTGCCTTGCAGCATGCAATGTTGTGAACAGCATAGTGCAGTTGGATTGGACTGACACTTCACTGATAAACACTATTTCATTGCAGGGTGGCACCTGTGATGGGCGCTGGTTATCACACTTTGCATCATACTGTATATAACAAAAATTATGGTCATTACTTCACGTACATGGACAAGTTGCATAATACGTTATTCACTCCAGAAGAAGATGAGGAGCGGAGACAGCAGAGGCAGCAGAGACAGAAGTGATTTCATTTGTGCGTTACCGTATGAGCACAGTACAGTCATTTTTTCGGAATGTTCTGGGTATGTGAGAGATGTGTGGTTCTGTAGAGGCTTGCTTAGTCATGCCAAGTTGCAGAGTGCAAACTGACCAACTTTTGCTGCCGTAGCCTGATAGGTGACCTGCTCAGAGCTGTTTTGACTGCTAGGAGCACTCAGATAGGACTAACATCATTGCAGATTGAGCGCTACCTAGCTGATATCAACTTGGCTGTCAGTACCATTTTGCTGACAAGGTGTGAGGCATTTGCTTTCTGAGCGGCTGTTTATGTACTGTAAAAGTACTGAAATATCAGCTGCGATTCTCAACAGGACAGCGAGCAGATGTACATAACAGGATTCGCTGTCTGATTCTAGAATGTCTGCCGTCCCCTCCATCTGGCCGCAAGTCAGTTGTTTGTTGACCCATGAGCAATTTAGAGCCACAGATGTCTCAGGTGTGCTTTATCCCGTGCACTCACCATGATAAGGTGTAATGCTGATAGTCAGCTGGGCGTGTTGGAGGTGCATGCTGGGCTAAGTGTATTGTGTTGTAGCCTAAGAAGTTATAACGCCAGTCAGCTGTATCATCATTTCCCGCCAAAGCATCTCGTTTACCGTTTGAAACGCCAGCAGTTGCGCCAGGCTGGTGAACACAACGTGACAAGCATTGAAGCATACCTTCGACATTGCGGAGGTGTGGGTATGCAGAGATTCCTACACGCGATGCCTCAGACGCCCTGACACGTCTGCATGTTGAAGTCGAAGGTTGCCTTTAAACGGTCTCAACGTGTGCAGGGCACGGTAGCCTCGACTATTTGCTGCCCAACTTGTTCAGTATAAGGTCTTAGTACCACCGCTTAATCGTGATCCACACTTTTCGCGCTCGACGTGCGTGGTACTTGTGATCTCAGCTGCACCACGCTCGGCGTCCGACAAGCCTCCTCATGCTAGGCCATGTATAATCACGCCTTGTGCATGGCGATGGCCTTGCACTGCCAACAGATGGCAGTTTTAGCGGTGAGATCCACCGCTTTCCAACAGTAATTATTTTTATGCACGACTTGTTGGCAACCCATAATAGCTTTCTCCCTGACATCACCGCGTCAGGTGCAGTTGACTCAATCACTTTTGTCATCCTTGCTGCTGCGCATGTTCATGGTGACAAGCCCACTGTTAACTTCCTGACAACATTCAACTGATGGTCTTGCCTGTACAGCAGCTTTGCCGCTCAAGGTAGCATGCACTACAACTTGCCATCATGCGGGCTGTAAATGGCTGACAATGCCCCACCACATTATACTTCTACGTCCTGCTTACAGACCTGGTTCATGTCTTGCAGATGCTTGCTTCTATGAGCAGTGATGACGATGAAAGCGAAGAAGACGAAGAGTGTTACAGTGATTACGATGAATGCGCAGAAGATGAAGAGCATTACAGCGATGGAGATGACAGCAGTGAAGGTAGCGGTGATCAAGAAGAAGATGATGATGACTTTGAAGCAGAAAAAGAAGAAGAGCAGGAAAAAGAAGGAAAAGAAGGTGATAATCCGGATGAAGAAATTGCAAATAGGCACATATGTAATGTCACTCATTTGTGAACATTGCCACCAGCAAAGCCATGCATGGATGACTCATGCAATTCAATAGCATTCTGCAGACAGCAGCTATGATATGGACAAGCTGGAAGAAGAAGACAAAGAGACAGAAAATCATGGCACTAATGTTGCCAATGACCAACAAGATGCAGAGGCAGGGGTTGATGAAGAAGAGGGCAGCAGTGATTCTGATGTCAATAGCAATGACAGCGTCTTGGACGGTGAAGAAGATGATGAGTCACTGCAGATCCAGTCACAGGTAACCCAGTCCAGTGCACTAGCCCTGCAAGCTCGTGACAGCTCTGTCTTCTTCTTCTCACAACCGATCATATTTCCACAATCACAATGAATGCTGCATTGTGAAGCAAATGCCTTGGGTGTTTAGTCGTTCCGGGCTGCCGCCTTGGGAGGCTCCCGTCATGATCGCTGAACAGCTGTTTTTTTCTTCCCCCTTTTCTTTTCTGGGTCTTTAGTCCCATACAAATTTGCAACAGTCAAACATGTGCCAACATATATTGTTTTGTCCACTGTCACTGCTTCCAGGCAAGGTCTTCAGGGTCAATAGCAGGCAGTTTTGTGCATCAAGCAACAAATCTGTGATACAAATCATGATGTGTGCCATCCATTGATTGTGCAAGCTGCTGCTGTGCGTGCATGCTGTAACAAAAGTGAACAATTTGATATGGCCTTCAGGACAACTTGGCTTTGCAGAAGGCTGCAGCAGAGACCCACGGCGGCGCTGTCAAGGGGCTCTCAGCTTCTGGTGCTCACATTGACCTTGATGATCAGGTGATTCAGAAAGAAAACAAAAGAAAAAACTACACATTTTGGCACTGAATCAAAACAAGTCCAGGGGTGAGGCATCATGATTGTCAAGATGGTGATGTGATTCACAAAACACCTTGGGCTTGAGGTTGCATTTGCTTCAGACCCCTGGGCAGCCCGGTATAATACTTGGTTTCTCATTAAGTTGACGCCAAAAGGTGTAGTCTTTTGTTTTGTCTTTTCTTGTCTTTGCCTCAGACCCAGTGGCAGCTGGCATGACAGAAAAGCTTTATTGTGTCGCAACCTTGGCGTAGCTAATTTCAGGGAGCTTTGTGGAAAGTCTGTATAGTGAAGCTTGCATCTGAGTGTATGGCTGAATGTCAAGTAGCAGGGCCAGCATGTGATGGGCACATTGAGCTGTGATAGGCAGCAGGGCCAGCATGCAATGGGCATGCTGAGCTGTGATGGGCAGCAGGGCCTGCATTCAATGGGCACACTGAGCTGTGATAGGCAGCAGGGCCTGCGTCTGATGGGCAATTGCAACTTGCTATGCAGCAGAGCATGCATGCAATGGGCACATTGAGCTGTAATAGGTAGCAGGGCCTGCATTCAATGGGCACACTAAGCTGTGATAGGCAGCAGGGCCTGCATTCGATGGGCACACTGAGCTGTGATAGGCAGCAGGGCCTGCATTCAGTGGGCCCACCGAGCTGTGATAGGCAGCAGGGCCTGCATTCGATGGGCACACTGAGCTGTGATAGGCAGCAGGGCCTGCGTCCGATGGGCAACTGGAGCTTGCTATGCGGCAGAGCATGCATGCAATGAAACATCTGCTCTCTATGTGTCATCATGCTGGCAGCTGCTTATGTCAAGACTGTCATGCAAAAATCTTGCCAGCAGGTGTTGACAAGCACAACATCTGTCAAGACCATGTTACAATCAGCTTCCCAGCAGGTGTCAATCAGCAAGATGTATGGTGGCTCACAGGCTCCGAGTTCTGATAGTGATGAAGAAGAGTCAGACGAGCCTGAAGAAGAGGACTTCCAGTCAAGGGGGATGCTATTTCGGGAAATGCGACAGGATTTAGAGAAGAAGATGGACAGGACTGCCAAAGGACAAGAAGTAGACAGCAGCGAGGACGATGACACTTCCGACTGTGATTCTGATTAAGGTTGGGAAGGTTGGGACGAAGGTTATGACGACGAAGAAGAAGAAGAAGGTGAGGAGTTTAGAATGAAGAGGTGTACGTCAAGAGCAGTGCAGCACTTTCTTCAGCGCAGTCACTTCTGTCACTGCATGGTTTTGCAGTAGTCCTGCTAATCTAGCAAGCTCATGCAGTGCATATGATGCCTCAGGCCACACATGCAGGCCTCATATGATGCCTCAAAGCCACACACTTCATTTTCTTCTTGATCAGTATTGTAGCAGCCCCATTGTTGTACACCCAGACATTGTGTTTATTGTTGTGTGTTATTTATGCATTTGACACCAATTTACCTGGCTGCATACATTTCGCAGCAGTGGCTATATACCATCACAGGTTTCTGTATCAATGCTGTTGTACAGGGATTCATCTCCTAGTTGCTGTCTTGCCAACACGAGACATGCAGATTTGGTGCGCCTGAGCAAGTAGATCAGTTCGCTATGATAGATCTACCATTATTTGCCATGTGACAAGAAGTGCATGTGGCGCTTGCAAGGTTTAGGATTTTTCCTTTCCCTTTGGGCTACGGCCTATGGCCATAGCTCCGGGCTGCCGCCTTAGCAGGCTGCCGTTATGATTGCTGAAAAGTGTAAACTTTTTTATCTTTTCTGCCTGAAAAGCGTCAAGTTTTTTTCTCTTTTCTGGCGCTTGCAGGCTGCTTGAAGCGCAGGAGGCTGAGTGGGGACTTCTTGACTGTCGCATGAAAGTCTACGCCTCTATACATGTTGTGGCTGTAGTCTTAATGGGGCCGAGCACTGGCAGGCTGCAGTCTGTGCGCATCATCTACACTGAGGCAGTGCTGCAAACTTGGCCAGACTTGCCAACTTGGGAGCTATACAAATTAGTTGCTCCAGTAGCACAGCACAGGGTCTGAAGTGCATGCAACAGGAGTGCAGTGTGTTAGTGTTGTATAATACTGTCTGAATTTGACGAATTTGGAGCATGTAGTTTGACCAACAATGTTTTCAAGACAGCACTTACAATGAAGGACAGTTGCCAAAGCCAAGAGCTGCATTGTTGCATTTTAGTCCTCTATGCACACAGGCTCATGCTTTTCATTTCATGAGGTTCCCGGCCATTTGCGTGGGCCTTAGGTTGCTTTATCTGTCATGTGAGCATGCTAGCTTTGAACATGGGGCTGAAGTATTATACTTATACGCTATATGTAGCCTGACTTCTGTCAGACAAATGACAAATAGAATGAATTATCGCGTATCGATCGAGGGTATTGCAAAGATTATTTGGAATATATGGATGAAGATTCAGTGATAGGCAAGCTGTTTAGTACGATGTAACAGCATTACAGGGCGGTGACCGTTGAGCAATGCTGCAAGCAAGCCCACAAATGCTTCCGATAGGTAGTTCCAGCATTGGCTCATGCGCATCTCCAGTCGTCAACAACACAGCTCTTTGTCTGCCTTGCCAAGCTAATTAAGCTTAGCAATATTGTCACATCTGCAAGTCCACCCATACCCGCTAGCTCCACAAAAGGAGTCATAGACTTTTATGGCATCACATGGACAGTTATATACAAAATCATGTTTCTCTTGACCCACTATGCACTGTCGTCAAAACTTTGTCTACTGCATAAGTAACGCCAACATTCACACATTGTGACTATACAGGTCACAATGAGGATGGACGGGTGTCCTCTTCTTCTATCTCATCCCACCACATGCTGTCATCAAACAGATGCTCAGTTTGTAGCTTGTGCACTGAAGGAGTGACAGTCTTCACTGCAGTTGCCGCCAAAAGTCCCCCGCCAATTGCCATCCCCAGAGTGACTAATATCCCAAAGATCTGGTATACTGCTTGATGATGTCCAGCTGGCATGACGCCCTTGTTCCCGCCATATGATGTGACAGAAATCAGTGCTGCTGTCAACCCTCCAAGCAGCCCAGGCATTCCATGCAGGTTGTGTACGCCGCAGGTGTCCCTCAAACCAATACGTGACTCCAGCATTGGCGTCAGATGCCTACAACGCAACAAGACTGCGGCATGTGACAGAAACACTGAAGCAGGCTAGCATGAGCCGTTCAAGCAGTATAGCAGCTTGCTGTTACATGACTCCAGCAAGGCCTGCAAAAATGAGGGTTAGCTTCGTCATTTGAGGATGCACAGCACAGCACAGCACAGCACAGCACAGCACAGCACAGCACAGCACAGCACAGCACAGCACAGCACAGCACAGCACAGCACAGCACAGCACAGCACAGCACGCCCGGACTCAGCTTGACATGTCATGCATGATCTAGCACAGGAAAGCATGGTGGCAAGCTTCCATGTACAAGATAACATATCATCTTGGTGTTGTACAAAGCGAGCATTACACTGTGCTGCATGCCTGGTAGTGTTGTACATAACGCTGTAAACTATAGCTGGCCACTTTGTGCTTACCCATAGGCAAGATGACATCAGTGGATGACAGAAAGGTTCTACCTGAATCCCATAGTGCTCAAAATGCCAGCAATGACACCAACTGCCACAGCGCCTGCTGGGGAGAATGACAAATTTGCCGCTGAGCCAATTGCAACCCCACCAGCTAGGGTAGCGTTTTGAATGTGGACCATGTTGAATTTGCCGTTGAAGGCAGCAGAAGAGGCAAAGGCGGCGATGGCAGCGCCCAGCAGTGCCATGATTGTGTTCATCACGCAGAAGAACTGCCTCTGACCCCCGCCTGCCTCGGGCATGATTGCTGCCGGGTCGGATGCTAAAGCTCCATTAAAGCTGGGCTGCACAACAGAGTCATTTCTGAACTTGTAAACAAGACATGAATCATACATACATGTTGAAACTAGTTTAAAGATGAATGTGGTCCAGTGTTTTGCCATGCCTGCAGCACGTGACAGAAGTTGTATTGATCCTGAACTAGTTTACTTTAGATTAGTTTATGAATGTGGTAGGGCTGCAGACTGCACAAGAGCTGTTCCCGATTGCCACCTGTCTCTGGCATGCTTGCTTGACACTTGATGCATGGAAGGATGGGGGGGGGTGTGTGTGAAATGCATTGGGGGGGAGGGGGGGGGGGAGGGGGCAAAGATGCATTGGGGCGTGAAGACATACCAAAAGCAATTAACAGTTATGGTCTAGACCGTGCAGAACTGCTGCTTACCCAGAACAACCACAGGAAGATTGTGCCAATCATGGCTGTCATGTCAGAAGTGTATGACGCTCCATTCTTGTGATGATCGGCTCTGGAACCAGAGATGGATAACACCATGCTGGCTGCCAGGCCATAATAGGCGCCAAAAGCATGAATTGTGATGCTGCCTCCAACATCTAATGCATTCAGCTTGTCCACAACCAGGTGCTGATTGATAGCATACAATGGAACCTGCACTCGCCAGAAACAGCCAGAGTTAGTTCTGATGATGATGCTCTGAAGCAGAATGCATTGGCACAAATGTTGAGAGTGTAACATTCACCAATATTGAATGCATTCAGCATGTGGACTGCAAGTGGTGACTGCATTCAGCATGTGTATTACCCAAAGGTAAATGATTGCTTGTAAACGCAGTTGTTATCATTGCTGATAGCATGCAATCAAGTTTGAGCTGTCTACCAAGCTCTGACAAGGCACCAGAGAATACAGACAAAAAGAATGAACCACACTCCTTCTTTTGCAGCTCAATCAATCAACAAATTGCAAATCCAAAGGTTCAGGTCAAACATGCACAGTCCTAAAGAACTTCATATGCAATGGCCCTTCTGTTTGTGGACAGCATATAGCAGGCTTGCGCATACCTCCAAAACAAGAAGATAGGTGAGCTGGGTGGGTGACACTTTGCCGAGAATGGCTCCAAAAGTGATCATTGCGGCACCAGCGCAGAAAGCAGAGTCAATCATCAGCGGCAGGTCCAGCCAGATCTTCTTATGTCCCTTAACCCACATCTGCAATACAGCATCATTTTGTAGGCACAACGCTGTCTGCAGTTTCTGGAAGGTATAACACACAAGAGTCGCTGTCCATGACAGCAGGTTCGTTTAGATGTTCTTGTGCCTTTTCATCCAGTAAGAAGACATCTGCAACATAACAAGACTAATGAGGTGCGTGATTGCCTGCGCTGGTCAATATGCATGGTGAACAATGGAGACAGTGCACAGAGTCAACAGGATTCATAAGACCAGATCCTGAAGTCAGAATGCCAGCGCCTTAGACACCAAAAGTTTCCCACAAGCGCCAAATGATCTCGTGTGAGCCATTTCTGACATCTATGACTACAGCACAGCTATACAGCTTGCAATGAGAAGTGCTAGCCGTGCGTTCAACACACGATGTCTACATCACACGGCTAACACGTGAAGCTGGTTCGTTTCTGAAAACTCTATGTATCTGCTTATGACAAATCAGGACCACAACAAGCAAAGATTATTCATTATGAACTTGTGCAAGACTGATGACCTTTATGAAATGACTCTGTGGGGCCCAAGCCCTCAATGTGGACAATTTTCTGTGCCCCCAAAAAAAAAAAGAGACAAAAAAAGAATGTGGTCTTGCAATCATGCACCTCACCTGTTGCACAGCTCCAATGACTAAAAGGGCTTCTAATATGACAATGCAAGAACAGAAGAAGTTGAGCCCAAGTGCACTGTAGCTGTAGTGCTTCAGGAAGGTCATAAGGAACCCAAAGCCTACAAATATCATGATGGCCACCTGCAAGCACATATTTTTGCATTTTAAAATGCATACAGACTATTTGCAGCACAATGCCTACATGCAGATACCTGCCCCACAAGGCATGATTTACGTGGCATGCCTCTGTATCAACTGCTGTAATGCTGATAATAAACCTGTAACATGTACAGTGCAGGCAAGAGAAATCGCATTCTGCAAACTTCCAACCAATGCAGCAGATTGCTCTAAGAAGTGGCAAGACTCAGCATGAACATATGAGGGGAGAGGCTTACATGCAAGTACCACGTGTAGAATCTCTGCACATCGTCGTCAGTTTGGTGCTTTTCTGTGTATTTTGTAAACACTGCCAGTAAAACGAGAAGCACAGCCAGAATGGCCGAAGTAGATGTCGCAAACAGGTTACGCGATTTGGGCCTGTTGCCACCCAACAAGGATGACGCTAGCCCATGCTCGCTCGCCATGACAAACGGATGTCGAAGGCACCGATCAGCTGCTCCCGTGGCTTATTCTGCTGTAGCTCGGTGTGCAAGGATCTCCGAAAGACGCTTTGAACGGCGCACACGTTGGCGATTAAAAGAAAGACAGCTACACAACAGGCGCAGATGCAGCCAAGGTGGTCTCAGGTGCTATCGAGGAGCACTGCAGCCCTAACGAGCGCGATGTGGGACAGTAGGCCTGCGTAGGGACCACTTTTCTGTTGCAATACGGTCAAATGGACAGATTTGACCTGTCCATTGACCGGCAACTAATCTGAAGCAGCTGAGTGAGCAGCTGAGCTGCAATGTTCGTGCCATAGTCTTTGCACAGCACGCACAATAAAGTGATTGCCTGAATCACTGTCATCGTATAAGGCCCACGATTCGTGAGTCACGAATGTTACGGAAAACGTAGTTGCCAAAATCTGTGCCAATTAGAGCTGTGATATACGCCTATGCTCGGCTCAAAACGGCGTACCTACGGCACGTATATACGCTTTTTGTCTACGCTTGGCGTATATGTCGCACTTTTCTGCATTCTTAGTCATTTGCCCAAAACAGGCATATACCGGCGTAGATTTGACATCTACACTGTAGACAAAGGTGTATATACGCAACCATTTATAGCCTAATTGGGCTACAAAAACACTAATTAGTACAATATTACTCATTACAAGGTCAAATTGAATGGACAATGCATCAGATTAAAGCATTTAGGCGTAGAGTATACAATACCAGCTTTTGGCAAACGGGGTATATACCGGTGTATATACACCTACTCTACGCTTTGGTGAAAGCGTAGAGTCACAGCTCTAGTGCCAATTCGTGTCAAATAGTCTAGACAGAAGCTCCAAAAGCACATTTCTAGTTCGGAAACTGTACCCAAACTATGAAAATTTGAGTATGTCGATTTCCATTGACGCCGCGTTGCATT
>JAABUO010003046.1_pt1 | contig 20130 bp, 24 predicted proteins | sample 5559291 | NCBI WGS metagenome assembly JAABUO01 (sample SAMN10711878, study PRJNA513372) | rock metagenome | isolation source: Antarctica rocks | place: Antarctica: Victoria Land, Finger Mt sud
CTGCAGCATGAGTTTTTGCTCCTAGATCCAGTGAGTAAGAGATTTCTCACAGGTATATCAAAAACCTACGGTCGATCCACAACCACATCTCCTGAAGCCATCGGTCCTCGGTAACGATATCTGCATTTTTCTTACAATCAAATAGATAGCTTTCGACACAACGACGACGAGTAATGTCGAAGAAAGACAGGGCATCTTCCAGGTTAAATTTTACATCGGTTGGGCGGGTTTCATGGAGTCGTTCATGGCCCTCACGACTGGACAAGGAGTATTTCCGAATCAATCCGCCTACGTGCTTCTTGTTATAATCCCGTAAGATTGCTTCAGGCTGCTTTAGATCGGCAGACCTGGGCGTGACGACCTGCCCACGAATAGCTTTCAGTGTATCTGAAATTTTCCCGTCACCGTGAGAGCTGAAAGCCCGAACCATATCACATGGAGACACTTTATCGTTGTGCGAGATATCGGAGCCAAATTTATTATTAATTTTGCAGGCAATGAGCGCATTCCTGGGCGAGACAGCAAGAGTTGAAGGGGGCCCCTTAAGCTCGTATATGTCAACGCTCTGATCACCACGAAGGGTAATTGCACATGGCCTGCCATTAGGCCCCGCTAAATTAGTGAAATCAAATGAAACAATGCGTTTATTCTCTTGACGACCTCTTTCAGTATCATCGTATGCGTATTCAACGTGATGTGTGCGTCGAACGTAGATTCGCTGCGCATAAGCAATAGATCTCTCTAGTATGCTATCTTCTCTGGCTATAAGATGCTCTTTCTGAGACATGTACTCTCTTTCCATTTCGAAGATTTTGAAATCTCCGGTGCTTGCGAGGACACCAAGGCAGCCACGCCGTCCTTTACAGTAACCTAAGCTCCATATACTGGGCGTCACCAGATTCTTGGGACTGTCGAAAGCCTTCTTAAGTTCAAGAATTGGGCCATGTTGGGCCAGATACGCACTGCCGGATCCCAAAACCGCTGCCGAAGAGATTGGGGCCCAACGTCGGTCCCAAATTTGGATCGCCGTGTCCTTTGGTGGCCCTGCAGAAGCAAAGTAATACTCGTCTAAAGGATCAATGGCAATATTGTGTACACAAGAAGTTTGAAATTGTAGTGAGGCGTTTCCTATGCTATCTCGTAGATCATATATCCTGATACACGCCCCTTTGACGCCACAGACTAGGGCTTCTGGCTGAGCATTGAAAAATTTGATGCTCGTAATTGCTTCTGAGCTTGCTAATTTGCGGAGTGGTTCCCCGGGTGGTGCATCGGACTCAAGCTTTGGAGAAGCATTAGTAAGCAGGCGTTGGCTGACATCCCACACATTCAAGCAGAAGTCGTTCCTCACTCTCTCCAGACCTGTTGCCAGTAGTCCTGCGCTGTTAAATGCCACAGCGTTGCACAAGCGCTGGTGCTTGATTATCAAGTGTAGAGCCTGAGGTCTTTCCCCAATCCTCAAGACAGTGGTCTCGCCTGACCATTGCCCGACAGCTATAACATCTTCGTCTTTGGAGGACCAATCGAAAGCACGGAATTGAGGTACCTTGCGGGCAGTTGAAAGTGATTCATAGCTAAACTCCTTTCCATCGTAGTGGTCTACATTGCAAATTTTGATGGTTCGACCATTAACGTCTGCCACGAGGAATCGCTGCTCGGATGCAGTCGAGCTGGGGGACCAGCGTATTGCTGTCTCCATGCCAAACGCTCAATCTAGGAGCCATGAGTATTACATGAATGTTGCTGTACACTTATAGGGTCTGATCGATAGCAGAAGCCTTAATATAGTCTGATTTGTCTTGTCACACGTTGAGTATTGTCTTATCTCGTTTTAGAGTATCGTATCTTTATTGATTCTTGTTCTGATCTTCTTGAGTACCGCGACCTCTGAAAAAAGACAGCTCGGTTACGCTAAACTACGGGTAAACTTTCCATTCATACGCTCAAAACCCACCCGCTGCTGTCTCTAACAACCTCAGTCAGAGACCATCGTGTCTCTAATGCTCTGCTGATCGCTGGCCTCTCGGTTAAGACTTAGCATCTCTACGAAGATGGGCGTCAAACGCCCTCACGCCTTCGAAGGTAGAAATGATGATGCTCACACATCCACTAAGTCTATACACCCTCGATTTACAAAGCGTACACATCTGAATGCATCCAAGCCAAATTCCACATCGTCAAGCGCAGCGGCAATCAACCCGATAAAAGCAAAGATACGTGATGTAACTCGTCTCCTTAAGCGGTCTGATAATCTTCCCGCTGGTGTTCGAACAGAAAAAGAGAGAGCCTTGGCTGGGTACGAACAGGATCTCCAACAGGCACATGCAGAGAAGCGAAAGCAGCAGATGATCAGCAAGTACCACATGGTGCGGTTCTTTGGTCAGTGGCTAGACCATGAGATGTTACAAACAATGCTTACCCTTTTTGGAGTCTGTATACTAATATACCATTACTATAGAACGTCAAAAAGCTACGCGGCACCTTAAAAAGCTCAAAGCAGGCATGGCTGATGTCGAACACGGTAGCGCTGAATACCAAGACTTACTGTCAGCAATTCATGAAGCGGAGGTTGATGTCAATTATGCGCTGTACCATCCACTCGACGAAAAGTATCGGAGTCTCTATCCGCGGAACAGCAATAATGTTACTACGTCCGAAGATAGTCTTGCCAACAGAAGTGCGAGGAAAGCAGGCACTACAAGGCCAGCAATTTGGGGAGTGGTGGAAGAGTGTATGACAGGGGGAACTTTGGAGGCGTTGAGAGATGGGAGATTGCGGAGCAAGCTGCTTAACGAAAGGTCACAACAAAATATGTCGTCGAAGGCTCGCCTCACTGAACCGAGCAAAAAGACAAGCGACCGAAATAGTAAGATGTCGTCGTCAGTAAAGACGATCTTACCAGAAGAACAAGATGGTGACAGTGATGGCGGATTCTTTGAGGAATGAACTACAACGTGGACGTTTCACGTGGATCTCTACACTGGTTGAAGTTTAAGATCTTTGCCAAGGGCTGCAGCCCAAACCTTCTAGAGTTAGAGTGTTCGAGCATTCTACCCTCTGTGCGGAACCTATCCCAAGGTGAAGTTTCGCTATTTCAGGTGGTGATCAAAGCTTTATATTTCCCCGAAATCCCTACCACCGACGCCACTATCATGGCTGTTGAGCCCCAATTATTGGCTCTTTTCCCGAATAGGTATTACGATCCATGGCGCCTAACATTCGCGGATTAGCCACTAAAAGGTCCATCAACTGTCGTGGGCCCACTTTGGCATTGCCGTCCAACCTCTGCCCGCTTTCCAACAAACACATCTTGATGATGGCGGCTGCCGTTTGCGCAATGAGCGCCATTGCGGAATAATCTTCGGCTCCAGGCCTATCTACTGTGAGTCCAATCATGCACGATTAGAAAGTCCATTAAACGGGGAGCCGACATCGACTTCATAATTCGGGATCAAAGACGAAGGATCGTAAATAACATATGTCACAGCGGCATAACAGTCAGTCATGAACATCGGGTTTATGAATGGAGAACGGGGAAACTGTGCGAAGCAGGAGATATCTGAATTCGAAGGATCTGTACCATTCCCCAGCTATCATAATTCGTTAAAGAGTTGTTACTGCCTATTGTAGATGACAGGAGGCGGCGTTCCTCGTAGGGCTTGGTTGTTTTTTTAAAAAGGTAGGGTGAGAAGGAAGAGCGAAGAGCAAAGACTGTTGCGAGAAGCGCAATCACATATCCAAGCAAGGACTGTAAAACGAGCATCTGGAAATGAAACTGATCTTGAGCTTCGAAAAGTGCAAGGCTTAGTGGAAATGAGGAGAATCGAGTAATAGCATGGTTGCAAAGGTCTTCGATCCGTATGATGATGATAAGAGATGCTCCGGTTTGTATTGCCTATCAGTACAGAATTAAAAATTTTATTCTGATGTTCCACTGATTCACTTTGAGTCAGGACGTTTCAGCCAAAATGCACCTCCAAAGCCGGTACTCAAACAGAGCGTTGTCAGTTGTAGAAATCAATGACATGAATGTCTATAAGAGGAAACCGTGACTCGAAAAACAAAGCACTCACCTTCACGAGATCATAATGACCCCTAAATTCGCTGACTCAGATCTTGACTTCCCTTACGCAATGCTCCCTTGCCTTCCAATCTTACTCCAACCCACTATCGCCTGAGCGCTATATAGATGCACATTGTAACCACCAAAACAGCAACCATAGCCCTCCTCAATTCACGTAAACTCTTCTACCGCGTCTTCAACACCATGCCCGGTCGACGCGGCGGTGGCTCCTCAAGAGGTGGTCGGCCTCCTCCATCGAGAGAATCGACTATCTCAAAAGCAATGAGTTTTGTGTTAAGACACGGTGCCCAAGCAGAGGGCCTGAAGCTGGATAAGAATGGGTTTGCTAATGTGGCGGATCTAGTATGTGAATTTTCTTGCGTTATTTGGTGATGCATAGGCAATGCTTTTTTTTACATCTCTTGATCCGAGTTCTATGATTCCTCTGGACTTTGACTTCATGATCATCTGGACGACGTCTCAATCTTGTGATTTGGGTCACAAGTTTCCTACCAGAAGATGTTTGACATTGAGCCCTGTATCTACCTGGAAAGGTCTTTCAACCCAACTCTTAATCTCCATATCTCTATTCTAAGTCATTTCTTCTAAGCCAGGACGACAATTTATCACCCTGTTTTTCACCTCGCTCTATCTTAGAATCCTCTAAATCCCCACTCTCTCAAACTACCCCAATCCAATCCCCTTCCCTGCCACTAACGCTGACCACCCCACCCCACCCCACCCCAGCTCTCCTGGCAGCGCCTCCACTCTCTAAAAGTCACCTTTCCCGAACTCCGCCAAATAGTCACCCAAAACGACAAACAACGCTTCACCCTCATCCCACTCCCCTCCACCACAACCCCAAATCCAACCTCAAGCCCCTCAGTAGAGCCCTCCCAATACCTCATCCGCGCCGCCCAAGGCCACTCCCTCGCCATCGCCAGCGAAAATCTCTTAATGCCCATTACGGCGGACGATGCCGATTGCCCCGAAAAGGTGGTTCATGGCACTAGCATAGCAGCCTGGAAATCGATACTGCAGAGCGGGAGCTTGAAGAGGATGGGGCGGCAGCATGTGCATTTCGCTATCGGTTTACCCGACACACCGCCATCAAAATCCTTGAAACCAGACTCTGACCCCCAACCCTCTCCAGCAACAGCAGAACCCACAGTTACTAATACCCCGGAGGAAATCACAGCCCAATCAGCGCAAAAAGTGGTTTCCGGCATGCGCAACACCGCCAACGTTATGGTATGGGTGGATGTGAAAAGGAGTATGCAAGAAGGAGGGTTGAAGTGGTGGAAGAGTGCGAATGGGGTGGTGTTGACCGAGGGGGATGGGGAGTCGAGGGTTACATTGGAGTGGGTGACTAGAGTTGAGAGGAGGGGGACAGGGGAGGTGATTTGGGAGAGGGATGAGAGGGTCGGTTCGAGTAAAAGGGCATGTGAGCCCAGATGATGCATGAGGTTTTGGTCTCCATATTCTACTCTAAAAGCAGGAAAATTTTGATCTTCGGTCACGTAGTGCACTCTGTTGATGAAATAATACTGTAGATTGGAGGGTAGTCCTCTGTAAACAAAGTTCAATAGCAGACGTGGTAGAACACTGCATCATGTCTTCCCAAACAACTATGGACAGAAAGAGCATATTTCTACGTCCGTGCTGAAGTAAGAGGATGACGAGCAGTTGGATCTACCTGAGATATTCAATAGACGCACTGTTTCTCAGGCAAAGGACCTCTTTATAGAGGTAAGCCATGCTCTCGGTGCCTTGCAGTGCGGATGGGGATCTTGAAGAGGGACCCTGAAGAGGGACCTTGAAGCCTTAGATACTACATGACGCATATGAAGGCTTCTTTTTGCTGATGCAACATCGAAGGGCCTTATGTTCCAGCATTTAGATCCCCCAAAGTGATGACTTCATCCTCTTCATCTATAACTCGACTGGACTTGTCCTTAGGCGTGTGAAACCCCTTTTTTCCCTTACCGTCATCGCCGAACAGGAATCCAGCTTTCGCTCGGGCAGATCTCTTCTCGGAGGGGAAAGGCGAGGCGGAGACGAAACTGGATTTGCGTTGGTCTTCGCCGAGCATCCAAGAGAAAGAAGAATGTGCGAGAGATGGCCGAGGTTGGTGAAAGGAAACAGGAGAAAGATGGGATATGAACTTAGAGTCTGTACTATCTGCGTTGCTGGAGATGGTACTTGAGGGCTCCGAGAGGGATTTTGACGGCGTTGGTGCGGAGTCTGAGCTTTCGTCTGGTTCACACTTATCAGGCAGTATCTTCTCTGGAGTGGTCTTAATTACTGGTGCTGGGGGCAATGGCTTTTCCTTCTCATCGGGTCCTTCAGCCTTGATTTCTGGCGCAGCATTGGAAATTTCTTTGGTCTCATCATGCGGGGCGTCTGGGGTCGTTGAGTTCTCATTTGGAATGGGTATCCCCGGATTTTCAAGGTAAACCTGCACAAACTGTACCTTAGCAATAGCTATGCTAACTGCGTCTGCCGCTGTATTCGCCTTGTTCTTCGCGAATTCATTCTGCTGAACCCAAAGCTCAGCCATAGCTGTCTCGAGCAATTTTGCTAGAGCTTTATTGCGCTGCTCGAGTGCATGAAGCTTTTCACTCATACTGGCCGTATTGGGAACATCTCTACCATCATCGAGTGACCAACGTGATCCATTTGATACTCTTCTAGGGATATTATCGCCTGATTGAAGGACTTGGACGGCGTCACGTAAAGCTTTTCCTACTCCCCACTTCTCACCACGGCTGTAAACGCCTTGTGCAGCCTCGTGGATCATTCCCTCAATGCCACCCTGGTCCTGGAGAAATTTCGCGGGAGACATCCGCGGTGATATCGATTTGGTCGGCTGATGCTGCTTCCCGAACGCAAAGAATTTTTCTTTTTGCAACTTGGAGTGTGAGGAATTATCCGGTGGCGGGGCAGGAGACATATGTGAATATTTAGAAATAATGAAAGTGCCTCCATTAGTTGAAAGGTTTTGGCGGAGATAAAATGCATCGGTAACAAAACTTGGGGGCCCATGCGGAGGTAACGGTACGGGATATCGAAGGAGGAGGGTTAAAGCTGCGGAGTAGTCTGCCTCAATAACTGAGCATTACCGTTAGTTCTCGGCGGAGCAAGAATATGACGAGACCCTTACGTTGCCATCGAATACGTAGTAGCATACTAACACACACAAGATCTACCAGATCGAGTGCCGGATCCTCGGCGAACAAAATGTCCCAAAGAGTAAGTACTTCGTCGAATGAGAATTCACGCCCGAATAAAAGCCGGATCCACCTGATCAAGAAGATCTGGGGAAGTACTTCAATCGCATTAAGATGTTCCGCGAGTTCTGGATCTGCGCGATGAAGGTACTCTTCATGTATGCGTTTGCTTCGCTTAACGATTGGGGAGTTGGCGGGTGTTGCTGCTGTCCCTGCCTGCTCAATACCACCAATCTCGTAGAAAGACTTTACAGTTTGCATGAGGATTCCAAAGAGCGTAAAAGCATCATGCTCGATGTATTGGCAATCAAAGCTTGCCATGATCACGCCGTCGGAAATAGCTTGACCTTCTAGACATGCTTCAAGGTCCATGGGATCAATGGCATCTCGCGCCACAACCCAAAGAACAGGCGCAAGAACTTCATGCATGCCCTGCCGATATCCAATATCCGGATTAAGCTTACAATAAATGAAGAGAATATCGAGCAGCATCGTTTGCGTTGGAGGTTCGCGGAAGTATAGGTTCTCGGGCATACATCGCTCGACATCTTGAAAGATTTCGGCTCGTAGTTCCTCGTCATGACGGAGAGTACTCCAAGGGGACTTTCAAGGACTTAGTGAGAGGTCAGACGGCTTCTTTGACGTTCTCGCGGTCGGCGATGTGCCTCAAAGACGAATTTTACTTACATTCTCGTCCTCCGTTAATGGATCTGATCCTGATAGATCATCAGGATGCTCGATATGCTTCAGGAAATGTTCCTTCAGAGAGGTATAGGCGCTTCGCGAGTCTGACAGTGTCTTCATCCAGGTTGATTTGTTGAGGTTTTCGAAGAGTAGGAATGCCTTGACGCCTTTCTTAATCCCATCCACAGTAGGTCTACAGATGGTATTACCTTCCAGCATATTGATCTCAATCCACTTGTACATGGGTTCCTGTCTGTAGGGTCTTTCACGGCGTTTCTTAGATCCGATAGATCGGTGTTTTGAGCGAAAGTTACTTCCCATCGTACACTATCTCTGTCAGGACAACAAACTGTTCACAGGAAAGCTCAAATACATACGTAGTTTCCTGAAGGGACCTCATAGCTACTTATGCAGCAAAAAGCGGCATACTCCAGTTACCTGAGGAAGCTGTTGAAACTCGGATGTTGCAACGCGTCATACAGTAAAATATATTACCTAATTCATCTAGCCTCGTAACATAACTACGTTAGTCGTCCTCAGCTCTCAATACCTTAGTGGGTAGCTTATCTCGAGAGACCCTCAATGTTTCTTTATGGGTCGAAAGAACATGAATTCTACTCAGAGGTACTCCACTATCGAGCAGATCTTTTGGGATGGCGCAATGCCAACCCTCTGCAAGAAGTCTATTAACCAAAATTGAAACTCGTTCAGATCAAAGTCCTTCTAGCGTTCTAATGACGATACTAAGTCTTCCATAACCATGTCACTAGATCTGATCAAAGAATTTGGAACACAAAATCAAAATCCTCAAGACAGCCTGAGGGCTAACACTGTCGGTCAGAAACCCGCTGATAGGGAAGGTTTTGATGAAGATGACTTTGGGGACTTTGAGGTCCCTGATGATCAGACCTCAACGCAGAAACAAAACTCAACCCTGGTTAAATTCAATAATCCCTCCGTTGGTGTTTTAGGCGTGGGCGACTTGGTGGACGTGACTGATGGATCAACTAAATACATGGGATCATCCCCCCTCCTTGCTAGTGAGACCGATGCGAAGTCTTCGAAATCACACTCGCTCTTTGAGCGACGTATATTGATGTTCGAGAGACGTCCACTGGTCTTTGAAAAACGTACATCGCCCTTCGAAAAGCGTACAAAGCTCTTCGAAAGGCGTGCAGCTTCAGCGAACACTTCACCTCCTCAGCCACCAGGAGCAGAGGCTATCTCAGAGAACGGGTCTGTTCTCGAGAAGCTTGAAGACGAGGACTGGGATGAGTTCGTGGAATATCCCGTCCTTACAACCGCTGATGGACGAAATACTCAACAAGACAACTTTAAGGAAAATACTATTCTCGAGCAGCAACCTACGAAGTGGTCCAGCTCTGTGAACAGCTCTATAGAACGTTTAGGAGAGACTGCAGCCTCGTCTCTGAAATCTGCTGATATTGAGCCGACCCAATCAATGAGGTTAGCTAAAAATGATGATTTTGGACTACCTCCATCCAATATCCCTCCACCATCTATTCTGCTGCTCCTAATTGAAACGATCTTCCAATCTCTACAGATAGACATCAAGAAAATTCTCTCGCTAACAGAAGCCTCCTTTCTTCCACTGGGCCAGTCAAGGCTCGGTCAATTAGAATTACATATATCGATGGTGAGAGCAGCTGCGCGCATTCTCGCAGGTCGAAAACTTCGGTGGAAGCGAGATACGCATCTATCACAAAGCATGAAGATTGGACCAGCCCATTCTGGCAAGGCAGGTGGTATGAAGCTTACTGGAGTCGACAGGACAGAAAGCCTTCGAGAAGATCGAGAAGTTGCAGAAGCTCTCGGCATCTGGAGGAAGCAGGTAGGAGGCATAAGAGCCGCGATCACGATGGTGAACACCGAAATGGGACAGAACGTTCTAGTCATCCCTAACATTTCCGAAAACATGCACGTTCGAGGGGTAAAGCTTGAAGATGGAGCTCTGGCAGCTCCAAAAAGTTGCTTTCTGTGTGGACTGAAGCGAGATGAAAGGTTGGAGAAGATCGATGTGGATGTAGAAGACAGCTTTGGGGAATGGTGGACTGAACATTGGGGTCATAACGACTGCAGGGTGTTCTGGGAGAGGCGTGAAGGATCTCTGGAGCAGCGAAGATAAGATGATATGAGAGTTGTAGATACGATGCTTTACAATACCTAGTCACAAGACAGCCATGAAACATTTGCCTTAATACTATGAATTATGCAAACCTGACCACGCACACTGACTCGACTGTAAGCAGGGGTCTGCAGATTGAAGCATAAAAAGTTGCATAACCATCCCTCAAGCTCTTTCCACCTACCCTCAATCTCCGCCTGGCAACTGACAACACCCTCACGCAAGACGACCAAGTCAGCTACTGCTGGAATTTGTTCCGCCACCTCTTCATTCAAGCAACCTGGTCCAAGACTTAAGGTCTCAATCAGCAACCTCGCGACGAAAGCGCTCCTCAGAGCAGCCTGACGTCCGGACGGGTATCGCGGAACCAGAAATCGATTGCTTCCAGCGAAACTTGATGTGGGGCCCCCAATCTGTTATAGCATTCTCCTACTTTTGCTGTAAATACAAAGGCACACAAACTTTGTACGCCGAGAAGTAGTGCGGAAGAGGAAGTCTACCTAGCGCCTAGAGAAACCAACGCAGGTTACCATACAAGCCGTCACAAGCAGCACTTACAAGAGGCTTACCGGACCTTCGGAAACAAGAAAACCCACACCAGTGGCGTGGCTGTGTGTTCCAGCAAACAAGAAGGCCTCAAATCTTTATCTTCAGCCCATCCGCCTTCAGACGCCTCGGCGTGTGGAGGCTGCGAGAATGGGGCTCGCCTATAACGTCTACCTGAATTCTGACAAGATATTTGGCTGCAAGCACTGCAAGACTCACCTTGCGAGTCATGACGCAATCATCAGCCGAGTTTGTTTCCTTCTTGCCTCAAGCCCAACCCCTCCACATGATCACATTCCGCTAATCCTCGTCCCTCTACGTTCAGAATTTCCGCGGCCAACATGGCAAAGCATACCTATTCAGCGCCGTCGTCAACACTATACAAGCCGATGCCGTCGAGCGCAATATGACCACTGGGCGACACATAGTCCGAGATATCAACTGCAAGCAGTGCAAGGAAACAGTGGGGTGGAAGTACGATAAGGCATATGAGAGCTCGGAGAAATACAAGGAGGGGAAGTTTATATTGGAGGCGGAGCTGCTGTGTACGGTTTATTGAGGTACTACGAAGGGAATGTAAGGGAGGAAGGGTGCGGAGCTCATGGGATTAGGTGATATGGAGGAGTATGAAGCAGCAGAGGCGTATCCTGCATCTTTTACAATCACGGATTTGATCGTATATTTAGCGTTGGTGGATGAGATTTGGGAGGCAAGGTATACTGCATTTGTGGAAAGGTCTAGGAGGTCAATGTGAGTATGGACAGCTTTTCAGGAATTTTCTATGATACTGGAAACTGTCTTTGCTTATCGCCGCTTGAAATAGCTACGTTGACATCAAAGGGAAGTATATCAACCCGTGTATGGCCCAATGAGAGAACGTTTGAGACAGCGGCCTAAATATAAAAGCAGGTACCATTGGCTTCATGTCAGATAAAGTCTACCAAATTCCCATTTGTCGGATTATTTCCCGAGGCCAAAGTGGAAGAAGGGAACCAAGAGCAATGGCGGGGTTACCTGGAATTGCGGGGCATAACCGCATCAACGTTCTGGCCAAAGGGCTTGAAACTTCTATAAAGCTTTCAATCTTTCCGATCTTCTCAATTCCATTACTAAATAGGCTCAAAGACAAAAGTGAGTTCTTTGCTCAGAGGATATCGTCAATGTCCAGTGTAAAGCAATGGCAAAAGAAACAATGAAAGCAGTGGTTTTTAAGGGCCCTCATAAGGTGGCTCTTGAAGAACGGCCAATTCCCAAGATCAAAGATCAAACAGATATCATTGTGAAGGTTATATATTCTGCCCTGTGTGGCAGGTAAGATTTCGGAAGAATCACAAGAAAGCTCATGTCCGCTAATTCAGTGCTTCTCAGCGAGCTACATGTCTTCAGGGTAAGTCTACAAGCTGGCTCATGATTATAGGATTAACGCATTCTCAGGGCCACCAACCTAGTCCAACAGAATTTATAATGGTCTGATACTCCTAACGTACCTGCCAGCTCTTTGAAACTAATTTATTTTAGGGCCACGAGTTCACAGGCACAGTTGAGGAGGTTGGATCTGAGGTGAAGAACTTCAAGAAAGGAGACCAGATCGTTTCACCATTTACTATTTCCTGGTCAGCCTAGGAAGGAGCCAGTAACAGGCTGACATGCGCTGATTGCTGGCAGTTTGGAATGCTTCTACTGCAAGAATGGGTTCTCTTCAAGGTGCGCCAAGGGCATGCTATTGGGTACAGCGGCATTAGATGGCGCTCAAGCAGAATTTGTGGGCCATTTGTGAATATTTCCATTTCTGTTCTCATCTGATATACATCTAGGTCCGTATACCTCTGGCCGATGGGACTGTAATGAAGGCGCCTCCCGAGATTGAAGATAAAGCATTGGTCTTGATGGCGGATATATTTCCCACAGGGTATTTTGCGGCGCACAATGCCTTCAAAGACATGACCAAAGAGCAGATTAAGGATGCTACGGTGGTTTTAATCGGATGCGGGTATGACTCTAGGATGTAGTCTCGGATGAAATTTCTGGCTCATGGAATTGCAGACCCGTCGGACTTTGTGCCCTTGTCAACGCCGAGAACTACAAGCCAAAGCACCTGCTTGCTGTTGACTCTATCCAATCGCGCCTAGATCTTGCAAAGTCATTGGGCGCCGAGCCGTGGAACTTCCAGACCAATAGAGAGGGACTGGATAAGCGCGTAAAAGAACTCACAGATGGCCGAGGCGCGGACGTGGTTATGGGTAAGAGTTCTACCTGGCCGACTAAAGGGGTGGAATGTAAGCTTATTTGCTCAAACAGAGGTTGTGGGTCTGAGCCCTGCCTTGAAGATGGGCTTCGAGCTGCTTCGGCCATGGGGTTCGTCAGCGCTATTTCTAGCACCCTGTCATATCACACACAAAGCTCACTGTGTGTCACAGGCGTTATATCGAGTGTTGGGGTACACAATACCGAGGTAAGTCTTCTCTTCATAGTGAAACGTGATAGCCTTTACTGACTTCCAGTAGATCCCCTGGTATCCCTTCCTCGCAAACGGCCCTCGATATACGTGGTTCTAACCGGTCGATAGGTCCGCCAACCAAGCGTACGGGAAGAATCTAAGGATCCAGATGGGAAGATGCCCTGTCCGATCTGTTTTCCCACAAGCTCTTGAGATGCTCAAGCAAAAGCAACATCTTCTCGGGTATGAAATTCCAGCCTTTTTATATGTCGGGATGACTAATGGCGGGAGAAAAGGTTTATGGCGGATAAGATAATGCCCCTATCAGAAGTAGTGGAAGGCTACGACCTGTTCGATAAGATGAAAGTACAAAAAGGTAAGAAGCATTGACCGTTTTGCTGGATATGGAGCTAAAACTCAGCAGTGCTGTTTGAAGCACAAAAGTAGGGAACCAGAGACCAAAGGGAGTACAACAAAAGGGGCTGCATTCAAAAGCAGCGTGCTGTATGAAACGTTGATTTCCAAGTTTGGACACTCTGTACATATCAACTGAAATTGGATATCATGTAAGTTGAACGCATTCAACACATTTGGAGAACTCCCATGGTCGGAAGTCACCACTTGCAATGCTTAGTCTTTGCAGGTAGATCAGAGCATCTACAATTATAGACGCGTGTAATGTGTTCTGCTCGGTGATTGTTTGAATGAATACAGGCTTGAAATCATGACGGCCAAACAAGCGGTCAGATTAGAAGGTGAGGTCTGAAGGAAAGTGATTTGACAGGGATACTTGCATGCAGAGTGACACTTTCGCCGCTTGGTGGGGAAGCTACGTATTAGCGTAGAACGAATTTCACGGAAACTTCACAATATTTGACACAACAGACGCTTCCTAGAAAGACGCTGCTTCCACCTCCCCAATTCTCTAAAGCTTTACCTCCGTGCCTGACCTCGAACTTCCTCCGTTGTTCTCGCGATTTAGGATTCATAGCACGTAGTGTAAGTACCTTAACCGTGATATGCACGATTAGATACTGAACTCCAGAAACTGGCAAATCCCCCGATCATGTTTTTTATTTTGTGCATGCATGTCTACGAAGCTTTTGTATACTAACAACTTTTGTCAGCCTACTTCATCAAGCTTCGTTCGAAGATTCTCGTCCCTTGTACAATTCCGAATCTTGCTGAGGCCAAAAGAATAGATCGACAACGACCTTTGGAAATTACACATCTAGTCAACAACCAATTTCCGAATGGCGACCACCGAAATGAGGACCGAGACGGACTTGTCCGGTCTAAATGACTCCATCAACCGAATAGGACTTAATAATGAGACCGCAGAAGACAATCGTGTTGGACCCGACGGAGAGGCTGCACCCAGAACCGACGAGGAGTATGCCAAGTCCCAATTAACACTTCGTGCCATAGTCTCTTCCAAAGAAGCTGGTGTTATCATTGGCAAACAGGGGAAAAATGTGGCTGATCTCCGAGATGAGACTGGCGTGAAGGCTGGTGTTAGCAAGGTCGTACAAGGTGTACATGATCGAGTGCTCACTGTGACTGGTGAACTTGAGGGAATTTCAAAAGCGTATGCTATCGTTGCTAAGGGCTTGCTCGAAGGGGCACCACAAATGGGAATGGGCGGCGTCATCTCTACTAACGGCACACATCGTAAGTTTACTTGATCATTTCTCAACTCCCTTTGTGGACACGAATTTTATACAAACCCTCGTAACGATTGAAAACTAGATGAACTCTTCTGACAAGGGTTATTACAGCTGTCCGTCTTTTAATCTCCCACAACCAGATGGGTACAATCATCGGTCGGCAAGGCTTGAAAATCAAGCATATCCAGGATGTTTCAGGAGTACGTATGGTGGCTCAGAAAGAGATGCTCCCCCAATCCACTGAACGAATCGTCGAAGTGCAAGGCACGCCTGATGGTATCCAGAAGGCGACTTGGGAAATTGGCAAATGTCTTGTGGATGACTGGCAGCGCGGAACCGGTACAGTATTGTATAATCCTGCTGTTAGGGCCGAAGTAGGTCGAGGAGGACCGTTGAACAACTCGATTGGGGCACCACCTCCCTATCAATCAAACCGCTCATACAATCGCACTGGTAATGGCGCTGATTTCAGCGATAATGCCGGGGGTTCCTACAATCGTCGCTCGAACTCCGATGCCGCTACTCGTGGCCCTCCCACAACCACGGAGGATGGCGAAGAGATCCAAACGCAAAACATCAGTATCCCTTCGGACATGGTCGGCTGCATCATTGGTCGTGGTGGCAGTAAGATAAGTGAGATTAGAAAGAGCTCGGGAGCTCGCATCTCCATCGCCAAGGCTCCTCATGACGAGACGGGAGAACGTATGTTTACAATTATGGGGAGTGCCGGTGCAAACGAAAAGGCTCTCTATCTTCTTTACGAAAATCTTGAGGCTGAGAAAATGCGACGAAGCCAACAGCCTCAGGACTAGTGGCAGCTCATCGTGGTCTTTATGGTTTTGTGTTGGGATACTACCTCTTCGTTAGAGATCCACGACCTATCTCGATATCTTCCACCAGCCTCCAGAGCGCAATTTTCTGGCTTTCAACGGGAATCACCTCGGTCGCCACCTCTACCAAGGCATCTTTATCCTTCACACACCAAAAGTACTCTTCTCGCTCCTTTCTCTACGCTCCTTGGGCGGATCTATCTTCTCACGAATGTCTCACTTCATGACCTTATGATGCTCGACTACCTGATGACTCCTTGGCCCCAACCTCAGTATTACGACTGGGGTACCACTCGCTTTCTAAAAACCGCTCCCTCCGGATCCTACTGTCTCCAGTCTACAGCAACACTCATCATCTTAATCTTCACGGCGCTCGAATGAGTGACCATCCGGTCTTCCTACTTCACCTCAGTATCGACTTCTTACAACCCCAAGTATGGGCCTGGTCTTCGCTCCTCCATCAAATCAAGCCTTCCACACCATTATCTCAGATAACTCAGAAGTAATGAATGAAACTCACATGTACCTAGATTCTCGCCTCCACCAGGTGCTACAAATTAGACGCAGAAAAGCTTTGATTTTACAGTTGTATAAATCAAATCATTGACCTGAAGCCATTCCCCACCTCCACAAGCCATACTTAGTAGAATTATAATCCGATAAAGACACGGGTATAGAAGCACAGATGAATGCGTAGAATCAAGTGGTGGAGTGGACGAATGAGATCATCTAAATTTTGTTTTTGTGCCCCACCACACAACGGACCCCTCAACCGTTGCACAACCTGACTGGTTTTTGATGGCTGAGAACTTCTGTTCTTGATATATATCAGAAGATCCGTTAGAAAGCAATCCCGTTCCCAACAGGCAGCAAGCGCGGCCTGCCCGTGCGGCATTGGAAACCTCCTTTGACCACTCACATACAAGGGTGTCGGTCACATGCAATCCTGAAAGCTGCATTTGGCAGACCACGAGGAAAAAGCGCCCGTTGACTGCGCTAAAGTCCTCATTCTGTGAGAGTTTACGGTCAGCGCCAAAGCATGCCGGAGCATCATGACGGCAAGTTCTGGCTGACCCGTCCCGACACAATCCGTGACGCCCTAATTTGATAGCCTCTCTGGGGCTGACAAAGAGTCTCTGTAGATTGCTCAGGGCTGTCGCAGCTTTCATCCCTCCAGCGAAAGGCCGATCAACCTGCAGAACTCATACTACCAAAGAATCGGAGTACGGGAAACCTCATCGCAAACACCTGCAAGCCTGCAGAAAATACAAGGATACGGTTTTCAATCGATGCGGGATCAAGCATGGAACACGACCGGGGGGAGACAATGGCTATGTCTCCTGTTATGCCAGAACACGAACATGGCCTTGGGATCTCCGGCTTACGGCGTATACGCCAACAGCCGTCACGGCCCCAGACCCGCTCTTCATCACCCGAAGCCTCTTTCACATTGCCTCCGAGATCTTCATCGATGACACTCGGCTTGTCATCTCAGCGAAGATTCACTCCGGGATCCGGGGGACCTTCATCGCCTGTCTTGAACTTCACTGAAGATCTCTCTCGCTTCCCATCCGAGTCTCTACATTCATTTTCTTTTGCCCATCAATCTGAGGACGTGTTACATAACAGACAGAATGTCCTACGAAGATCCATAGATTTCATGCGGGATAGACTTGGATCAGCAGCGAATCACCCTGGACTAGTTACTGCGCAGGCGAAAGTGACTGGTGACGCGGAAATACAGAGTATGATGGAATTACTGGCACGAGCCAACATTTTGGGAAATGATATAGAGCATTCACAAAAGGCTCGCTTTCTCAATGGTCCGTTGACCGGACCGGCAGATGTTGATGCGGCCAACATTTTTGAAAAGGCGTTTTTGCCCCGCTCCCAAAGTCCAGATGAGCTTCTTAAACCAATACGGAATAAAGAGGATACAGAGCAGAAAGAAGAAATTGATACTGAGGGGCTTGAGTTGAAAATCACTGAACCTCATTTACCCAGTGGAATCAATAACAACGGCAACACTACCAATTTTACCGAAACTCACTCCAAGCCGAAGCCTCCTCTAATATCGACCGGAAGAGCAGAACGAAAACGCACCTATACAGACCTCTCCATAGTCACCTTACAGACGAAACTCGTTGAAGCATTGGCAAGGCCGTATGTCTTGCGAGGCGATACCGCCGAAAGTAACTTACTATCACCAGCACCTCTCACTCCTTTTGGCAAACCTCCAACCACCAGTGCTAGTGCTCACTCAGGCGTACACGGGCACCCAAACCGTTGGGCACCAGCCGCTCAAGCCATCTTCACTACCGAGGCTCATGCTCCATGGACGATACTTGCAGCAAACGATCTTGCATGTCTAGTTTTTGGTGTGACCAAAGCAGAGGTGAGGAAATTAGGCATTCTAGAGGTTGTAAGAGAAGACAGAAGGCTTTGGCTTAAGGAAAAACTTCGTTCGCCAGGCTCGGAAGCAACCGTTAAAGCCCGTCAACACAGCAACAAGAGCACACGGACTAGTCCCTCTTCTTCAACTTCATTGACCATGAGAGGTGGAGTCACGGCCCAGCTTCTGAGCAAACCGCCATCGCGACAACTAGCAAAGCAGCGGGCTTCGACTGGTGATGTGACAGAATCGAAAAAGAAAACCATGAAGAGCGGTCTGAATCATATCGCCAACAAGTCGCGTGGGGTTCTCCTCTGCGGGGATGTGGTACCGATACAGAAGAGAAACGGTGCTACTGGTTCTGCTAGTCTTTGGGTGAAAGAGAAGCGAGGCGGTCTGATATGGGTGCTTGAGGAAATCACTGAGGATATTGCTTCAATAAGGCTAGATGATGCAGGACATGTGCAGAGTGCCTCTGGGTCGATAGAGACCATTTGGGGTGGGTCAATGGGCATGGAAGGAACCAAGATTCCGAAGCTCGTCCCACAAATACCCATGTCCAAAAAGTCCGGCAATGAAGCGATGAACCTTACAGAACTCAAGGAATTCAAGTATTACACGGCGAAGACTGCAGATGGCGCACACATCCCTGTTTCTATTTCTACAGAGGGTGACCCTCCGACCCTACGAATCTCGAGTTTCCCACATATTGCTGGTATCATGGTACTTTCCGCGGCCGACCTCAAAATCTCCAGCTCAAATTCTGTGTTTTCTGCAGCCCTTTTTGGCCAATCGGACCCCGATGGAATGTCAATCAATGAATTGATTCCGCAATTCGACAAGATCCTAAGTCTACTAACAGAGGAAGACAACATTACTTTGCACGATGGGATAATAATACCGGAACATAGTTTTCGGAGAGCACGTGCATTGTTGGCACTGCGAGATGGCAACGCAGACGCTGCAGCTATCTTTCTACACCCTACAGGCCTTGTTGCAAGGCATCGTGACGGCTCGGATATCCACGTGGACGTGCAGATGCGCGTTGTCCGTAGTGAGAGAAACATTCCTGATGAGGTTATTGAGGAGAGGAGCGAAGACCAAAGTGATATAGCTAGTGATGAGGAGAGTTTGATGGCTCTGTCCGAAGTAGTCTACGCTTTGTGGATTACCTATTCGCGACAGCTTCACTCCTCTATTTTCGCTGGCGGTGCGGCTTCCGCGATAGGTTCAAGGCCCGGCACTCCACCACGTCAACCATCCCCTGGTCAGTCCAATGGACCTATTTCTCCAGAGCAGATCGATCCAGAACAGAACAAGCCGAGTCTATCGCCGGCATCATTACTTTCGCAGCAGATACTAGAAGCAGCATCGCAACCTATATCCGGAAATTTCCCCAAGCAATCCAACTCTGAACCCAAATCCACTACATCGACACAAACACCAAGAAATTCATCTAAGAAAAAGAAAATCTCCGAATTTGTCATCCTCGAGGAAATGGGCCAAGGCGCGTATGGCCAGGTCAAATTAGCAAGGTACGCCAGAAACAGCAAGAAGGTCGTTCTCAAGTATGTCACTAAACGTCGAATCCTCGTTGACACCTGGACTCGAGACCGTCGACTTGGCACCGTCCCTCTGGAAATCCACGTCCTTGACTACCTCCGTAAGGATGGCCTCCGTCACCCTAACATCCTCGAGATGACCGATTTTTTCGAAGACGACATAAACTACTACATCGAAATGATCCCGCACGGTCTCCCCGGCATGGACCTCTTTGACTATATTGAAATGCGTTCCACCATGGACGAAGCCGAATGCCGCAACATCTTCCTTCAAGTCGTCGCCGCCCTGCACCACCTGCACACCAAAGCCCTCGTCGTCCACCGCGACATCAAAGACGAGAACATTGTCCTTGACGGCGAGAACAAAGTCAAACTCATCGATTTCGGCAGCGCCGCCTATATCAAAAACGGTCCTTTTGAGGTCTTTGTCGGCACCATCGGTTCGTCTCTCCTCCCTTTCCGCACCCCAAAATTTTACCCCCGAAACTCACTAATCCCTCCCCCCCAAAAACAGACTACGCCGCTCCCGAAGTCCTCCAAGGCCGCCCCTACCGCGGCAAAGAACAAGACGTC
>JAABUO010003047.1_pt1 | contig 20128 bp, 32 predicted proteins | sample 5559291 | NCBI WGS metagenome assembly JAABUO01 (sample SAMN10711878, study PRJNA513372) | rock metagenome | isolation source: Antarctica rocks | place: Antarctica: Victoria Land, Finger Mt sud
CACGGTGACAATTTCCCAACAGTTTTCTGATGATGATTTTGTTTGTCTATGTTACCGTTTTGTCTGTTTCGTTTACTGATGAAAGACTGCAATTTAGTCAAATGCCCCAACGACTGTAAAATCCTTTGTTGACTCGGATTTTGGCATTGATAGCTTCGCGCTCTGTATGTCTGCCGCCTTGGAGGTACACGGAGCTGCCTTGAATGCCAAAAATGGTGCAGGTGACGTAGTCGCAACTTCGCCTTTAGGTCAGCCGTCTTGAGTTATTGGACAGAGTCCGTGCGCGATGCCGGAGCAGATCTTGTATTCGGTGGTTGCGAGACAGACTGTCGTTCTGGCAGAGTTTAGGTGCACTGTCTAGGAATTGTTTTCGAGCCTTTGCATAGCTTTCACTCATGCTTTACGGGTTTGCCGTTCGCTGATCAGCTACTTTAGTCTGCAGTGTGGTACAAGGTAACGCCAACCTTGTTGCGCACCGAATCTTAGACAAGCTTCCCTCTGAAGACAGGTGAACTTTGCTTGGAAAAGTTGCTAACATGATGGTCGTGGTTTTTGCCTCAGCTGTTCAGGCGTTGTCAAGCAGATTGATCCAGTTGTCTCAATTCCGCTTGCAGTCGCGTGTCTTATACGCAAGAGCGCCATGTGTTCCATGTTCTTGTACGCAACGGGCTTGCCTTCGTGTGTATGGCTGAAGAGGTAACTGGTCCACATTCGTAGCTCAGCATAAGCTCATCAAAACTGGCCAACCTTATGCCAACCCTTGGGGTGTGTGCTTGCTTCCCTAGTGACAAGTGCACTGGAATGCACTGCAGGCTTTTGGTCAAAGAATTCCATTTGCTTTCCTTGACGATATCAGAGACAAGTTTCTGAGTGCCTATGGCCCAGAAGCAGCACAGTATGCAGTAGCATATGAGTACAACACAGAATTCAGTGGCGTGCTGCAGCAGCGCATGCGCTACTTTGCAAATGATCCCAATGCTGATGCAATCAACAGAGTGCGAGGCGGGGTCGCAGAGGTCAGAAACATCATGGTAGAGAATATTGAGAAGGTGTGCAGCCTTTCTTGTGTCATTCCATGTCTTGCTAAGCATTGCCCGAAACCATACACAGTACACCAGAGCTGCTGGCAGGACTGAGCATGCAGCTTTCAACACTAGCATGCTAGCTGAGCATTACTTGCTACCAGAAAATGAAGCCGGTCTACATCATGTCTATGTACAGCAGCATGACAGATTGTGCTTCCTGCCCAGGTGCTTGAACGTGGTGAAAGGATTGAACTGCTTGTTGATAAGACAGACCACCTTCAGAGCGAGTCGTTTGCCTTCAAAAGGGATGCTAGCAGAATGAAGAAGAAGATGTGGTGGACAAACGTTCGCTGGATGGCAGCTCTTGCAGCTGTGGTCCTGGTCATCATCTATGTGGTGATTGCAATTGTCTGCAGCCCTACATTTCAATGCTGATCTGAATCCTCTTCTGTACTTCTACCATGCTTCATCCTCTGCTGGTATTCACAGTCGGAATAGGTTTGGCAAATGCAGTCAAAACAAAAATCGCAATTGGCATACTCATGGAAGTCGCGTTTACATGGTTGCAGCCAGGCAGCATAGCATGACGTAAGCTTCAGCAAACTACACAGTTGCTTCACATATTTGAGGATCTTGTGACCCTTCGATGCTTTTTTCAGCTCTCTTGAATCACATGCTTCTCCGAGGCGCGGTCAGTGCATATCTTTGTATCCTTGTAGGACGTCTTCAAAAGTCTGGGTGATTGTGATGCAGCTTTTGCATGTAGCTTGGGATGCGCACCTCATTGTTTGTGGCATTGCATTGTCTTTTGCTGTGCAGGATAGCAAGTGTCAGCATGTCTAATAGGTCAGCACCAATGCCATACTTTGTTACCACTTTAGCAGACGTTCTGCTGCAGCCTGTCTTTGTATCAGCTTGATTCGTAATATCATTATAAAATAGATAAATATATCATTGCAATCTACATTGTAATTTGAAACCTCCCTGAAGATATGCGTTCGCTATGGTCACCTGCAGGATCTGCGCAGGTCAATCAGCTTGCAGCATTGAACCTGGCTTGTGCTGAGCACCACTGTGTCAGAGGATCCTGGTCTGCTGCATGTTGATGCAGGCGTTTCATATTTGAAACAGAAGCATGTATACAGTACGTAAGCCGTTACGCGCAGCTCTGAACACCGCTTCACCAGCATCTGAACGCTGTTGCCTCCCAATACGGCAACAGCGTTCAGATGCTCCCAGCAACAAGACACTTGCTTGCACGCACAAAGCTCTTCGTCTTGCTGCAGAAGCAGTCATGAAGCGCTACGCCCGCAAATTATCTCTTATCATTGTGCAAGTCTGCATTATGCTGACGCCCTGTGTTGTGCTAGGACAGGTCATAGTCGGCCGCACACCTGATGTAAACACGTCTTCTGCTGTGGATGCTGTTTCTCAGACAATTGCCGACGCCCTGTCCACAGCCAACTTGACAGCTGCAGCTGCTGCCATCAGCAGTTCCGCGAAAGGTATCGCCCGTCACGTACAACTGTCTGCCCATCTGTTGAGGGAATGTTTTTGTGTTGCGACTTGATCGTGTTGTTGTGCAGGCAAAGCAGACATTTTGGCGCAGATCTTGACTGCTAGCATCGAACAGGCGGATGCCTCATATATCGCAAACCACACAAGCAGGCCACCGTATACATTGGTGCTTGGTGCCCCTTACAGGCCGTACAATCACACAGCTGCAGCTGTCAGGGCCGTATCACTTGGCCAAGCTATTTCACAAGCTGCTGTGCCGTCTCCTGTCCAGGCTGATGCCTATGCAGAAGCCTTCACTCAGTCCTTTCTGCAGCAGAACTCCCCTTTCCAGGGATTGTACGGTGGCTTCACAGTTGCTACTGCCATACTTTTTGCTGCTCAGGCTGCCAATGAGTCACAAGCTTATGACCAGATGTTTGCTGAGGTACCTGTCTGGGTCATAGCTGTTTCATTCTGAGCATCCTGATGTCCTGGAACATGATTGCCAGCATAACGCGTCCTCACTATTTTGGCATGGTCTGCAAATCCACACTCTGGTTGTGAGCATGTCACATTGGTTTCAAAGACAATGGGAATTACTTCAACCGCTTTTGCAAGATGTGCTCGGGCAGCATGGATCAAGTGTCAGGAAAACAGTCCTGGCCCTACAAGGCGCATGAAAAGGCCCATCACGATCAAGTCTGCCAGCAATAACTCTGTGCAGACTCAGGCCGCCAATCAAGCCAGTCTGTGACATAGCCTTATAGACAGCTCACACCTCTAACATCTGCAGGAAGTATAACATGAATGGTCAATTTAGCCTGCTTCTGATGCATCATATGATCACATTGACCTGCTCCTTCTGATTGCAGGCCAAAGCGACAAATGTGTCAGTCAGTGATGTGGCCTCTGTCTTGTCCACCACAGCAGGAAGTCCACCTCCTGTTGGTGGGCCAGCAGCCCTGATTGCAGCAAACAAGGCATATGGAGCCACTGCTGCAGCTTTGGCCAATGTGTCAGGTTAGCTTCTATGCCAGCTCCTCTTCTTGTGTCACTGCTCTGAACACAGACTGTACAAACCCCAAACAGTGTGCAAGTTGCAAGAAGATGCCTAAGCCATACGAACATATGTTGGCATCCGCCACATCCATGTAGTTCCACTAAGCGTTTGCTGCATGGCATTCATCAGATGCAAAAGCAAGCAGCAATGCCTGTCTCGTGGTTGCTGTTTCATGGCTAATCACATGCGTGAGGTTCAAGCCATACAACCTTTGGTCTGCTGAGCTTCCTGTCCTCTGCGCTGCTCACAAGCCTTTGATATCATCCAAGCAATCCTTTGGATGTTGTTACATCTTGGTCGGTCATTATGCATGTTTGCCTGTAGGTAATGCCACAGCAGTTGCAGCCCTCATCTCTGCATCCATGACCTTGGATGTCAGTCAACAAGACGTAGTCGCTGCTGTTTTGGCGGGAAACAATGACACCTTGGCCCTCCTGCAAGACGGTAAAGCAGATGACACAACCAGCGCCACTGCAGCCAACATTGCTGACGCTATTGGCAGTGTCAATCTCTCGTCCCATGTTGCTGCACAGGCTTTGGAGATTGCCATTGCACAGAGTATTGAAGAAGTGTTACAGGCTGATCCTGGTATCATCATACAAGCTGCAATCTTGAGCAACGAGAGTCAGGCTGTAACGCCTGGCTTTATCATGGTGAGCACCATCTGTTCCACCTCCCTTTTAGCCCTTGCAGTATGGTACCATCAATGCTTTGATGCCATGCACCTTCCTTGTTCAAGCATTGGCCATATTCGTGCATCTTCAGTCACATGACAGTCATCTGTCCACGTGGTGACCTCTTGCACACGCTACAAGACTCACGTCTTATTGTCGTCATACTTGTAGCATCAATGAACAGAATTGCGACGTCAAATGTATAAGAGACAGGCCATGCGCCACCTTGAACACACATTAGTCAGATCTCATGTCTACCTATACCGTAAACGCAGTGCAGGTTTCACAGAGTCCACAGCATCTGACGCGAGAGCCGTCGAGACATCTTGTATCAATGCGCCTGTTCTAAAGTTGTCTGTATTTGTTGCAGGCCAGAGCTGCAAATGCAACCCTGAGTGATGCCTGCAACTCACAGCTGGTTGCGCAAGCACTTAGCACTGCAGCAGGTCAGGCCGCAGCCCGAGCTGTGTCTGCAGCATATGGTACTGCTGTCAACTGCTCAACCTCTAATTAGATATTGATCAGCTGCAATCTTCAGCAGACTGTCAAAGGACAAGGATGCAAAAGTCTACCGATCAGCAGTCGCAGCTTGGCTGGCCGCAGCTCATTTTAGACCTGCGTGTTTGTGTGGTACGCTGACGTAAGAACAATGTCTGAGTCTGTTCGAACGGAGCCTGTGCAAATAGGCGCACCAAGTAAGCTGAAATTGTTGCTGTTGAAATAGACCTTGATGTCTCTGTGGCTTGACAATCGAAAGTTGCTTGCATGAAGTGGTTGTTGCAGCCCTTGTGTTTCACTGTGTGATGCAAACACGCACCTATTTGCACTGTGTGATGCAAACACGCACCTATCTGCACTGTGTGATGCAAACACGCACCTATCTGCACTGCACACAGCAGTATCCAGGCAAATTAAGCCTCCAAAGATCGTTAAAGCATAGAAAACAAAAAAAGTCCCTTTGCCACTGGCGGAAAGGCAATTTTCTTAGTGGAAATGCAATTTGCATGACTAGAATATGAACAGACGCCCTGCGCTGCACAAAGCCAGCCATCACAGCTGTGCCAGCGAACTTTAACAAAAAGTAGTCGAAGGCAAAGTGAAGTGTGTACTTCAAGCGTTGCTTGCACCACGGTACCGCCAGATGCTTTCAGGTGTTGCTCGAAGGGCGCAGGGAGCACCTCGTGTTGTGCAAGCTCTTCGAAGCTGCAGTAAGTGTGCACACGAGAATGAGTTAGCAATTGCGCCAATTTCCTTTGAGTTACCGAGTGCGTTTGCTCGTGATCAGATCGTTAGTCAGCGATATATGTGAACCTCTTGAGCTTTTTCTGCGCTGTATGTACTCTCGTATGATCACCCAGCAGGCTATCTCGAGTTTCTATGAAGTTGATGTGGCTGTCATTGCAGCATTTGAGCCACAAGGTGATGCAAAAGTGCTCACAAAGCTCCCTGGCGCATCTGTGGTCCAAAGCCTTTCGATTTGCTATCACACCGTCCAAGCCTGCAAGCTACACTGCCAACCGGTCCTGTTGACACAGGTCAATGACCCCAAAATTACTCTGCTAGCCACAGAGTCTTTCTGCTTGTTTCAGCAATCACCTGGGCAAAGCAATACTGAATGTATTGCACTCTTCTTTGTAGGCATCAGACGACACAGCCGCAACCAATATAGGCGCAAAAAATTGCTCGGTCTGTCGCATTGAGAAGCCGTACTCTGCCTATTGGAAACGCGCAGCATCTCAGGATGGTCTACAGCTGGTCTGCAAAGTCTGCCAGAAACTTCAGAGCAACCAGTTGAGACAGGATAGAAAGTTCTGGCAACCCTACACTGGACTCCTGCCATGTGCAGTCTGTGATCACCTCAAGTACGCAGAAGATTTCAGCAAGCGCATAGGCACCATGCAGGGTGTACAGTATGAGTGCCGAGCTTGTGCTGCAAAGCGTCTCACAGACTTGTATCTGCAATCAAAAATTGCTGATCGTCAACCATCAGTTGCAAGCAAGGTGTGCCCTGCTTGTCAGAAGGAAAAGGCTGCTGAGGCATTTCACAAACATGTTGCTCGCAATGTTGGTCTGCAGTCGTACTGCAAGCAATGCCAAGATCATCGCCAGCGTACAGCTCGTCAGCGTAGAAGTCAAACTGCCTACATGACCTAAATTCTGGCGTAAGTCTAGGACACAAACTATCTGTGGCTGACATTACATGTACAACAATGTTTTGCAATCAGGATCATACCAGGATCAGTCGTTCAGTCCTTCCAGTTCCATCTGCACATCATCCTGTTTTGCTGCAACCACTTAGGGGCATGTATACATATAGCCATGCAGGTTATGTTTACTTGGCTGCCAAGGCTGATTTACAATAGTGTCATGCTGTACTGCATGCCTGTCAGTCTACAGACTAGATCAGAGTGCTGAGAGTGTGCAGATCATGCGTGCAGAAGTGTTGCAGCATATTGCTTGCAGATTTGGCTGTTCTCTATACATGAGATCGGGATGCCATGAACGATGTGCTAGTAACCTGCCATAATATTTTCTATACCCTTGAGCACAGCTGTACACGCTCTTTGCACACAGGCCATTTTCTGCTTCAAGCAGGCAAGCCATGAGCAGGCAGCCTCCGCTCACGAGGGTTTTTTGGCCTTGACAGCACTAGCCATCAGAGTGTGCATGCTGCTGAAGGCCTCCACAGCCACATCAAAGTCACCACGGAACGTCCTCTTCTGAGTACCATCTGGGTTCCACTCATACAGACCAAACCTGATGTCATATCCTTCTGCCCACTCAAAGTTGTCAATCAGCGTCCAGTAGAACATGCCTCGCACATCAATGCCTTCCTTGATGGCTTTCTCAATCTGCAATCAGCACAAGAAATACCCAAGTTCATATACTGTGCACACATATACATTTGCACTCCCTGATGCACAGGCTCTATCAGCTCATCACAGCAGAAAGAGAAGGCACACACTTCACTCAATGTGTCTGCTGCATGTCAGGCCAAAAACATCGCAATGATGCAGAACAATGCATATGTATTGCCGGTGTGTGCCCATGACGCATTACATGGCGCCCTCACCTGCGGAATGTATGTTTTGAAGAACTTCTCACGCTTGTTGCCTGTTCTGTCAGGGATGCCAGTCTCAGTGACATACACTGGCACTTGCAAGCTGCTCAAGGTCTTGATTCCCTGCAGATTCCGTAACATTGTGTCGCTAGTGATTTGCTGCTGTGTACCTACCCATTGACAGACAATGCAGATGCGCACTGTACACAGCTCTGTGATCATAGCCATTCACGTATTACTGTTGATCAGTCACAACTTTGCCAGGTGTAACATTGCTTACCTGATACATGTCAGGACCGTACAGGGCAAAAGGCATGTCCCCCATCGTCTCTCCAGGCTTGCAAAGAGTGGCAAACTTCCAATCTATCCGCACTCTGCATGCAATGCACCATGCTTTGCATTCGTCTATATGTGCTTCCTCAACTCTCTGACGCTTTCATCTGCATGCCATGCATGATCTGGGTAATTACACCAAGTGCTGCAGGATTTACTGATACCTATTCTCCTTTGGGCAGACTGGTGACTGACTAGATTGTAGGCGGAGGTTGCAATGCAAGCTAACATCACCACAAACGGTCATTGTCAGCATGACATGCTTGGATTGACTAGGCAAAAGTTGTATGCTAATGGGACTCCCTATGGCTGGTAGACACGTTATATGTTGGTCTGATGCTGCGCTAGCTCACAGAGGCAGGTGTTGTCGTCAGGCACATTGCAATTTGGCACAACGTACCAAATACAAAGGACAAGATGCAATTAATTGAGGCGTCTTGTCGCATGCCTGCTGTAGCATTTGCGGCCAGAGCAGTTGTGATATACTCTTGCACAAGGCACAGAGAGACTGTCAGCACGGACACGAGAGAACAAGAGACCTGAGGCACACCTGCCGTAGTAATTCATGCCAATGAAGTCCAGGCCAGGTTTGCTGCCTTCATCAAACTCAACTCTGCCTCCAACAGGCGCTTGCCACAAAAACTTGCCCGTCTGGAAGTATTTCAGCAGAATGTCTGTTCCCCAGATGTACTGCATGGTGTTGCAGACAGGCTGTAGATACCATTTAGCTGCCCAGGTGTCAGTGTAAGGCTCATAGTTCATGTAATTGTGGACCAGACCCACTTGAACATCCTGACCACCTGCAAACCACGTCAGGCGTCAGCCTTTGCGTTACATGCTTAGCACTAAAGCACACCTCATGCCACCTTTGCGAGCTGTGCTTGATGCTACCTTGGCTGGATGTTATGCTGTTACTATGCTGTGAAGCAGCAGCACATCTGCTGCTAAAGTTGCTAATCCAAAATTCCATGGCAATTGAAGTCTCAAAGAAGCACCATTGCAGGGCAAGCTTCTAAACTATTGGTACGGCCAACAATGCATTTTCATAGCATGCTTGCGCTGCAAGATCGCATCAACATCAAGCCCAGGAGGCACTTGCCGGACTGCAAGGCAGCTGGATGCACGCGTAGTCATCATGCATCTGCGAACCAGGCATGGCCTTTCACAGCTTTGTAAGCGGCTGTATGCCTTCTCACCGCATTGCAGATGCAACTTTGACACATACATGTGATCACAGCAAATGCAGGGCGCGATTCACCACGCCTGGCATGGCCTTGATAGCTTAACAAGCAGCTGGGTGCACTCTCAGCACCACTTCATATACATCATCACAAGCATGTGTGACCATGATCAGCAAACACAAGTCATGCATCACCACACCTGGCATGGCCTTGCTAGCTTACTAAGCAGCTGGATGCACTCTCAGCTCAATTACATATACATCATCACAAGCATGTGACCGCGATCAACAAACATAAGTAGTAGATCAGCACACCTGGCATGGCTTTGATAGCTTGGTAAGCAGCTGTGTGCGCTCTGAGCATGTTGCACATGTGGCGGCCAGCTGTGGCCCATTGGATGGTTTTAGCAGGAGGGAAGGTACCATAGATCCAGCCACAGAAGCCCATCACTCCTGGCTCATTGAACGTGGCCCATAGCTTCACCTTGGAGCCAAAGTGTCTGCATGTAGGCACATTGCTGGTGTGCACAAATGCTGGTATTGGCTTGTGTGCAAAGCAGACTGGTGCGTCTGTCTCTAGTCGTACCATCCACTACCACATTCTGTCAAGCAGTACATGTAATCTGCAGCGTCATGGGAGGTCTGATGGTTGATATATTGTAGCTTGAAGGTAGCCGCTGCCTGTTTACTGCATGCATGCATCACACAGTGTTACTAAGACGAAATATGCAGAGGGACCTGCTGCAGGAACCTTGATGCACCATCCCTCCTGTCCACTCAGGCAGTCACAGCGCTGGATATTTGTATCACAAGACCTGCTGTTCTGTGTGACTGGCAGCATTGCACCTGCAGTGCTGCTGTGAGCAGAATCTCACATACCTGAAAGCTGTCCTGGCAAACTCAACAAATATGGGGATGTTTGCTTCCTTGGTGAAGCCACCAAGATTCTCAAACCAGTTTGGATGCACGAAGTGGTGCAAGGTCACCATTGGCTCTAGCTTATGCCTATGTAGCACATGCTGCTAGTTTGTGCACACTACTCCAGTGGGCCTGCCTGGCACCTTGCGCAAAAGCAGTCTGTGTCTGCAAGCTTCCAACGTGCCAAAAACGTAACAGCTTGATACATGCTGTCAAATCAAGCTTGAGCATTTGCTTTTACCAGCTTGAGGGAAGTCACACTGTGGGAGACATCAGCAAGCAGTAGCGGTGATAGTGATGGCATGCAAATAGCACCTGTGCAGACAGTCAAAGATCTGATGGTAGCGTGCAATGCCTGCTTCATCTATTTTGCCTCTCGTCGGCTCTATTCTGTTCCACTCAATCGAGAGCCTGAAGCTGTTTAGCTTGAGACTCGCTGCCCTGTCGATGTCTTCTTCATACAGCTCCCAAAAGTTTGCACCTTTGCCACAGGTTACACCGCCCTTGATGGTTGGTTTGCCGTTTTGCTGTACGCTTCAGCTCAAACTCCGACCAGTTGGTGTCCGTGCCACCCGAGTTCTGGTAAACAGAGATCGCGGTCCCGACCAGAAAAGATGGTGTGCTCGTCGACATTGTCACATTGGCAACCAATGTACCACCAGGGACAGATGATGCCAACGACAAATAGGGCGCTGCCTTAAGAGTTGGTGGACTGCTTGACCAACATGCAGGCACAAAGGAGAGCAACTTGGCGGGAGGTCTACAAGTCTGAGACTCCGAAACCGCTTGCACGGATGAAGCGATGTGACTGCACTGACTGGACCACGTTGGATTAGGTCCCTTGCTGAAAAGTCATGCAACCCACATCAAGCACTGCATGCATTGCACTTCAAACTGGCGTAAAGCCCTTTTGAAGACAGCTAGGGTATGCTTCCGGCTTCCGTTCGGTCACACGCACTTGACACAGGGAACAACGCCTGGCGGCATTCACTAGACGCATGCCCTGTCGAGTACCGCTGGCCTTGTCCTTTTCATTTGACTGGATTGGTGTCATCGGGAGCCACAGGGAGGCCTTTCACCACCGGGTCAAAGTATCCGTCGCCGAACTGCGGTCAACCAATGTCGTACTCCGAGCGGGCGGGATCGGATGGCCGCAAGCGTTTGTGGGTATGTACCAAGCCGATCTGATAGGCTGTTCCAGCTCGATTTGAGCTAGTCAGCACTATTTGCTGGTTTTGACCGTAGCTACATCGACAGCTGCTATTGCTGTTACAGCTGGAGGAAGAGATCCAGGAAGACTTGAAGTGGTGCGTAGAAGTCAAGGAGGTGTTGCACAGTGGAGCAAGCGAATTTCAAACCATGGAACTGGTCAGCAGTGGCCCCTTTGGCAAGGTAGGCATTGACAACTTCAGTTGCAACAACGCCAATCACTGGCAAATGCATGCTGATGCTGGAGGCTGTGTCTGGCAGGTGCTGCTGCTGGATGGCAAGGTGCAAAGTGCAGAAGCAGATGAGTTTGTTTATCATGAACTGCTTGTCCACCCAGCCATGCTGCTACATCCCAATCCTAAGCGAGTATTTATCTGTGGAGGTGGGTATCTATATACAGACAAAAGCTGACCTACCGCCATGCACAGCGGCATGATTCTGGCTGAGCTGTTATGGACCTTGTTGACTCTGACCATGCGTATTCTAAGACAGACAACCCGTGTTCAGGCGGCGAAGGAGCGACAGCAAGAGAAGTGTTGCGACACAAGAGCGTGGAAGAAGTTGTCATGGTCGACATTGACAAGGTACTGTTATACCATGTACTGGCTGCATTTTCATAAGCAGTTGTCATGATCCATTCAATGCACAAGTTATGACGCAGGTCATACGAGCACCACATAACTGCTACTCGCCAACGCATAATCGCAATGTGTTGTTGTGCATAACTTGCGCAAATATGCTGCAAAGCGTTGCTGAGAAGGACTGCTTTTGGCCAAGCAGGACGTCTGCGACTTCTGCAACCAGCACTTGGAAGCAAATCAAGAAGCATTTGCAAATCCAAAGCTGAAGTTAGTCTATGATGATGCCAAAGCTCAGCTGCAGCTATGCCAAGGCACATTTGATGTCATTGTTGCAGACCTGGCTGACCCTGTATATGGCGGACCCTGCTATCAGGTGATGCTTATTTGCTGCAGTATGACAGTGCTTCTGCTGCTCTCAAATTGCCCTTGCTTCTACCTGCTCATGATTGCTGAGCCTCCTGTAGCTACATCATGCACATAGACACAGCTCATCTTACTAGATCATCAGCATGATTTTGTTGAGAAAGTTTGCAATTCATGCACTAAACAGTGTAGGTCCTGTCAGTCATTCAGCTTTTGCTAGACCTCTCCAACTGTCAAGACAAGGCTACCTGTCAATTGCAACATGTCTGTCTGTGTGGTGAATTTTCCATGCTCAGCTGCATCTGGCAACCTGAGGACATCAATGCGAAGAAACTCAATCTGTAAGTATGTTCTGCTGCAGCTCTACACACAAGACTTCTACCGAGATGTAGTGAAACCCAAGCTGAAACCAGATGGGATCTTTGTCACACAAAGTGGTCCAGCAGGGGTTCTGAGTAGCACAGAAGTATTCACAGCCATACACAGTACTTTGTACTCAGTATTCCCCTCAGTCCTGCCATATGCGCAGCATATTCCCTCCTACAATGATGCATGGGTGAGGACTTGCTCTCATGCTGTCTGCACAGCATACTTCCATATTGTCTGATTATGCTGCAAGAGATTAGCACTGCATATCCCTTTCCCCCTTGGGTTGCTGTGCATGCAGCCACTGACTGCTTCCTGGATTGTAGGCCATGAAATGGCTGATGAGTTTTTCAAGATTGTCATGGTATTCTTCAGGGTATAAAGCTTGTACACAAAAGCCTGAGGCTGCTGTCTGTTGCTTTCAGGGGTTCAACATGGCAGCATGCAATGCTTCAATGCAGCTTCCAGACTCAGCGACCAAGCTAGATCAGCTAATTCAGCAAAGAATAAATGGCAATCTAAAGGTGAGTTCATTTGAACTAGTGTCATGTGGGACTTCTGCACTGCCAAATGGATGGTGAATGCCATGTGCGCATGCAGCACATGCTGCCAGTCAGTGCACAGTCCATGTTGCTGGGGCATAGATGGACAGTCCTGTGAGAGTTGCTCAATCTGCCTTGTGCCAGGTGTGAAACTTTTAACACCTTGATGCAGTTTTTGGATGGGCTGACTCTGCTGGCAGTCATGACTCTCAACAAAGTTGTCAGGGCGGCTGTGCAGCAGGAAGACCACATCTACACTGTAGACAATCCCAGATTCATCCATGGAGCTGGCATGAAGACAATTTAGCTCATGGGTGCTCGAACCAATGTATGCAACAACGTCCATACCCGGCATTGCGTTGCTTCAAACGAATCCAAACTGACAGCAGCTGTGCTGTCTATTCTTGCTGTACAGCTGGAAATGTCTTTACCACAGTTGAGTGTCATTTTAGAGATGCAGGTGTTAGAGGAACAACAGTTCTTTTTACTAGGCCTGCTTATCACAATAGTATTGCAAACTGATGCATGCAGTGCCTCTGTCCCAATCGCCGTCGAGCGATTTGTTCTGGTTCTTCCTGATGTATGTACATTTGCTGACAGAGTAGATGTGACTAATTCCCACCTTTAACCATGTGTTGCCAAAATTCGCTGCCCGTGGAGTTACTACCTCCTATTTCCCCGATTGCGTCATCATTTTGTCATCACTTTGCGAGCTCAGGCCGTTAATCCAACTGTTCTTGTTATTTATGTGAGAGCTAGTTATCACCTCTGACTAGCTCTGGATGAACCACGACCTAATTAGAGCTGATGCAACGTTGATTCGAGGGTGTGGCCCGCGCAATTTACGAGCATGACTCACAGCGGTCGTCATCGTGAGACCCCTTGCTGTATAGCTCTCTCAATGCCCATATTATCCAAGCTTTCCAAGCAGGCAGTCAGATGAACGCACCGCAGATGCACCATGGAACAGCATAGATCTGGGCATGCAATGCACCGCTGCGCAGCGCGGTTCAAGCCCGTTGTTACTTTTTACTTTCACCGGTCTTGCGATTGACTCTTTTGTGGTCACCGATTGATGCAGGCTGCACGGTCACCACGGCTGATGCGTTGACAACATTGATGCTTACCAACAAGCGACTATGGGCAAGCTGCAAACAGCAGACTTTCAGCAGGCTTTCAGCACTCAGCATAGCAGCTTGGCTGGACTTATTGCAAGATGCATGACAATGCATTTCATGCCTACAAGCTGAGCCCCATGTTTTGTCAATTGATGTCCACTTACACTGATCCCTTCACTTTATCAAGCTTGCTCGCTAGTGCAAGTTCGGATTCACACCTAACAAAAAACAGCCGACTTGCAGAACGGGCCTTGTGATCATAGTGGCTGACATTGGCGGGAACTCAGGACTCTAAAGCAGCTAAACACCGCGAGACGCATTCTGCAAGCTTTGCAGTAGCGCAAACAATTTCCGGCTTTTCTGGCCTTGTATACATTGCTAATCTTCTAGCACCATCAGTGAGCCGTTGATCATCGCAGATCTGCTTGCGCGTGAGCAGCAAGTGCTGTCTTGGCCTCGTAGCCTCCATTGCCGCCGTTTTGTGAGTGTTAAAGGCCTGTTTCTGGAGGGGCAGGCCCGCCAGGATGGCCTCATTGCAAGAGGAGTTCAAGGCAGCCTGTTCCTCGCATGTTGGAATTAACCTCGAGACAGTGGATCTTGCTCAGCAAGTCTTGGAGAGATGTCACACTGCAATCCTGGAGACTGGTACTTTCGGTCACGGTCTGCCTGTGCAGGTAGTTGCACCCACGCAGCTCTCTGGGCCACCATAGCAACAGATCCATTCAAAAAACGCGTGCCGGACTCGTCAGTCTGCCGCTTACGTTCCTCAACAGTGGTGTCATGCAGGACGAGGTTGCGAAAAGGCACTGCTTTGCATGCATACTTTACATAGCCAAAGGCATCATTGAAGGCTCGCGCGGGCACGATGCCCAGCAGAAACGCTCCACGGCCAGTCTCTCCAAAGTTTTGAGTGCTTTTGATGTCGGGTACGGCCTTCCGGATTGTCCTTACCAAGCTAGAAACTCACCGCACCTGAAGGCCTCTATTGTCACGTGTCCTGACGAACGATGCTGAGCAATATTTTTTCAAGTCAGACACATAAGCTGAGCCGAGGATCACAGCATCCCACATCTGGTTGGTGGCTACAGGCTAGAGGAACTTCTGAAGGAGCTGCCTACTGTTATCAAGCGAGCTGAACCAAACCTGGGACCGTTGCTTGCTGGCAACGTCCCGTTGGCAAGGCGCCTCAAGCTTCGGGAGCTACAGACAAGCTTTGTGTATACTACAGTGCTGGCCAAGAAAAGCAAGGTATTTGCTGCTATTACTTCATGCGCTTGTCCGAAAACAACACAAGATTTTGCTGCTGACCGATGCACTCACACCAACCAACATTGCCATGGCATCTGTGTGTATGACATTTGTGCTGATGCAGGACCTCTTTCGCAGCTACTTTGACCTGTCCATTACAGGTCAAGGTGCAACTGACCAAGCGAGCCCTTTTTATGCGGCCTGGCTGCTGTTTGTCACTGCCAAGTCTAAGCTGCTTCCTGCCTTCCCTGATTTGGTGGCCTCCTTCAACCTGCTGATCTGCGTCCTCAATGTGGCCATCATGCACATCCCAGCATCTCATCGTAATGTTGATCTGAATGACCACAGCCTCTTCCCAGTGCGCACAGAGACTGGAGGCGCAGACACGCTGCAGTCTCTGTGCCTGGTCAACAAGGCCAACCTCACAGCTGTCAGAGCTCTCATGCATGGCATGGATAACATGCTCAAAGCTGCTGCAAAGTCAGTCCCTGCAGCAGATACAGCCACCACTCAGCCATCTACAGACATGGTCACAAGCTGCAGTCACTATCCAGGCTTCATGTCTGTGAGTGCTGTCACAGCAGCTGTTGCTGAAGAGCTGAACACAGAGTATCAGCAGGCATGTGCCAGCAGCATTGATGTAGATGAGCGTCCTTTCCTTGGTAGGGCGGCAGAAGCCCCGCCCACACCGGGCCCTTCAGCTGCACCACCTAGTCTCAACAGATGCATTGTTGGAAGCCCACAGAGGTGAGCGTTTGAGATTACTTGGGATTATTTGAGCGTCGGTGTCCAGACTGTTGGCTTTGCTCTCACATATGACCTCGCATGGCTGGCTCTTGACATGACATACATATGCAAGTCTTTTGTGCTGCACACGGCATAGAATCCAGATACAGTCACACCCATATCTAGTTGTGAGGACTGCTGCGTCGCAGCAGCACTGGCCAATGAACTGAGACACAAGCAAACGCGTAGATCGCCAAATGTGCTGGGATCAAAACAGCATTTGTCAACACATATCTCACAAAGGTGGAATGTCTGTGCAGGACATCCAGTTCAGGACCGCCACGCATGGTCTACCTTTCACCTGTGACCAAGAACAGGAGCGCAGGATCTCTCCAGACCCTTTCGCCCAGTGGCAGGAATCCCATCAGCATCTTTGGCTTGGCTCAGACCCCTGGCATGCCTGCCTTGATGGGCGGTTTCCCCGGCACTCCTGTCAGCGACGCCATGACAGCGGCCAGCTGGCTGCATGACATGTCACTCCGCCATCCACAGCAGGTGCTGATGCAGTGTCTATGTTTTGGTAGCATATGCTGACCTGAGAAGTTGTCAGGAAGCTCGGTCCTGCGTGGTCATGATATGCTGCATTCTTACATCAACTACACCTGCCAAGCATGTATACCTCATGCTGCTGGCAACAGTCTGGTCAGTCCACCCCAATTTTTGGTCTCATGCTCAAGGCTGGTCTCGTGATGGTCTGCACAGCTGATGGTTCTGGCAGGCGCCAACTCAGATCTCTTTGCTGAGGTGTGTGACTGCTTGCAGCCCACCCCACAGCTTCAGCGCTTCTTCACAGCCTGCGACTATGACATGACAGACCTGGTGGCAGCTCGCATAGAGCAGATGGCTCAGGCAGTGTTTCCCTTGGTGCCCTCATCTCAGCACGCACTGCAAGCTCTCCAGGCTGCCATGAACAATGAAAGGCGCCAGCAGGTACATCCCTCATTGGTTGTATCTGCTGCCATGTTTCCCAAATAGCCAACAATTTGCTTCAGTTTTCCTGCCTTCCACTCTGCTGCGGATCTGTCAGCCATGCCAGATCTTTGCATTTGCGACTATATATCATTGATGACTATCCCATTATGATTCATGCATCTATCAAAAGCCGTTCCATGTCTGCTTTAGCTCCAATGTGACTGTGTATCTGGTCAGGCACAGTGTCTGGCATGCAGGGTGTGAAGCTGTACTACAATGTCTTGGAGGCAATGCTGGCAGCAGAGGAAAGCAGAACACATCGTGCCAACTTCACCTCCCTGCTCTCCTCCAACTCATTTCACAAATGCCTGGCAGCATGCGCATTTGAGCTAATTGTGGCCTCTTACAAGATGGTATGCTGTGTCATTGAAGTGGATGCAGCCAGCAAAGCTGCAATGATAAACATTGCTGCGATCCAAGCAATACACTTTAGTCTGCGCACTGGTTGCGGTTTGACACAACGCTAGAGTGTGCACATTTCATGTCTTTACAGCATCAGGAAGTTTGCTGCGCCTTGTTGAGTGCTGCACTGCAACAGTCTTAGGCCATTGATGGCCAAACGTGTCGACACATTATCATGGTGATGGTTTGCAGCTTATTGTCGCACCTGCTGTCATTTCATTTGCTATGCAGTCGAACTCATCTCACTTTGTTAACGGTGTGACAGGTGACACATGCCTTCCCAGCTGTTCTGGAGAAGCTTGAGCTGCATGCCTTTGACATGTGCAAGATTATAGATTCTTTTGTCCGATACGAGCCCAGCACACCGCGTGACCTAAAACGTCACCTGCACTCCATTGAGGAGAAGATTGTAGAGTCTCTTGCCTGGGAGAGAGGTTCTTCACTATACCCATTGCTGGTGGCAGCCTGTGAGAACCAAGAGAATCAGGACAAGGAGGCAGACCCCATCAAAGGTCTGCCATAGCACAAGCTGCTGATGCAAACTCACTGGCTAAGCATCGATGTTGTCATAGTCTTACATGTACAGAACACTGTAGCGTCCGGGCAGCATATGCTTCTCTCTGAGCAGTCTGCTCACATTTCCGTGTTGAACGAATCAACTCTTTGTTGTAACAGCTCGAATCCTTGTCCATAGTTTAATGGTTTCCAGCATAAGCTCTGGTCTGGGATGCAGAGGATGAGCCTGCCAAGGAGGCCTCCCCTGCAAACCTTGAAGAGTCTCCTAAGAGTCACCCAACCACCCCCAGCAAGCGCAAGACCTCCCCTACTGTTGCTCAGCCCTCTACATCAAACAAGTCTCACAAAGGTATGTCTCTGCTGTGCTGTCCTTTATCAGAACCCTAAGGCTATTGTGGCTATCTTGTGCTTCGCTACTGTCGCTTTTCCTTGTTGGTTTTTGACTATTGGACTGTTGATGGTGACTGTGCTGAATTGAGTCCGGCCCCCATTTTTAAAGGCAAGCTCCCACAACTGCACTCAGGATGAAAGTTGCATTGAGCTGCCATGCTTGTCAGTGGCATCTGCTGAACTGCAAGCATGATGGCCGCCAAAATGTCTTGCTCTCAAGCAAGTCTTGAAGCAAGCACCTCTTCTTTGTGGCTTGCAGGCAACAGTGACAGCAGTCCTTCGCGTCAGGACCAGGCCAGCAAACCTTCTGCAGCACAGCAAGCAGCTGAGGCGGACATGGTAGCAGCAGAAGGTGCCGAGGCTGATGTGGCTGCTGCAGAGCCTCCTGCTACTGCATGTGGCACGCTGGTAGACAAGCTCCCCCAGGGCACAGCTGCTGGTGATGATGCCATGCAGACTCCAAAGCGTGCTACATCGAGATCTGCCTTCTCTGTTTTCATGACCCCCAAAGGCTCAGGTCAGCACCTTGCAAAGGTGGCATTCACAGCACGCTTTATCAACCCAGATAAGCTCACCAAGCTCATTAATGCATTGTGGTATCACAGCTGACCCTCTGCAGACCCTGTGCCCTTCTGTCAATGCATGGGGTGTAACTGCTTGAGGTAAAGACATACTCCACTGTATACTGGTTGGCTCTGCCTGCTCACTATTATAGCATTTGCATGTGAGAAGTACCAACTGCATTGCAGCAGCAACAACCGCATAATTAGCAGTAAATAAATAGTAGATGAATGAGAATCATGATGTCCAATCATAACAGATGCCCAGGGGAGTGTCTGCATGCACCTGATTTTGCTGCATGCACACCGCAGGCTCGCAGGTGCTATCAGGGAATGGTCCTGCAGCCAGCACTGCCCTGCCAAACAGCTTTGGCTCTATGGACACCACAGTGTCGTACACTGACAAGCCAGGCAGGCACATCCTGCAGGAGTTCTTGCGCAAGGTGCTCAAGCTGGCTGCCAACCGCTCGCATGACTTGTGCGGCAGGCTGGACCTAGAGGATGCCAACAGGGAAGAAATTGAGACTCAGGTGCAGGCTCCTGCACACGGTCTGCTGCTGCTTGCAATGCTATCTCGCAGTTCAGTATCTGTTCATCCTTGGCTGGTTTCAGTGCATCTGCTTTGATGCTAATGCTGGCCACATCGCCTAAACAATTTACAAAGAAGCGTCTGCCATGCATCTGCTGTTGCACATGCAGCACAGCAGCAGCAAAACAAAGGGGAGTGCGTCAGCATGCATGTGTTTCATTTGCCCCTCTTCTGTGCTCAATATCAACATGCTCACTTTTGCAATTACTTGGACCTGTGTGCAGGTGTATCACCTGATGCAGCACATTGTGTTCAAGCAGACCTCCCTGCTGTACAACCGTCACTTGGATCAGGTGCTGCTGTCAGCTGTCTATGGCGTCTGCAAGGTTGCCCAGCTGAAGCAGATCAGCTTCAAGCAGATTATCAACCACTACCGCCGCCAGCCACAGGCCAAATCTGACATCTTCAGGACTGTGGCCCTCAAGCAGACTGAGGTGGAGCTACAGGTGCCTTGCTTCCCTTCTTGCATCACCTTTGCAAGCCACGTGCTGCTGCCACAAGCACATGGCGTCACCTTTACACTAGATCTCATGCATGCTGACGCGTCGCAGCAAGTGTGTGAGAGAGAGGCATACACACTTACATAACTACATACACACTTACATAACTACATACATACACACACCACCCCCCTACATATCTTCAAATATTATCCTCCCTTTTACCCCCCTTCCACATTCACCGTGCTGTGATTAGCTGCCCACATCAGCAGGAAACAGCATCTGCAGTCACGTTCAG
>JAABUO010003048.1_pt1 | contig 20128 bp, 24 predicted proteins | sample 5559291 | NCBI WGS metagenome assembly JAABUO01 (sample SAMN10711878, study PRJNA513372) | rock metagenome | isolation source: Antarctica rocks | place: Antarctica: Victoria Land, Finger Mt sud
ATACCTGGATCCCTGCTGCAAACAAGCCCAGGGGATGAGTCTGGCAGGACATGGGAGTACCCCCGGACTGCTTTCACCTATATGGCTAGGGATCAGCGCACTGCTCGTGGGGTCATAGAAATGGAAGCAGTGCTCACTCAACAGGTGTGCTGGCCCAATTGTGCAGAAAATAGTTGCAACCGACCGTACTTGTGTGTCACGATAGTTGCCTTTGCTGCTGCACCATGACTTCGTTACATTGTGCAGACCGAGACCACAATGCTCAGAAATGACGCATGCTGTCATAGAATGAAGGGTTCAGCATGTCCTTGCATGCAAGAGCTCTCTGTGCAATGCAAAGGCAGACTCATCTTTGAAGCTGGCAGTGCCAACATGAACAACATTCCTTTGCTGCCAAGTCAGAATTGCAGCAATTGCGACGTTGCAGCAACAGCTGATAGAAGGTGTGTTTGCTGACTGCAGGGGGTGGATATGATGAACATGGAAGTGCAACCACAGCCCCTGACCCCTTCGTTCTTCTTCAATCGCACCAAGGATATCAGTCCTTCAGTGTCAGCTGCAATCTACTCTACTTTTGAAAAGTCCGGCCTGCTGGACAGTTCAGGCTTCCTGTTAGAGGACCCCAGGTAAGGCCACCAACGCTTCGATGGTCAGATAATGCGTCTTCTCTATGTCCCATACATCACAGTCTTGATCTTGTGCCTTTGTCAGAGATGTCTCTAGCTTGTGTGAATGCAGGCAAAGCTGTGTTTTGATACAATCTTAATGCCTTCTGTGCTGATTCTTCTATAGCAGAGTACGTAGTTGTTGATGTTGCAAGCACTGACTTTGTATGTGGTACGTACAATGTGGTATGTACAATGTGGTATGTACAATGCTGGCCGCCAGTCTGCAGCTGCCATGTCATGTACTTTCAAACAGCTTTAGCTACCAAGCAGCTCGTCTGTTGCAAAGCCACATCCTGGGCTTGTCGTGCTCTGATAGAAGCAAAAAATTTGGCTGAGACCACTACTGCAGCTGCCAATGGCATTGATACAGGTGTCAATTGATGTTTAGATTGATTATATTGATATTGTCAATACTTTCAAAAGCCTTATGTGCTGTATACAGGCAAACATCAGCACACTGGCAGGAGCTACTGAAACAGCATGTGCCGGCCACCAAACAAATGAATCTCAATATTGATGAATCTGTAATACACGAGGAGCTCAACCTAGCATGGGCAGGTGAGACCGACACAATTGCGTCTGCATCTCTGCATGCAAAAGCAAGTGCAAAAATGCTGTTACTCAAGAGTGCAGTTGCCAAAAACCCAGAGCAGTGTGATGTGTCAGGCGGCATTGCAAAAGCTGCTGCCTTCTCCAGCAGTGTCGCCGTGCAGTCAGTGAATGCAGCATGCAACAGCTTGGTATACAACTGAAGCGTGCAACATCTCTCCAGTGGAACCGCTTTCTTGCAAGCTGTTGCGTGCTGCATTGTTTGTTGCATGGCAACACTGCTGCAGACGGCAGCAGGTGTTGCAGTGCCGGCTGTGGCCAAAGATTCTCTTGTTGATGTGCAAGCTGAGTTCAGCAGCTCCCTCGCAACATGCCATGCATGGGTAGCCGCAACTGCCAAGACTGTTTTTTAGATAGTTGACATGAGTCCCATGTTTCACTGCCATGTGACAGACAACATTGCTGACACATTGTATGCTTGCAGGACACGAGCTCATATCTGACAATATCAGCAGCATCTTTGAATTCTTCCAGTCCCAGTGAACAACACTTTCACAACCAGCACTGTGTCAGGAACAAGCACTGCATGGCCCCAAGACTATGAGAAGAGATTTGAAGAAGTTGCACATAGTTATAAAATACTTCTGTTATGGTTGTTCTCTGAACTGTTGAATCCCGAAACAAATCCCCGAAAATGCACTGATCTGCAGTTATAGCTGTAACAGTTGTTGTTGCCCACAGAGCATGATGTTCAATCAATCACCCACGTTATGGCATCAAGCTCAGCATTTTGGGTGCAGCCATGGCCACACAAGTGGTACTAGTATACGTACTGTAGGCATGCCTACAATAGTACTGTAGCTTCATTGTGACGTAATCAGTTTCGAGTGTAAATAGACACGAACGGTCTCTGGCAACCTGATGTGTTTTGAGTTAGAACACAAGTCCTCTAGGCAGGTCATGTTACCCACCTGAGCCATTGCAAGAAAGCAGCCTTAATGCGTCAGCCACTGCGTGTCCATGCGAGTGAGAATCCACCCGTCCAAGAGTAAACGCCATTGTCGCATGCGCACAGAAGACACAGCAAAGATTTGCTTCAAAAGTTTGAGGCATGATTGTGCGACAGCGCTACGCTGATCTGTATGGTCTACTCAACGAAAGCATCAACGCTGAGCTGGTTTGTGGCGGTGGTGCTGGCAGGGACGGCGGTAGGCCTGGCAGACTGCGTGTATCGGCCTCTGTCAAGGCTGTCGAGACTCCGGGATCAAGTTGGAAGCCCGGCTCGACAAGCACACTGTCCTGCGACCTTGCTTGACGACCAGCCTTGTGGTCCGTGGCGACAGGACTACGCTGCCTTGCACGCAGAAATCATTGCAGGCAAGTCTTGCAAATGTGTTGCAACCTCACAGGCGCACATTCGCAGCTGCAGCAAATCTGTTGTGACCGATATCTGCCCAACGAGCTCGAAAACACCCGACCACGCTCATGTGAAGCAACGGCTTCATAGGCCCTTTTCTGGCACCCAGATCAGGACAGGCAAATGCCCTCTAGCTCTTGCAATGGCTTTCCACTGTCCTAGCAGACTAAAACAAGTCAGAGTGTGGCTCCAGAAATCCGCCTCACGCATTGCTCGTTGCCTCGTCCTTCTTGCCATGGCCTGTGCATACTCAGATGAGGCTAGCCTAGAGCTGGTGCAGCTCCTAGGGACTGATGCAAAGTACACCATTACAGTTATGTGTGTAGGCGCGGACAGCACACAAGAATTTTTGCTTTGTTTGCAGGAAGTCGGCCTCCAAGATACCTGACAGTGGTCACATCAACAGGGATGTCAGATCAGCTGGTTGCAGCTGTGAGTGGTCTTGCTTTAGCCATCATGACTGATCGGGCTTTCATTTTGACATACCATATGGGTGACGTCAAGGTATGCACCACATTTAGCCATGCCAGAACCATGATTTGACCAATGCAAGTTAAGAGCAATTGGTGCACATGCCCGTGAGCATCTACGCTATCACAACATGCGTCAAGCAGCATATGGCAGCCATGGGCCGCAGTTTTACGGCCCAAAGCTGTGATAGCTTGGATAAAGAGCCTGCAATGCGCAAAGCATGCGCTGAGACCTTTTGGTTACTCTAGTGTCCAAATATGTCACTTGTGCAACATGAAACAAGCTTTGAATGATCTATATGTTTTGTTCACACTTTTTGACCTGTTGTTTTTAGGGCAGAAAAGTATGCACGGTTGCAGCTGCAGGCGCCACTCAGTGAGTTCTTCTGCTCTCCACACATCCACTGGCAGCATTGGATTGGCATGTCAAAGGATCTAGACAGCTTGGACAAGCTTGACTGCTTATGGGACTCAGAGGATAGAGACTTCCAAGCACCGTGCACATTCAGCAAGTGGGACCAATCGGTTGAACTGGACTTTGCTGAAGCTTTTGGTGATCATGAGCTTGTACAAATCACAGCTAGGAGTGGCTTGCTACACTGGCTGTTTGATCATCCCATGTACGCAAGCCAGCTGCTTGCCCTAGGATTGACAGCCGACAATGCATATGGGTGCCTGTCCAACTACCTATTTCAAGCCACTCCGGCATTGCAGAAGCAGCTACCTGGTGATGTGCTAGAAACGCTGAGCGTCAACACTGTAATTGGCATCCAGATCAGGTGTGTTGTCATTTGCCACCTTGACATTGAAGGCCACACCTCATGTTGGCAATGCGCATTGCTGCTGTTGGGCTTGGCGCATTGTTGTCAGTGTGCTGGCTGTGATCCCAGATGTCCACCACTTTGTTGCTCACAGTGCTCCTCTGCTCGGACATCCCTGAGATGCTGTCAGGATCCCCGTGGGCTTCTGAGATGCTGTCTGGGACCCCATGTGCAAAAGGCAGGCCTTGATATTAGTCATGAGTGCTCAGGGCATGGTGGGTGGTAAGCTAAGCAACAAACATGTTGGTGTGTCTCATAGGCTGGGCGATGGGGTCATAAAAGGAGGGATGGAAGCCGACTACGACTGGGACAGCGTTGCTGCGCCCTGGTTTCAGTGCGCTCAGGACCTGGAGACGTCTCTGAACATTTCAATGCATCTGGTGCGGTGGCTCTTGGTCACAGACTCATCGCAGCTCAAAGCCTGGGCTAGGGGGAAGCTTGGAGGGAAATTGTTCACTGGCAGCCATGAGCGTGTTGCCCTGTTTCATGAGGGTGTGTTGCAATCAGCTGCAATTGATAACTGGCTGTTGGGCCTAGCAGACTTTCAAGTCATCAGTGATCTGAGTCATTTTGGGCGCAGTGCGGCACTGAGAGGAAACAGCAATTCATCTGTCTTCACGGTGCAACAAGACTGGAATCTATGGTCCAAAGCCTGGCAAGGTGAGACGACCCCAGTTCAAGGCATTGAGCGCACTTGCCATGTTCACCGTCCAGATCGGCCTTTAGATGTGATGCGTGCATGGGTCGGCGTGTGACATCACTTTCAGAGTGTTGGTAGAGCTGAACTTGCTAGAGCGAGTTGCAAAGTGCTGATAGGCCTTTACACAGATATGTACCTTGACAGTGCTTTACGCCATGTGAGACCAGTGCTGCAGCTGCTTTGCATCAAATAAATGCATCAGGAATGTGAAAATGACAAAACCATGGCAAAGGAACGTTTAGATGCGCCTAAGCATGTTTACATTACTGAAATGCCCAATTGCACATCAGACGCTACAGCTTGTTCTTGTAGTCCGCCTTTTCTTGAGTCCCTTCCAGCATGCTGTGTGCACCTGTTTGTGAGTGATCTGATCAGGCTTTGTAAATGGGTAAGCTCATCAGCGATCACCTTGCTGGGTTGCTGGACTCAAGCTGCAGCAGCATTGGTCTATGCAAACAAATTGCATAGCTTGGTGCGGATGTCAAATGAGCAATGCTGGCGACTTTCTCGGTCAACAATGCAGAAGCTATGGTTTATTGCACCTACTTCATCCAAGTCCGTGCTTCTTGGGACCTGATGGCAGCATTGTTGAGCTGCCATTGCCCCAACAGGTGTTAATCGTGAGCAAGATTGTGGTCTCAAGCAATGTAGACATGTTTGGATGCAATTTGTCTGAGCTGAGCCAGGCCTAGCCCGACTGTCCAAAGAAGCAAATCATGAAAGACCACAAGCCTGGTGTTTGGTGCTCAGAAAAGCAGGACAAAGTCAAAACATGGCAGGCTCATGCTAACACCACTAAGCATGCAGAAGCCCAAGCACTTTGAAAAGATGTCATGTGCAACCTGTCTATATGCTCATACCTTTCAAATAATACAGTCTGCAGCTAAAGTCATGACACAACACACCAGACGGAATCACAGACAGGGCCGAGAAGGAGGACAACGGATTCACAAGGATTACCAACAAGCATGCAGCTTCAACTTTGCGTGGCAATACTGCGAGCGCGCATGTGGGCTACATACATGAAGCCATATAGATAGGCAGATAAAATACACAGACGCAGCTAAACTACAAGAATCGTCCTCCACGACCTGATCTCTTCTGTTCTGCAGCTTCCTGTTTTTGCTGTTCTTTTCGCTGCGCCTGAGCTTGTTTGTCAGCTTCTTGCGCATGACCTTTCTTGGCAGCACGTCTTAACACCTCATGAATGTCTGTTGTATCATTCACACGCCCAAGGATGGACTCAATGTCCTGAATCATACGCTGTGCAGACCGGATCACAACTCCTCGCAATGCTGATCCCAGAACAGGCACATTTGCTAGAAAGGCTGGAACACCTGTACAAATGCTCCAACTTGACATCACGACGCCATAAGCTGCATTCACGTTGTATGTCACAATTGTTGGGCGCATATGCCTGGCAGATACCGCCGGTGGGTGCAGGCATGCCAGCATGAGAGCACATTATGCTGCAAGAATGTACATATAACCCAAAACTTAGACATCCAATAAGAGCACCAGCACTGCACCAGAAGCTTGGCAAGGTGACTCTATAGTGCAACACACGATGAGAAACAACAAGTGTGGAGTTTACCTCTGGGCAAGACCTCCTGCTCTAGAATAGCAGTGCAGCCAATGACCTGTCCCCTAGCATCTGTCTCTGGAGTCACCAGCCAGCTTCCATGGAAGCGAGTCAGTATGTCCTACACACCACAGCTACAGTTTACAAAAATACAACATGATCTGCTCAGTACTTGCTGCAGGGACTCTGTCCATCTGTAATTATGCCTGGTGTCAAAATGTGAAATGAAATGGACTGTAGACTTGAATTGGTGCAGCACGTGCAATGTGGTGTGATGTAGCTGCAATAAGCGAGCAGATACATGCTTTGTTTCATGTCCCCTACCGATCGGACAAGCTCAAACTCTGTCTTGAGCCGAGCTGGATCAGAGTCATCCTCAACAACTCTGACCTCAGTTGAGAAGGTGGTGTGCCACATAAGTATCTTTGACTCACCAACCTGCTCGACCTCAACAACTCGCCTGCATATTGGCTAAAGCAGGTTGGTGTGTGTGTATGCAGTTGCAGCCTGAACATTGCAACACACAGACCATACAAAAGTGTTCACTATCACACTGCCGCAAGCTGCTACAGTTCGTGCATGAGCTGTCCTTTGATGGAAGAAGCCAGACGCTGTACAAAACAGCATACAATGTCATGTGAACAAGATACCTGTAACCCTCCCCTTGTGGCTTTTCCTCAATTACCTCTCTCCTCCCGCTGGTTTTGATATCCCGGAAAACACCAGTGTTGTCTGCATAGCATATGGACTAGAGTCTGCTGGGCAGGCATGTGTGCAGATTAGACTGATCTACAACCTTCAGGAAAATGGTTCTTACCTGTATTTACGAAAATGGCATATACTGTTGCGGGAGCAACAGGAAAGTGGCAAGTAGCTTGCAGGCGACACAGGTAGCCATCAGCATTCGAGACTTGTAAACTGTAGTTCTCCTTGTTGTCTACGCTTTCACCGGCTAGACGCTCTCCATTTGGGGGTAAAGGCACCACATCCTTTGATAACATAGACGAAAACTTTGGTCTGAAAACTCTGTGTGATCTTCTGAGGTAGCTGCCGACACGAAATGGACGCACGCACTCAGCCACCAACTTGCTTCTCTTTTGCAAGTCTCAACGGCAAAGCCATGATCCCAAAACGTGCTCGATGAAGCCAAGACGATCTGTCCAGGTTGACGAGGCTTCTCACCAGGCTTCTCACTGAGCTTCCAGACGTGAGTCGGCAGGGCTTGATGGGCGTAATCGCCCAGCCCCTTCTGCCGAACGCCCTGCTGGGGGCTGCAGTGCAAAGTTCGCTGGGATTGCTCACAGTCTTGTGGAGGCAGCGCCGGGCTCGGCGCGTGTGGTCCTCCGGGTGTGCCATATCTGCTTGTTACGGCGCATTTCAACACCAGTCGATATCTAATGTATCAAACACACTTGTCACCTCGCAGCAGGGCTACTTAAACTTTACTCAGCGTTCTGACTGCCGCTTTACGATCACTCCAATAGCACAATGGCTGACACCCCGGCATCTCGTTTGCCTGCAACGGCAGTTGCTGCCCATGCCCCGCCCGTCACTCCTCTCCATCCTGTCGCCAGCGCCTTGGAATCGCCACTTTTGCAGCTGGAGGTATGTGCATCATCTTCCTATACTCGACAGTGAATGCAGCAGCTTTGACCGGGTATCCTTTCGTAGGTAGACGCCTTGCTCTCTGAAACAGTCCCTTTGCCCGAGGAGATGGCAGTGTTTGAAGGAGTTGTAGAGCGCCTGAAGCAAGCACTACTACAACTGAAGTCTGTGCAGGTCAGATCTGTGTCAGTGCCATCTCACGCCAGGTCTGGTGGCTAACAAGCAGTACTGCCCTAGCCTGTAGAGACTCAAACCTGCTTGCGCTGCAGTGGTCCTGATGTCATTTACTTGTACATATGTGTTGTGATTTTGACTGTCTCAGCAGCTTTGCATCTTTTGCATGCTGGATGCAGGTTGGTCCAGAGCAAGCAGAAGCATACCTCAACGCATTGGGCTTGTCTGGCATGGTGCGCACTATGCTCGTTTTGCTGCCGCTTACCCATTTGCACATGTTGCGATTGCATGCATGCATGCTCATGCGTACTGTCAGTATACTCCTGATAAGGCTCTGCCTGTTCTTGCAGTGCAGTGACCAAACTCTAGCTGCATCCCAACAGCGTAGTGGTTACTTGAACAGCTGCAGCTGTGCCCAAGCTCTCATGCAGCTCTCAAGCGCTTCATACTCTCTTCTTTGTCTTACACTGCAGGGTCCCTTCCCTTTCCATCCTCCCACTGGGGTCGCCATCACTGGCAGCTCAGCCCAGCAGAGTCTTGCAAAGCCCAACCTGGTCATAGACGTGGCAGTCACAATTCCCAAGGCTTGCTTCTATGAGAAGGATCATTTGGACTGCAAGTATCATGGGAAGAGGGCACTATGGCTGACCGTTGTTGCTGCCCAGTTGAAGAAGGATGCAGTGCTCAAGCAGCAAGAATGGGTCCTGCTCAACAATGATGCAAGGTATGCTGCTTGCTGTCTGCAATGCTCACCTGCAACACCATAGCAGGCCTGAATGGCCAATGCTGCTGTTGCTTCTGTCTGCTCACCTATACTTGAGCTCTCTGGCCTGTGCACTGCATGATGATTACTTTTGTTTCATGATGCTACAGTAACAGGCACACTTAATGTAGATGCCCTCTGCAATATCCTACATCATGATTGCCTGTTAGTGTAGCGTCATGGAGTGAAATTGATCATCATGCACCATACAAGTCTCTGGCATGGCTATGCGCGTCACTAGCAAGGCCCTATTGCCCCTCATGCTAGTGATGCAGGCCCTTATGAACGTTACCGGTTGATGTTGCAGGAAACCAGCATTGCTGCTGAAGCCTCTGCTGAATGCTGACAGCAGTTCAAACTTCAGCATCCGGCTCATCCCAACAATCACACAAGACACCTTCCCTCTCGCAAAGCTCACGCCAGACCGCGGCAACCTCCGCCCTGCCACAGCTGCAGCCCTCTCCGCCACAGCTGCAGCGGCAGTCCCTGCCAGTGGTGTCAAAGGGCAGAAGAAGAGGAAGAGAGCAGACGCTGACTCTGACCAGGCCTTCATTCAAGGCAAAGGTGATGTTACAGTAGAGCCTAGAGCAGCTGTAAGGCTGCCAACGCCTCATTATAACACAAGCATCTTAGCTGATGTGATGGTCAATGACCACCAGCAGGCCCTGCAGAGCGCAACAGATGCTATTCCAAAGCTCCGTGAGACAATTGTACTGCTCAAGGTATAGACGCCTGTCCCTCTGTGCTTCACATCCCTGCAGATGCCTCTTGTCTGACTTGCATCACGCCTACTTGTCATTGCCAGACGGCCTGTGCTTGCCAGCTGATACTGCAGTGCACATGCACTGCAAGCCTCCAAGGTCTCATCATTGTTTTGGCCTTTGTCCACTCAGCCTGTGCAGCCTTTTGCTCATGCGCATGCTCAGCTAGAAGTTGTTCAGCTGATCTGCTGCATATCCTGGGACTCTGGATGAACCATGACAATCAGGCAGATCTGCAGCAGCAGAATGTGTCTTCAAAGTCATCTTAGTTGGCCTGTTGTACAGGTGTGGATGTGCAAGCATTGCCTGTCCAACCAGGCAGATGGCTTTGATGGCTTTCTGGTGTCCATGTTTGCAGTCCACCTGGTGCAACAGAGCAGACTGGTAAGCCACATGCTTCCTGCCTGCCACAGTGTCATCTTGGGACCATGTATGTTTACTATCCAGAGCCAGACCAGACTTGGCTAAATTTCTAACACATTAAGAATGTGTGTCAGCTGTAGAAGATTTCTGAAACAGTAATGTTCCTGCTGCGCAAATGGTATGATGAGCTCAAACGTTTGAAGGGGACTCATGTGTGCCGATCAAACACACACCCTGACATGAAACCACACGTTGTTGAACGCTTGGCTACTGACCATTGCAAGCGCCCTAACACATGTTGGGTGACCAAATGAGGCGCTTGTCATAGCTTTCACTCTGCATCAAATGCATTCATGGAGGGTCAATGTGCAGTCAGCATGGGTGGCCTGACTGTGTGTGGTATGATGAGCTTAAGCTTTTGAAGGGGAATCAGTGTGCCGATCAAACACACACCCTGACATGAAATCACACGTTATTGAACGCTTGGCTACTGACCTCCACATGTTACCACATGAGTGCTTTCAGCCTTTCTATTGCACAGCGTTCTGGTAGAACATGCACCTATACCTGCTGTGACACATGCTCTTTGCATTCTCACTTGCACATTTTGCTTGGTCATGTGATCCTTGCATGGTATGATGAGCTACAGCTTTTGAAGGGGAACCATGTGTGCCGATCAAACACACACCCTGACATGAAAACACACGTTATTGAACGCTTGGCTACTGACCTCCACATGTTACCTCACAAAGCGTTCAGCTTCGACACTGCACACTGCCAGCATTCTGCTGCAGCTATACCTGCTGTGACACATGCTCTTTGCATCCTCAGTTGCACGTTTTGCTTGGTCATTGTTGCATGGTATGATCACTTTCACACTGCATCATACGCATTGATTGAGAGGTACAATGTGCATTCGGCATGGGTTGTCTGACTATGCATGGTATGATGAGCTCTAGCTTTTGAAGGGGACTCATGTGTGCCGATCAAACACACACCCTGACATGAAAACACACGTTGTTGAACGCTTGGCTACTGACCATTGCAAGCCTACAGCACCTTTGTCTAACCACACGAGCAGCATGTATGAAGTACTCCATGTGTGACCAATCTGTTGTGCCTTGCATGGTGAACATTACACTGGCAAATTGCAGTCTGTCGCTTCAGGCTGCCTGCCTGCTTGTTTGTCTCTGGGGCACAACAGAGGCTATCTCAACATATCCTTTGATTTCCTCAACATGTTTTCCAGTATATGACTCAGTATATTGTGCTGCTGCAGAATCATGCCATGAGCCATGTGCAGCTGCTGCGCGCCATCCTGCATGGTCTGGCAGACCCCAGGACCTTCTCCCAGGGCCTTTTCATGCAATGGGGCGAATCGCAGGGCTCCAGGGCTGCAACTGCCCCTTCACAGCAGGCCATGAGGAAGGCTTTTGAGGTTGTGTTTGTGGACGGCTCTGGCTGGTGCAACTTGGCGGCACATGTGTCCAAGAGTGCTTTGAAACAGGTAAGGCTGACAGTTGTTGTCTCAGCATCACATCAAACTATTACAGAAAAACCTTGTCGAGAAAGACATGTGTTACATCTCTGCTTGTGAATTGGAGCACATATACCCTCAAGCAACACACAGCGTAGTAGTGTGAACTTTTGTTTTTCATGATCTATGCAGCACGCCCTTGACCATGCATTCTTAATCAGCACCTGTCTTATATTCTGGTTCATAATTTGGAGAAACATGCCTTGCCGCATCACACACTGCAGCAGTCAGAAGTCTATGCTGCAGACCATCTGCCTTCTAAGTCGCCTACTGCCCCCATGTCTTTGCCTTTCATGCTGCTTATTGCCTTTGGTCCTACATGTGCTTTGCCTTGTTTGCTATTTCGATCTGCCTGATCTTCTCCTCCAGATGCTGTTGTTGACAAAGGAGACTATCTTACACCGCTGCTTGCTGTTGCGTGTTTGCTGCAGCAACAGTCACACATGCACGCATGAGAGCTTGTCATTGACTGCAGCTGCAAGGCTGTGCTAAGAGGAGCGTCTCACTGTTAGACCGTGCTGCTGCCGGCCAGCACACCTTTGACACCCTCTTCCTTACCAACCAGTCACCCCTGACCACATACGATTACCTCTTCCATGTGAACATTCCTCAGCCCAAGGCTGCTCAGTTGCAGACTCAGGATGTGCCTAGGTGGGTCCAAGCAGAGAGAAAACTATTGGGTGTGGTCAAACAGGTAAGGTATTACTGCGTAGGAGAAGCCTTGAACTTGTCTTTGAGCAGCCCTGCAATGCTGCCTCTGCAAACCTGGCTGTCCTGCCCCTGTGTTTGAAATGCTGCAGCTGTCCTTCGTCCCTGGTCTGAACCTCTGAATGTGATATATCACTGCACAGCCACTGTATGCTGCCTGCATTTTTTTCCGCGGTGGCAACAGCTCATAGCAGGGCTTTGTAAGCTCATGACAGTCAGATGATGAGCAGCGGTGGTGCTGAGAATTGTAGACGTTGTGCTTTCATGAAGTCCATTCCTATTGTGATGCGCATTGGGTCATGAGTACACAAAGCTCCCAGCACAGGCATGTTGAGGACACTTCTTGTCCTCATATCATAACATGGGCATGGCTGCAGGCTTTGGGGCCCAGAGCGACCCTTGTGCGTGTGCATCACCGCCGGCCCAGTATGTCCTTCCCCAAGAAGGCAGGTATCACCCCCCCTGGGGATACCATCCTGGTGGGGGTGCAAGTTGACCCCGCTGCAGCCCTGCAGCTTCGGGACATGGGGCCTCCCGCTGATGATGTCCAGGTCAGCTTGTTTGTTGTCCTGATTTAGATTCCCTGCGGACCAATCAAATTGTTGTTGCTGAGATGGGTAATCCCTCCTGCAGAAAGCTGTGCAGATGTGTGCTCCCAATGCATGAGTTATTCAGGCGTGCCTGCAGCTGAGCATCTTTGCACCTGCACCTCAATTTTTGCTGATGAATTGCTGCTGTGGCACGGCGTAGCATCATGTCATTGTGCCCGCCACGTGCTTCACAGTGCAGCAAGGTCTGCTTGCATCGCAGCTGAGCTGACACCATCGTCAGGCTTGGGGGAAAGATACGGGCTGGAGCCATTGTCATTGCACACTCTCATGCAAGACCATGCTCTGCTTGGAGTAATTCTTGGCTTCCTGTTGCACGAGTCAAATACTTTGTCAGCAAGCACATAACATCATGCATCAAGCACAGAGATCCACTCCATGCATGCTGACCTACATACGCTTACATTTTTTTTGTTAAGTTTCTATTACAACTTTATTGAGGATGTTAGTTGCACGTTTGTTTCTTTTGTTTTCTCAATTCTTGTTTCATCTTCTTATTTGTTATTGTGCCCTCAGGCTGCTGCCAAGTTCAGACAGTTCTGGGGTGATAAGGCAGAGCTGAGGCGCTTCCAGGACGGCAACATTGCTGAAGCTGTGGTCTGGGAATGCGGCCCAGCAGAAAGGCACTCTGTGGTTGACAGGTTGGCACTGCCTCACTGTCTGTGACCTGTTGCTGTCCTATTTCATGTCATGTTGCCGAAGCATATGATGAAGATCAGCCAAGATTTCAGTGTAGGATGCTGTGTACAGCATGACATGTGGGATCAGTACAGGCTCCCAGTGATAGCAGCACAAGCTAAGGCGAGCTTGGTCCAACCCAGAAACACCTCAAGCTTCCCGGATTTTTCTTTTTCTGACAAACAGAAAAACAAAAGAAAACCAACCCAGGAACCCTCAAGCTTCCTTGAAATGCCTGACGGCGTCATGTTTTACTAGTTCTTTTCAGCATGGGCATACCTGTCAGGCACAGCCAAAACAGCAAGGCACAGAGTATACAATATCTTGTGAGTTGTCCAATGCCGGGCAACCATACCATCTTCAGGCATTTTAGGCATGTGCTCCTGAGTACCATCCTCAGGAGCACAACACTGCAAGGTTCATGACAGAAGTGCATGCAACTGATAACAGGCTGTGTTCATAAAGTGAGCCACCCAAAAGCAGCCACCACAGGTGTCCTTTGTGCGACGCTTGCATATTAAGCGATCACAATGGAGACCAGTTTAGCTGCCTTGTTCTGAATTGGCACTCTGTTTTACAAGCATTTCCCCAATCTCACGTGGTTTTGCACGTCTATGTCATTTAGGGCAGTGATGTAGGTTTGCTTTCCCAGTGCTGCGTAGTATCTTGTCATGCGCAGCATAGCACAATGCGGCACAGCACAATATACGCGTTGGAACACAGCACAGCGTGTATTGAAACAAGAGGTCAAATGCTAACTAGCTTGCTTATGTACATTTTGCTAGCAAAACACCTTGTGCTGTTGAAAGTCAAATGCACGAAACAACTGACATTGGGCCAAAATTGCCCATATCAGGAGGTCTCTGGTACAGGTGAAGTATCTCTGGGGAGCAAGCCCCCCCCCCAGCCATCACCTGTATCAGAGATCTGTCATCATGTATGGGTTTAACTGGCAATGTGCCCAGTTTATTCCCCTTTCTGAACCCATATATGGTTGAGCCCTCAGCCAATCAAGGAGCCACCCTTAAGCGTGTCTCTGAAGGGTTCAGTCATTATGGATCAGAGGCCAACAATCCCGCTTGGCCTGTACACATTCCCTTGTGTCGCATTTGCTTCCATGGCACATCTGGCCTTTCGTCAATTCTTTGCACTGGCAAGCCCGCCCAGTTTTCCCCTCACAGCATACGTCTATGCTGTCTTGGGTGTACCCCTCACCCAGATCGGTGCTCTAGTCTCTGATCTGATGAACTCTTATAGGTGGACATGTAATTCAGATTGCGATTATGGGTCAAAGCTCAGGACGGTCAACGCCACTGATTATGCGGCGCCACAGGCTTTCGTCCGGTTGCAGGTCGCAGATCCGGTCGGAGATCGCACACGGAAAGACTACGAAGCTGGTCGACGGACACATGGTGCCTCAAGTCTGTGCTTGTCCCACCATTGTCTTGACAGATGTCCCAGCAAGTAAAGATTGCGCTGTGGCGCTATGTACGAGCCGCTCCGCAGCCACTGGACAACTGACGGTGATGAGCAGGCCGTGTGATACAGCCGTTTTATGCGCCAATTTAAAGCTGAGGGTTGCCAATTACTTGGTCAGGCTGTGATCGTTGTAGTCTGAGCAATGTATGTGTGATACCTTGCAGGGTCGTCACATATGCACTGGGGAGGCATCTGCCAGCAGGCAGCACAGTGAGCAGGCATGCAGACTGCCTGGACTCTGTGCTGCAGAGCAAGCATGCAGAGGCTAATGCACAGATACAAGCCAGCAGGTGATTGCAACCCCCTTTCCCCATCTAATCTCAAATCATTCATTCCAGATCCTATATGTATATGACCCATGTGTAACCCAAAGCAAGTCAGGGTGAACCAGAACTTGTTCTGTGTGCCTGCTTATGGTCAGTGCTGCGAAGCATCACGTCAAACAGTGAACAGTACTCATTGTAGGTGAGGAGTTAAGTGCAACAGCTAGGCTCAAAAACCGTCTTTGCAAGAAAGAAAGTGTCTGCAAGGAAATCTATCAGAAACCGAATGGAATGGTGCCGCCAGGCCCCGGCCACTTGAAGGCATATGGAATCGCTCCCGTTCTCATCAGCTGTAATGCACAGGCCTAGCAATACATCATACAGCCTGGCGGGAAACTCCTCAACCCACCAAGCATAATTACAATCCATGTCCTACTACATATACTGCTACCAACAAAAATCAAAGGATTATGGTGCTATGCATGAACACCTGAAATTGTTACTTGCTGCTTGTATATAAAGGTTGCTCACTGAAGTGCTGTCAGGGAATCATCACAAGAAATTGCTAACAGACATGCTGACATGCTCAATGCAGACAGTTGTCCACATGCGCTTGGCATCAAATTCCATACATCAACCCCCCCCACAGAAGTCATCTTCTCATTCTGCCCACATATGGTTGGCATCGAACCCCATACATGAATGCTCCACAGAAGTTCTCACATCTCAGATTGCAGTATTAGAGCAGATGCGTTTTTGTCTTCAGGCAACTGGACGCAGCTGTCGATAGACTGAGCAAGCAGATTCGCAGCTTGACCAATCTAACGCTCAAGTTTGTCAGTACTCAGCCCTTATCCTCAACTTCCCGCCATACAGCCCCCTTCTATCCCCTGCCGCATCCCCTGGCAGGTGGGGGGGCTGCTGCTGGGACTGGACGCATCCCCAGATGCCTGGAAGCCACTGAGCTGCTGGTGCAGCTGGAAGGATCAGGTTAGCCTCAGCTGACGTGAAGTTCCCATTGTGAAGTTCCCATTGTGAAGTTCCCATTGTGAGGCATGTAGAACTGCCATACAGCTTTCTGATCAAATTCATTTTTGCTTTTCATGCTCAATGACACCCTATGCATGCTGTGCTGTGTGATAGTGAAGATGCATGCATTGTGTCTCCAAGGGAATTTGCCTTGTTGTCATACTTGCAGGCCAGAGTCACCGCTCAAGCTTGTCAATAGTTGCAACCCAAGATGCAGCCGTGAGACATGAACAGCCTGTGTTTGTGAGTCCGTCTATGGTGTCTTCACCTGGTCTTGATAGCTTTTGGGCATGTGTCGCATTTCTGTCACATGCAGTACATTGATAGTGCATTGATACATTGGTCGTGCATTGATACATTGGTCGTGCATTGATACATTGGTCGTGCATTGGTCGCATGGGCGGATGACTCAGAGGCACTCAAAAGGACAAATGCTTTTACTCAAGTGCAGCTAGCCCCGGCACTGGAAGTTTGCTAGGACAGCATGCACAGCATGGTGACAACTACCTGGGAGACTGTGCATAATGTTGACAGGCGTCTGCGAGTACCAAAATGTGCGTCATGCAGACACTGAGGTGCCAATGTCATGCAAGTGATGTGGAATTGCAGCTAGCTAGCACTGGGATCTAGCATAGGACTGCATACATAGCATGATGACAAGCATTTGCAAGACTGTGCATGGTGTAGACGGTCTGTTGCAGGCAAATGGGCAGATGATCCGGAGGCTTTCAGGAAGATGAAAGCTGCCTTGGGTGTGCAGCTAGCACAGGCTCTGGAAACAAGCTTTGGGTTAGATGCAGAAGCCTCTGAGGACTATGTGGACGTCCTCACAGACGGCTTTGCTATTCGCCTCTTTCTCTTCAGTAACAGGTTAGGCCCACCGGCAGCAGCACTTTGCTGCATGATGCCAATCATCATGCATTACTCCAGCACAGGTGCTGCTGCCTGGCAGAAAAGTCTGTCTCGCCACAGGCTTATCAGTCTGTGGCGGTACTGAAGATCTTGTCAGACCATGTCAGGTGTTGTCAAAAAAGTGAGGTTCTGTACAACCGAGTAGCACACTGCAGCACCTGCAGAGCCAATCTGCTTTTTCTGGGAACACTGCAACAACTAACATTGCACGACCGAAGCCACCAACATGACAGGAAAGTGTTCAAGCCAGAAAGACTGAGATGTCGGTCTTGTAGGGATGAAGTCATGGCGGCCAGAGCTGACAAGGAGTCCAGTCAGCCTTCAGTCAGCAGGGTGTTGAGTCAGCGTGCACAGCACCATGGGTTGGTGTCAGGCCTGACAGGGCAGAATGCAGCCTTCAGCATGGCTGCCAGGCTGGCAGTGAGATGGGTGGCTGCACACATGATGGCAGGCACTCACTTGCCTGTCGAAGCCGTTGAGCTGATCATGACCGCTGCCTTCCTGCCAGCCTCTGCTGCTGTGCCTCCGCCTGGTGAGTGCACTGATCCAGATGCACCGGAAACCACAATTGTGGGTTGAGTGGTTTGCACTGTAGCCAGAATGCCTGTCCGTGATCAGGCAGCACTTCTATCATGTATCATGTGTATATGTATGTGAGTGTGTGATATTACAGCTGCCTGTGTGTGCGATACTGCCAAGGGGGACAAATGCTGCACCTGTGAACAGTGATGTTGCCTTTGGATACCACACGGGCAGCTGCTTGTCAGGTCCTATCCACCTTGCTAGACAGTGAGCAGGGTGAGGCTGCAGACTGAGTTCTGACTGTGGCTCGGGACATCGGTTTACCTACAGCCTGAGCCAGAGACAGTAAGCAGCCTGCAGCCTCTTGTTATACCTACAGAAGTTATAAGAGACTACAAGTGCAATTAATGAAGCACATGAGGAAAATAAAGTCTACTGCTCATTGTGAACAGGATTTTTGCATGAAGTTGGCAAGTCTCAATTCTAGAGAAGCTGCAGCTGATGCTGCCGGCATGTGGTGCAGGTTCCCCCTTGGCTGGTTTTGTACGATTCCTGCACCTGCTTAGGCAGCATCCCTGGAAAGATCGACCTCTTATTGTGGACCCTTCAGCAGAACTTACACCAGCACAGCACAAGGACATCGACCGCCGCTTTGATGCTGCCAAGGCCAAGGGACAGCTCAGAGGCTTCACCATCTGTACCCCAACCGATCTTGATGGGTCAGCTTGGGGTCAGGGCAGCATGAGCGCTGGGATGCGGCAGAGGCTGGTCAAGCTGGCTGGGAGAAGCCTGCAAGTTCTCCAGGTACGCAGCATGTACCAAATTTTCAGGCTGTGCATTCCAGCTCATACAGCTCAAATTGCCTATTCTTCTGGGTGTCTGATCTTCTGGGTGTACCTGAGCACAGTCCAGCTGCTGCTCAGCAGCAAAACATAGCTTGAAATCAAGCAGCATGCTGCCCACAAATGGCTGCACACATCCTGCCTCATCATGTGGCAGCTCATCTCACTGTGCATTCAGCAGTCCGGTTGGTGATGACATGCAGCCAGTCTCAAAATCAGCGCTGCTGAGAATGAGAACCTTAGTGCAGTGCTGTTCAAGCTGTCTTGGGACAAAGATGCTTTGGTATGTTGCAGTTCAGCTGTAGCTTCTGTAATCAGTGCTGCTTACGTAGCATCCAGGTATTAGCCCGTGGTCTGGGCGAACATGCGACCTCTTGCTAATCTCTTGCTGAAAGCCTGACTCATTGGCACTTCCTTATGTATTGCAATACGCTAAGCCTGCGATCCGCGACATTGCAGATGTGGCAGTGCTCATTTCTTTTGGAAGCTGTGATTGGGTCAGACCAGGCATTTTAAATTCTGTCTCATTTGGCGTCACCTTGATTTTTTTTTGCTGCTCATAGGAGCAACTGGAGAGTCCTGAGGTTGGTGTGCCTCCAAGCACAGTCTTCAGAACCCCTCTCAGTGACTTTGATGCACTGATTGCCCTGCGCGAGGAAGCCCTGCCCCATCCTGATAGGGCTATTCTGGGCTCTGTTGCCTCAACCAGCACAGAGGATGAAGAAGATGATGGGCTGCTGAGCAGCAAGAAAGCCCGGGCAAGATTGCATTCAATACCCCGAGGCAAGTTTATCAGTAATATCAGCGCCGTCCAAGCACCATACTGGCTTACAAGGAGCCAGCTCATAGGGAGCCAGCTTATGAGGCTGATACATGTACATCACCTGTTTTGACTGTTTGTGCAGCAGCCCTTGGCAGCTTTTGGTCTGGGGTCCTGCATGCTTGCGTCACTGATGCAGTCCAATCTGCTGTTCTGAACACAGTCCACAGCATAAACACATCTCTGGCAACCGGCGTTTTCATGATATGTACACTGCTGTGTAGGCCTGAACCCTGTTGCTGCTTGTTACAGATCTGCTGCAGAAGAAGGGTCCTGGAAAGCTTCGGAAGGAGCTGCTGATTGGCTTTGATCCGGTCAGCCTTTTCCTGCACCAACTACAGGGGCGCTTCCAAGGGTATGCAACCTTTTTTGTGGACGGCATTGGTGGGCATGTGGTTGGGATCAAATGGAGTGCCAAAGCACAGGAAGCAGCCCCATTTGATGTCAAGACAGCACACATGCTGGAACCTGCAGATCCTGAGGGCCATAGTCCTGCCCCACATGTTCAAGCTTGCACTCTGTCTGTCTCTGCTTTGCTGACGGACATCAAGGCTTTGGGAGCCGGCCTAGTGCGCCATGTTGAGTCAAGCACAATATGAGTCTACCTGTACAAGCATTGCGGGCTGCTCTTTCTCTCTCTTGCTGTCCATATACTGGGGTGTCATGAATAAATTGGTTCGAACAGATGCGGCATTTCTTGCTACTGGCCAGTCATGTCTTCTGGGTGAAATTTTTACTTTTGGGAGGCCAGGAGGATTGCCTGTGGTGGCTCCCTTTGAGGTTTTGAAGGAGACCACATCCTTCTTTCTTTGATGCTGTGTGTAGTATGGGATGCGGAGATAGCTGTTCTTGTTAGA
>JAABUO010003049.1_pt1 | contig 20127 bp, 13 predicted proteins | sample 5559291 | NCBI WGS metagenome assembly JAABUO01 (sample SAMN10711878, study PRJNA513372) | rock metagenome | isolation source: Antarctica rocks | place: Antarctica: Victoria Land, Finger Mt sud
CTTTGGGTTCAAAGGTCCCTGCCTATCTGTGGACACAGCCTGCTCTTCTTCATTAGTCAGCCTGCACAGCGCTGTGCACGCTTTGCGAGCATTTGAATGCAGTGCAGCAGTGAACGCAGGCGTCAACCTGACCTTGATGCCAGACACTCCCTCCAAATTTCAAAAGGCTGGCATGCTAAGCATGACAGGGCGGTGTCAAACCCTAGAGCAGGGTGCAGATGGCTATGGCAGATCAGAAGCTTGTGTGGCCATGTGGCTGCAAACCCTAGATGACAAAAGCAGCAGCACTGACTCACATGGCAAGCAGCTGCTGGCTGTGGTTCAAGGGAGTGCAGTGAAGCAGGATGGGAGGTCCAGCAGCCTGACTGCTCCCAACGGCCCCTCCCAGCAGGAGGTCCTGCGAAGAGCCCTGCTGGATGCGGCCACGCAACCCAATGATGTTGCTTTGAACCAGCTGCATGGCACAGGCAAGCAAGCATGCATGCTGTTGCTCTGTCTATGCTGATGGGCTCAAGCAGCATGCTTGCAAATACAGCTCTGCCTTGTTGCAAAGCCAATGTTTGGCACTGGGATGCTAATGATCCCAGGAGCTGAGACGTGTATAATGACCTCTTGTCTGGCGCACAGGCTCTTGCTTCAAACATGTATCTGCAAGGCTTGCTGTGTGTGTCTGTTGTCTTGTACATCTCCTGTCACATTCTAGAAGATGACGTGTGATACAATGCAGGCACCCCACTGGGAGACCCTATAGAGATTGGAGCCTTGACAGCAGTCCTCACAGGCAATCAGAGCAGCCACCAAGCACACCCCTTGACCCTGGCTGCATCAAAGAGCTGGATTGGCCACTCAGAGCCGGCTGCTGGGGCAGTGGGCATGGCACACCTGTGCCTTGCATTTGCTCAGCAAGCTGCCCTGCCTATCATGCACCTCAGGAGCATCAACCCCCACATGCACCCCATGCTGCAGCCTAGCAAGGCAGGCAACAGGGGGGTCTGCATCCCTAGGCAAGCTGCAGGCATGATAGGCAGTGCCTCCGAGGCAGTGCCCTTGACTGCTGGAGTGAGTGCCTTTGCCTTCCAAGGCACCAACGCCCATGTCATCATGGCAGCTGCCACATCAGCTGCTAGCAGTCACCCATATGGCTGCAGTCACATGGCAGGCAGCTTTCAGCAGCAGCGGCATTGGATTGCCCCCATGCCCCATGCGATGCTGCTCACTGCTCAGATCAGCAACAAATCCATGACTTATCATGCTGATCTTGCCACACCAGCCAATGCCTACTTGATGGACCATGTGGTTTCAGAGCAATGCCTGCTGCCGGCCACAGCATTCTTTGAGCTAGCTTACTCATCAGTCAAGCTCAGCTTCACTGCAGCAGCAGCCACTGCAGCCCTTGTTGACGCCATGTTGGCAGCGCCTTTGCAACTCCACCAGCCACAGCATGGTCAGCATGCTGCAGCTGGTTTTGTCTCAGTGCAAGTTGATACACACAAGGGAGCTTTGGCAATCTTCAGCCACAGCGCATCTCAGCACCAATACCACGTCTTTGCTGCAGTTGCTGCTCAGCAACCAAGGTCTTTACACAGGTTCACCGTCACACAAAGCTCTGCTCTACTGGCTTCAGTGCTTGGCTTGGATGAGGCTCACATGCCCTTTGCTGACTCAGCACGCCCAGCAGCAGCTATCAGCAACCTTGCTGAGCCTGTTGGTAGCGCTGATGCACTCAACATGCACCCAGCTGCAGCTGACAGCACATTGCAGTTGGCGTCCAGCTTCAGCACACACGCAAGCACATCCCTGCAGGTGCCTGCCAAGCTGCAGGCCATGCACATACAATCAGACAGGTGCAGTCAGCCAAGCTGGGCATGTGCTTCCCCAATGACTGATGCCCAAGTTGCCGGCAGAACCCATAGCTTTGGCCTGACGCCTAAAGAGGGTCAAGCAGGCGTCACTCTGCAAGGCTTGACCCTGAAGCCTCTGAGTAATGCAGTTGCGTCATCCCAGCAGGAAGCAAGCATGACTGCATCACAGGACTGCTTGTATGAGCTGGCTTGGCCTGCCGATTGCATAGCCACCCACAGCAGCACGGACAGAGCTGTTGTGCCGTTCAAGCGTGGCAAGTCCAGCATGTATACTACAGCAGCAGCCATCAGCCACCTTCAGGCAAGAAGTGATAGGCAGCTCTGCTTTACAACAGCTGGCAGCATGGCTGTATTGGCAGGCAGACCAACAGCATCATGCATCTCAAGCACAGCTCAGACCAGTCTTGTGCGCTCAGCTGCACAGGAATCTGCAGACTGCTCAGTCGTTAGCAGGCTGACAGACCCACACGCACTTGATAGCTCCTTGGACAATGCTGCAGTCAGAGCTGACCAGATCACATCAGCTTCCATGGATGAGGTCTCAGAGGCAGCATTCCAGGGCAGGGTCCAGCATGCCCCAAGGCTGGTTCCCAGTCCGCTTGCAAGCAGCCCTGCTCCCTTCCAGCTTCTGCCTAAGCCAAGAGGGGCCCTGCAGAACTTGGTTCCGGAGCCATTGCACATGGACTTGGCTGCCGATGAAGTGTTGCTGGAGGTGCATGCAGTGGGGGTTAACTTCCGGGATGTGCTGAATGTGCTGGGGATGTACCCAGGGGACCCTGGACCCCCCGGGGCTGACTGTGCTGGGGTAGTCATAGCCAAGGGACCTGCAGTCAGGAAGCTTGACATAGGTAAAGAAAACACAACATTGCTTGCCTCAATTAATGTACCTCACCATGCCAATGACATCATTGAATGCATTCTTGTGTGCCCTAAGGTTGTTTGCCATCATAGGTGTTCTGACTTACATAGCAAAACACCCCAAAATCTGTCAATGAGGACCTGATACGTTGCATACCAAGCATATCTCAACCTTTTGAGGCTTAATTTGCAAGTCAAGAGCGCCTGGCATGCATTCTGAAGCCATGCATCAATTTTACAGGACAAAATGTCTTTGGGCAAGCAAGTGGGAGCTTGGGATCGCATGTGAAGTGCAATTGTGCAATGCTGGTGGGCTTGCCTCCAAATGTGACCTTTGAGGCAGCTGCTACACTTCCAACAGTCTTCATCACAGCTGACACAGCCTTTCAGCATGCAACCACTCTGCAGCCAGGCGACAGAGTGCTTGTCCACGCCGCAGCAGGTCAGGTTCTGGATGCCAATTGTTGCCTGAAATGCATGATGTGCTGCCTAAAACTTCAACAAGGCCATCTTCTGCTTGCTTGATCTTCATGAGCATGCAGAACAAGTGCAAGTATGCAGCAGCACAGCATGCTCTACCCATGTTTGCCGATAGCATGGTAAGACCAGTTGCACAGACTGCATGTCAGTTTGCACACACAATCATTGTAGCACAATCCTTGTGCTCAATCAATACGTGCTCTGTTGCAGGTGGAGTTGGTTTGGCAGCTATTCAGGTTGTCCAAAAGCTGGGAGCACAACTTTACACTACAGCAGGCAGCCCAGCTAAACGGAGTGTCAACTCGCGTAGCCCTGATTTTGCATCAGACCTGGCACAAGCTGGCGGCGCTGACATGGTGCTGAACTCTTTGACCAGCCCGGGGATGGTGGCGGGGTCATTGGCAGGGGTGAGGGCTGGGGGCAGCTTTGTGGAGATTTCCAAGAGGGACATTTGGAGCCCCGCCCGCCTTGCCCAAGACAGGCCTGACCTGCACTACTCCCTCCTAGCTGTGGACTTCCTTCCGCCCTCTGCTGTGCACTCAGCCCTCACCAGGGCTACACAGGCTGTCAGCAGCGGCTCATTCTGCCCTCTTCCCCAGGTCACACATGGACTACAGAATGTCCAAGCAGCCCTGCGGCAGATGACTCAAGCCAGGCATGTGGGCAAGGTTGTGGTCACATGCGCACCCAGTCAGCAACCAGTCAGCCAGGCATATGGCAGATGGGTGGTGACAGGCGGCTTGGGATCCCTGGGGGCGTTGGTATCCTCATGGCTGAGTCAGCATGGTGCTGAGGATCTGATATTGACAGGTCGCACAGGCAAGCTGCCAGCTGACAACAAGGATCTAGTTCAGTTGCTCAGAAGCACAGGACACAATGCACTGGTGACCATTGTCAGAAGTGATCTGGCCAGCCAAGAAGAGGCGCAGATACACTCATGGCCAACAGCTTCAAGGTCTGTGGTGTCAGGCGTTGTGCATGCTAGTGGAGCCTTGGCAGATGCCACACTGCAGAAGCAAAGCCTTGCTGGCATCAGGACGGTCTTTGCTGCAAAGCTCACCAGCATACATAAGCTACAGTCTGCCACTATGGCTCAGCCCATCATGCATCAGCTGCTGTTCTCGTCTGTGGCAGCATTGCTAGGCAGTCCTGGGCAGGCAAACTATAGCGCAGCCAATGGGGCTCTGGACGGCCTGGCTGCCCACTGGGCTGCCCAAGGCCGGGATGGGGTGAGCAGCATCCAGTGGGGGGGCTGGGCAGGGGGCGGCATGGCTGGTGGTGATGCCGGCACTGCTGCCAGGCTGGCTCGCATGGGCATGCCCCTCATCACCCCCTCCCAAGGCCTTGCCGCCCTTTCCGCAGTTCTGACCAGCCAATCACCTCCAGCTGTCATGGCTGCTGTTCCTTTCGACTGGGGCAAGTTCCTACAGCATGGACTCAACAGCAAGCAAACAGCTTTCTCAGAGCTTGTCAGGGAGTCTCCAGTGCAGTTGCCGGCACATACACAACCAGCAGCCGATGCCTTGTCTACCAGGCGTGTCAACGACGAAAGCCATGTGAGCTCAGCACAGCAAGCAGAAGCCATAGCTGCTGCAGTGCACAGCACAATCAGCTCAGTGCTAGGTTGCTCAGTCAGCAGCACTGCGCCTCTCATGGCTGCAGGGCTGGATTCCCTTGGCATGGTGGAGTTGCGCAACGCCCTGCAGACCAAGCTAGGCTTGCAACTGCCAAGCACCCTTGTCTTCGACTACCCGACAGCAGATGACATCACTGCTTATGTCATGGCACAACTGTCAGCTGCTGCTGCAGCTTCAAGCCAACTTGAAGCTACCCAACTTGAAGCTGCCCAGTCCCAAGTAGTCCAACCAATGAGAGCAAAGCCACAGCAGCATGCCAGTAGCATGGTGACAGACGCACAAGCTACAGACATGACCCTGGTGGTGCAAGAGGTGGTGTCGAGTATCCTTGGGGCGGCTCCAGCAGCTGATACCCCCCTGATGGCGGCTGGGCTAGATTCCTTGGGCATGGTGGAAGTGCGCAATGCCCTGCAGAGCAGGCTGGGACTGCAGCTGCCAAGCACACTGCTCTTTGACTACCCTAGCGTGGAAGCCATCTCAGGTTTTGTCAGTCAGCACCTAGCCAGCACAGCGCCTGCGCAGCAACTGACCAGTCTAGCAGTGCTAACTCCAGCACTGAGCATGGACATTGCTCAGCAGCCGCAGCAGCAGGCAGTGTCACTTGTGGTCACAGCCATGGTGGCGTCAGCTCCTCAAGTTGCTTTCAGCAACACAATGCCGGTGGAGACAGTCACACCAGTGCCTCTCAGTCGGTGGGATGTGGACTCACCACCAGAGGGGCTGTTTACAGGACCTGCTGTCAGGTTTGGCAGCTACTTACGCAACCCAGCTGCCTTTGACGCTGCAGCCTTCAGCACATCTGACACTGAAGCCGTGTACATGGATCCACAACAACGCATGTTGCTTCAGTCGGCAGCAGAGGCTCTGGCATCTGGTCAGCTTCTTGGCGGGAGCTTCCCACCAAATGTTGGCCAAAAGGCGGGAGCCAGCGTCGGGGTCTTTGTGGGTGTGTCATCCAGCGACTATGAGAAGCTGGTGATGAAGCACACTCAGGGCGTGACTGCTTACACAGCTACCGGGCGAGCCGCCAGTGTGATCTCAGGCAGACTATCATACACCTTTGCCCTTAGGGGACCGTCACTCACCGTGGACACCGCCTGTTCTTCTTCCTTAGTCAGCCTGCACATGGCTTTCAACAGCTTGATGCTTGGCCAGTGCAGCGCAGCCTGCAACAATGGAGTGAACGTCATGATCTCGCCAGAGACACCAGCAGCGTTCCAGAAGGCAGGCATGCTGAGTGCTGACGGCCGCTGCAAGACCCTCGACAGCAGTGCTGATGGGTATGTCAGAGCTGAAGCCTGTGGGTCAATGGTGGTACAGCTTGCAAATGCTGTGGAGCCTTCTGCTGTCCTGGCTTTGTTCAGAGGCAGTGCCGTGAACCAGGATGGGCGCAGCAGCAGCCTGACTGCCCCCAATGGCCCCTCCCAGCAGGGCGTCATCAGACAAGCCCTGCAGGCATGTGGCCTGGAGCCCCACCAGATTCAGGCCCTACATTTGCATGGCACAGGTACTCCACACAGAAATTGCTACTCTGTGTGCTAGCTTTCTGTACCTCGCATTTACAACGATCATGCAGATGGATTGTATCTGTCAGAGGGCTCTGAACAGCTTTTGCAAACCTGGCTTTGAACAGTACAAGCTAGTCAGATCTATTGTGCATTGTTCTGAGGAAGCACAATTGTCAATCTTGAGCATGACCGTACGCTCCACTTGGTTTGGACATTTCAGACAGAGCTGCCTGGCAATCTGTTGTATCTTTGTATGAACCTGCTGTAACCTGTAACCTGTAACCTGTAACCCGTAACCTGTAACCTGTAACCTGTAACCTGTAACCTGCTGTAACCTGTAATGTGCTGTAAACTGTAACCAACAACCTGCTGTATCTTTGCAGGAACACCACTCGGAGATCCTATTGAGCTTGGTGCAGCAGCTGCAGTCTTCCTTGACGCAAGAGCCACTCCACCTTCACAGCAAGCCACCAACATCACTCTGCTGGCAGCCAAATCCTGGGTGGGTCATGCAGAGCCTGCAGCAGGCATCATGGGTTTGGCCCATGCTCACTTGGCCTTGCACCACCACATGCAGCTGCCAATCCTCCATCTGGGCGCAATCAACCCCCATGTGGCTTCAGCTCTTGAGAGGGGGCCAGCCTGGGGTCACTTCCAGATCCTGCGTCAGCAAGCATGCATGCCAGGCACAGCAGGCAACAGCGATGGCAGGCTGAAGTGTGGTATCAGCGCCTTTGCTTTTCAAGGTACCAACGCTCATGCCATCATTGAGCAGTCAAAGCCTCATGGCGTGACCTCCCAGCTGGCCAACAAGCTTCACCTTCAGTGGCAGAAGAGCTCGCTCTGGATTGCACCACCGGCACACGCATTGCTCACGACAGCGTTGCCACAGTCAAGCAGCATCACCATGGCTGCTGACTTGACGTCGGTCAGAGCCCGCCAGTTGGTCCATGGCATGCTGGTGCATGGCACACCTGTGCTGTCTGTGGACCTCTACACAGAGCTGATGGCAGAGGCAGTGCAGCAGCTGGTCCCTGGCACTCACCATGTGCACCTGCAGCAGCTTACATCTGTGGCTGTGCCGTGGCAATCACATGGCAGCATGACTCATCCCCAGCAGCTGGTCCTGAAGCTGACAGGAGCTCATCTGTCTGTTCAGCATCAAGTCTCGGATGCTGACAACGTCTGTTGCCAAGCAGTGCTTGTCCAGATGTCAATACCACACCAGAGCAGGGCAGAGCCGGCCTCCAGGGCCAGCCCTTTCTTGACAGCCCTGATGACTCAGCCTTATGCTGGTCACCGAGCAGCTGCTACAGCAGCTGTGCCAAGTATGCTGTCCCAGGACCAAGGCTTCTGCTTGCCTGGAGCTATGGTCAGTGCAGCAAGCCAGCTGCAGGCTAGCTTCTCTTCACTAGCTGCCTCAGCAGTCATTCCTACCCGTGTGGGATGTTTGAGCCTACAAAAGGCCAACTCAGCAGAGCTGTCACTGCTGGCACGCACTCACAGCAGTTTCCCAGGCCAGCTGGATGCCAGTGCTGCCAGTGGCAGCTGCTCACTCCCAGTCATCCAGCTCAGCGGCATTGCTTTGGCAGCAGCACACGATGTGTTGTCGGGTTCCAGCAAGACTGCAGGACACCTGTCAGAGGATGTTGGTATGCTGTATGCGACTCAGTGGAAGGTATCAGAGCCACAGCCTCACGCAGTCACACGGACTTCAGCATGCTGTAGGCTTTCAGGCAAGCAAGCAACAGATCCTGTTGCTGCATCTGCCTTGCTGATGGCTACCGCACAGCAAGCTGTCATCAACAGTGGCAGCCAGAAGCTCAGTCTCCAGATGAGGCAGGGGCCGTCATCAGGGCCATGCCCTGCAATGTCCCTAGCCCTGCTGCGCTCAGCAGCCCAGGAGTCTTCTTCTTGCACCTGCTCAGCTTTCATCACCTCTCCTCACGACGCCAGAACCTTCACCTCTGCTGCAATCCCTGCCACCACCGCTCTGGCTTCAGCTTTGGTCAGCAAGTCAGACAGTGGACTTGTGTATGAGCCAAGGCTGACGCCGATCTTGCAACAGCAGGCATCAGCCCTCCCAGCACAAGCAACAGCTGCTTGCATCATCTTGGGTGGAACAGGCAGCATTGGCAGTCTTGCTGCTTTGTGGTCAGCAGACAGAGGCGTTGAAAAAATCATCATGGTTGGTCGCACTGGGAAACTGTCCCAGGCTTCGGCTGCCAATTTTGCCACCTTGATGGCCAATCAAGCCAGGGACAATGGCAGCACCATGATCACCATTGCCAGGTAAGCATTGTTGCAATCACATGCAGAAGATGCAGAACGGTTGTGGCAAGGTACAAGTTTCATCTCTAAGCTGTTGCATGCCATTGGTCAGCCTGCAATTTCTATAGACCTTGTTGAGCCCATTTTTTCCCATAAATTACTGTGCAAACAGCTGCTGCCATTGAAAGAAGAGAAACATGCACAGTGGCGACTTCAGTGCTCAATGAGGGGCGTTTGTACCATCTGCAGGTGTGACACAGCAGTGCAGGAGGAATCAGCATGGCTGTACAAGCAGACCAGAGGAGCGACCAAAATGGTTCTGCATGCTGGAGGCATGCTTGCAGATGCCACCATCCCCAAGCAGACCTTGTCCACAATCAGACAAGTCTTCGCAGCCAAGGTGGATGCTGCAAGGCATGCACACAGCAGCACAGCATGTGAGCCAGTCACAAGCACAGTGCTGTTCTCATCAGTGGCAGCATTGCTGGGTTCAGCAGGGCAGGCCAATTACAGCGCAGCCAATGGGGCTCTGGACGGCCTGGCTGCCCACTGGGCTGCCCAAGGAAGCAGTGTCAGCAGCATGCAATGGGGACCTTGGTCAGGTAAGTCATACTTCTTGCTCAAGCATGGGCTTCTTCTGACTCAGCTGTGATTATTCATGCTTTTTGCCTGTTCTGGGTCACTGCACAGCACTAGCCTGCTTGCAAGCAGCCTTGCAGAGTTCTGACTGGCATCGCTGACCCATATGTGGTTGTCATGTTCATGTTGCATTACTATAGCTAAGTTTTGCTTATGCAGTCTCCCAAGACTTTTGTGTCGATCCTGGCTCTGCCAGTGCAGCAACATCGCATGTCCCAACATGGAATTCCCAAATAATTGAAGTATTTTCAGCATTGTGAATATACTTATGTTAAGCAATACCTATGATGATCCTCAGGTGGTGGAATGGCAGAAGCCAACGCCAACACAGCTTCCCGCATGGCTCGCATGGGAATGCCCCTCATCGCCCCTTCCCAGGGCATGTCCGCCCTTGCATCAGTCCTTTCTCACCTGCACCAGGGCACTGCCTTCAGTCAGCTAGCTGCCCTGCCCTTGAACGCGACTGCTCTGATGACTCATGGCAATCTTCCAGCCATGACCATGCCACTCGTTGCGGATTTGGCTGAAACACCACAGACTGGCAGCGCTGAGTCAGCCTCCACCTCAGACGCTCAGTCCAGAGCATCAATGAGCAGCAAAGCAGCTGTTCAATCCAGAGACAGGGAGCAGGTTTTGCAACAAGTGGCTTCAGCTGTGAGCAGTATTGTAGGCTTCCAAGTGCCAGAAGCTCAGCCCCTCATGGCAGCCGGCTTAGACTCACTAGCGTCCGTTGAGCTGACTAATGCCCTGCAAGCCAGCCTGGGTATGCAACTGCCACCAACACTGGTTTTCGACTACCCCACTATCCACGCCATCACTGAGTTTGTCTGCACAGACACAGCATCAGAAGCTACCCAGGCAGGTGTACTTGCCAAGGCTGTGGCCGCAGCCCAGCCTGTGTCCTCAGCTGAGTCTTTCACCTTGGTGATGGACACAGTCAGCTATGAGCCAAGCAACAGTCTGCACAGCCTGACCCCAGTTGACAGCGTGGGTCAAGTTCCCTTGGACAGGTGGGATTTGGAGGGAATTCCTGAGGTGGCCACCGCTGCCAGATTTGGCGCCTTCCTGCCCCATGCTGACAGCTTTGACACAGCATGCTTTGGCATCTCCCAGGCTGAAGCAATGCTCATGGACCCTCAGCAGCGTTTGCTGCTGCAAGCTGTTGGCCAGTCTCACATGGTAGTTGCGTCACAGCAAGTCACTGCTGTGGCTCTACAGCAAGGCATATACATTGGCATAGCCCCATCAGACTATGCATCGCTGCTCAAGCAGCACACAGACAGAGGCAGTTTCCATGCCACTGCAAATGCCAGCAGTGTCGCCTGTGGGCGCCTCTCCTACACCTTTGGGTTGAAGGGTCCCAGCATGAGCATTGACACTGCCTGTTCCAGCTCGCTAGTAGCTGTCCACCTGGCACATCATGGTGTCATTGCCACCCAAGCCCAGGTCTCCTATGCAGCAGGAGTGCATGTACAGTGCACTGCAACCTCTACCAGCTATGTGTGGACAGCAGGCATGCTGTCTGCAAGTGGCAGGTGCCAAGTTGGTGATGCAGCAGCTGATGGGTATGTCAGAGGCGAGGTCTGCTGTGTGGTAACCCTGGCAGCTCCTGGGGTCACTGGTGGGGTTGCAAGGGCTGTACTCAGGGGTAGTGCAGTGAATCAGGACGGGCGCAGCAGCAGCCTGACTGCTCCCAATGGCCCCTCCCAGCAGGACGTTATCAGACAAGCCCTACAGGCGTCTGTCCTAGAGCCTTGTGACATCCAAGCTCTGCAGCTGCATGGGACAGGTACACAGTTGCTCACAAAATGCATGCAAAACTGATATTGTGCTTGCCGTACGCTTTTGATAGTGACGCTGTACCTACAGCAATATGATGTCTGTGCCATCATGTTAAGTGCTGTCAGCATAAAGATGCTGTCAAGTGAGCATAGTGAGCATTGTTCAGCTGTCCCAACACGCCGCAACATCTACTGGACAATGTTTTCATGTCCCTGCATTGCTCAAGCTAGCATGCACTTTGATGATGCAAACACAAATATATTCACAAAAACATGTTCTTACAGGGACACCGCTGGGAGACCCAATTGAGGTAGGGGCAGCATCTACAGTCTTTGGCAGCAGCTCATCTGGCAGCCCTGTGACCCTCATGGCCAGCAAGGGTTTCCTAGGGCATACAGAGCCGGCAGCTGGTGTTGTGTCCGTCACCATGGCTGTCACCAGTCTGCAAAACCTAGCGCAGTTCCCCATCATGCACCTCAGAACCCTAAACCCACATGTGGCCGCAATTATGGGTGCCGCACCAGGGTCTGTGACCCTACCAAGGCAAGGCGGAGCCCTGGCTGGGGCAAACTTGCAGCCTTGTACTGGGGTCAGCTCTTTTGCTTTCCAAGGGACCAATGCTCATGCAGTGGTGGAAGCCTCCACCACCGCTCAGGCATCCACCACAGCTGGGGTGCCAGTCAGCTGGCAGCAGCAGCGGCAGTGGGTGCTGCCTTTAGCGCATTGCCTGATCAAGCAAAGTCTACCGGGAGCATCTCCTAGCACGACAACATTTGCTTGCAGTCTGCAGCAGCCTGCATTGGCCTTCCTCTGGGAGCATGAGGTCCATGATAGAAGCCTCTTCCCAGGAGCTGGCTACTTTGAGATGGCATTGGCTGCGCTGCGCACCCTGCACAGCAGCAGTTCAAGTTCAAACAACTGCTGCCTGACTCAGATAGCCGTCCCTGCACCCTTGGTGATTGCTGAGCCTTCAAAATCTGCTGTGGGCGCCTCAGTGCTTACTTGCTCAGTGGACACAGCCAGTCAGGCTGTTGTGGTAGCGTCCAGGCCACCACAGCATGCACAGACAGTCCACATGCGAGGCCACTTTGCTCAGCTCATCAAGGTCACAGACTCACACACAGAGATGCGTCATGGATCTGCATCTGAAGCTCTCAGCAGACTGCTACTCAGTCAGGAGCCCGGTGCTCAGCAACCTGCTGCTGCGGCTCAGGCCTTGATTGCCCCAGCTGTGGCCACTGCCCAGCAGGATACTGGCTTCTGGCATCACCCAGCCAGGTTTGACTCATTCCTACAGCTGGGTCAGCTGCTCCTTGACAGTACATCAGATGGTATTCACGTGCCCACTGGTGTGGACTGTCTCAGCATGCCTCACAAGCTTGACTCAGCACAAGCAGCTTATGGCCACTGCCAGCCTTCTGGCACTGCCCTGAGCAGCAACTATGCCCTGGCAGACCAACAGGCACAAACCTGCTGCCAGATTCAGGACATGCAGGCCAAAGTAATCTCGTCAGCACGCAAAGCGGCACCTGACGCTGTCATGGAGGAAGAGTTCACAGGAGAGGTGTTGTATGAGATGGCATGGTTGACGGACACCCAACAGATCCTGTCCAGCACTGCTGGTGACAGTGGTTCTGGTTGTGGCAGCATCAGATTGGGTCAGCAGACACCAGCAATGGCTTGTGCCAATGCAATGGCAGTGCTGCAAGACTACATGATCAGGGCACCTCAGACCCACATGCTGCTTCATGGCCACGGCGGTACAGCTCACAGCCAGACTGGATCCTTCCATGCCATTGCTGGCTTGCTCAGGACAGCTGCTGTGGAGAGCAAAACCCCAGTGCATGTTCTGGAATCAGCAGCCAGCCAGCGTAGTGTTGGCTCAATGGCTTCAAGTGCACAGAGGGTGCAGCTATCACTGCAGCAGACAGGTTCCACACCAGATATGTTCGGTAAACTGATCAAAGCCAACACAGCAATGGTTCCAAGGCTTCTGCCCAGCAGGGCTGTTTCAGCACCAACTGCCTTCAGCCTTATGCCCCAGCCCAGAGGAGCCCTGACTAACCTCAAGCCCGTGCCCCTAGCCAAGGCCAGCATGACTAAGCTGCAGCCAGGGCAGGTTCTGCTGCAAGTCAGAGCAGTTGGGCTGAACTTCCGGGATGTGCTGAATGTGTTGGGGATGTACCCTGGGGACCCTGGTCCCCCCGGGGCTGACTGTGCTGGGGTGATTACAGCCATTGGTGCTGGGTTTGCTAACCTGCAGCCTGGCATGGCGGTATTTGGGTTGGCAGCAGGCAGTTTGGGCAGCCACGTTCTCAGTGTTGCTGATACTCTGGTACAGCTTTATTGCTCCACAGTATACTTTCAGTGGTCTGCTCGTGTGAATTGCTGCCATGATAAAGTCTGTCAACAGTCATATGACTTAAATACTAGAACTTGTACACATATACATGTATGTATACCAGCTGTATGTGGTCAATGCAGCTACTTGAACTGCACAAAGCACAGCAGCCTCAAACATTGATGAGCAGCAACTGCTCACGAGCATAGTATGTCTGCTCTTGCAGGTGCCAATGCCAGCAACACTGTCCTTCAATCAGGCAGCCTCCTGTCCCACCGTCTTTATCACGACCACCCTAGTCACCAAAGCCATCCACATTGGCCAAGACAACAAGGTGCTGGTGCATGGCGCAGCCGGTGGTGTCGGTCTAGCTGCCTTACAACAGATCCAAGCCCGTCGTGCTATTGCTGTTGGCACAGCAGGCAGCCCAAGCAAGAGAGCTCTGCTGAGGCAGAGAGGCGTCCAACAAGCAGTCAGCTCAAGAGACTTGATGTTTGTGACAGAGCTAGCAACGACCGGCGGCGTTGATGCGGTGCTGAACACCTTGACCAGCCCAGGGATGGTGGCGGGGTCCTTGGCAGGCTTGAAGCTTGGGGGTCGGTTCTTGGAGATTTCCAAGAGGGATATCTGGAGCCCTGCTCGCCTTGCGCAAGACCGCCCTGATGTGCACAGCTCCCTCCTGGCTTTGGACTTCCTCCCACAGCAAGCCATCCACTCATGCATGCTGGAGTTATCAGCTTCCTTAGCAGCTGGGAAGCTGCAGCCTCTGCCGGTGGTCGTGCACAGCATGGCCAATGTTCAAACAGCCATGCGGCTGATGTCTCGGGCCAGGCATATTGGCAAGGTAGTTGTGGAGATGCCAGCCCCGGTTTCAGTGGCTGGGGATTCTGGCAGCGTCGCTATCACAGGAGGTACAGGAGCCCTTGGATCATCCGTGGCACAGTGGCTCATCCAATATCAGCAGCATATGTGTCTGCTAGGAAGATCCGGGAAGGCAACAAGCAATACAGTGCATCTGATCAGATCAGGTGGTCAAGCACAGATTACCATCAGCAAGTGCGATGCAGCAGCAGCTGCAGATGTACAGCAGCTTGAGCATGGGTGGGCACCCTTAGCAGGGGTGGTGCATGCTGGAGGGGTGCTAGCTGATGCTAGTGTGGCCAAGCAGACCCCAAACCACTGCAGGGCTGTCTTTGCCCCCAAGGCAGATGCAGGGCTGAACCTGCACAGCATCACAGCGCAACTGCCCCTGCAGTCCTTTGTGGCTTTCTCATCCATGGCAGCGGTCTTGGGGTCCCCAGGGCAGGCCAACTATAGCGCAGCCAATGCATTCCTGGATGCTCTTGCCGCCAAAATGCAGTCTCAGGGCTTGATGTCAAGCACCATCCAGTTTGGCGCTTGGCAGGGAGCAGGAATGGCGGGAAACACTGCTGACAAGCTACATGCCATGGGAGTTGGCGCCCTGACACCTGATCAGGGCATCAGAGCCCTGCAGGGCTTCTTAGCCTCTGCACAGCATGGCCCTGCCCTTGCAGCTGCCACAGCACCTTCCAGCATGGCAGCAGCAGCCTTCAACTGGCCTGTGTTTTTCAGTAATCTTGATCAGCCATCAGCTTTGTTTTCTGAGTTTGAGCATGAGGCTCAGCTTGCTCGACTCAAGCCACAGCTGCAGCCAGCAATCAGACCTGCATCTGTCAAGTCAAAGGTTGCTCAGATCCCTCAGGCTCCTCAGACTCAGCTGAGTATTGTCAGTGTGGATGAGCTGCGAGCAGAGATCTCAGCAGCAGTGCAGGACATTGTTGGCAACTCAGTCTCAGCTTCTGAGCCTCTCATGGCAGCAGGGCTAGATTCCCTCAGCTCAGTGGAGTTGACCAACGCCCTGCAACGGAAGCTGGGCATGCAGCTGCCACCAACCCTGGTGTTTGACTACCCATCAGTCAATGCCATAGCAGAGTTCGCATCCTCAGTGTTGCAGCCTAGCGCCGCCACTGTGCCTTCTACAGACTTTGGACCTTCCAGAGCCTTGGCTGTTCCAAGCACTGATGCAGGGGCAGTCATAGCTATTACTGCAGTGACGGGCCGTATGCCAGAGTTACCTGGTGCAAGCATGGTGACAAGCCAGGGCCTCTCAAGCTTACAAGACTGCAGCCGAGTGATTCCAGCTGACAGATGGTCAACAGACCTGCAGCTCACACAAGACGTGCCAGCACGCTTTGGCATGTTCCTCAAGGATCCCTACCACTTTGATGCTGCAGTCTTTGCAACAGCCGAGTCAGAAGCTGTGGTGCTGGACCCACAGCAGCGGTTGCTGTTGGAGTCAACCTTCGAGGTGTACAGTCAGCATCAGGGCAAGGCAGCTGCACTGCTTGCCCCCGGCAAAAGCCCTGTTGGGGTGTTTGTGGGCATCTCTACTCCTGACTATGCAGACCTGGGCAAGGCGCACTCAAGCATTGGAGTGTATACTGCTACAGGCAGTGCACTCAGTGTGGCTGCTGGCAGACTATCATACTTCTTCGGCTTTGCGGGGCCTGCTGTGAGCGGTACGCCCTTTCTGCATGAACATATTGTATTGATGTGATTCACTCACAGGCAATGCAGGTGTGTCACACCAGCTGTGAAGCAGAAACCTGAGTTGCATATACGAAAAAACTGCTTCATAGCCAGAGTGAGTCACACACATGTCTGCATATCATGTCACAGCTACCGCATCAAGTACTGCGCGTGTTACAGTAATGTGTCATCTTCATTCAAAATGGCCGGCTGATGCCAACAAGACTTATACAAACTGCGTGCCTGCAGTGGACACTGCCTGTTCCTCTTCATTGGTGGGAACCCACATGGCATGCCTCAGCATCAGGGACGGCGCCTGCTCTGCTGCAACCACAGCAGGTCAGTATTGATCATCCCTGCATTGCACTGAGCGTGACATGCTTCAGTGCATGATCGGCATCGCTTGCTTTTGACTGAAGGCAGTTCAAATCAGTACATTGAAGCATTTGTTGTTAAGATGTATCATCAGCTAGCACTACCTGCTTACTAGCTGAGGCTTCAGGAAAGGCACAACTGTGAGCACCCATGGGAATGCTAGCCTGCTGTCCTGATCTACTGCATCAAACCTGGTGGTCAGGATATAGGACTCAGACTCTGCAATGTGTCTGCAGGTGTAAAGCTTATTCTGACACCCTCGACTACAGCCATGTTCAGGCGTGCTGGCATGCTAGCACCAGACGGACGCTGCAAGACTCTGGATTCATCAGCAGATGGGTACGTCAGGGGAGAAGCATGCGCATCAGCAATGCTACAGCTGCTTTCAGATGCCTCAGAAGAAGGCAATCCTCTTGCCTGTATCTTGGGAAGCGCAGTGAACCAGGATGGGCGCAGCAGCAGCCTGACTGCTCCCAATGGCCCTGCTCAGCAGGGCGTCATCAGACAAGCCCTGAGGGGCAGTGGCATAATGCCCAACGATGTTACAACACTTCAGATGCATGGCACAGGTGAGATGCATGCTTGGCTCAGGCATGCAGTCTTCCAGCAAGATTGTGGACAATACACATGCTGCTGTGCATGGTGATGGCCGCATTCGGCTGTACTGCATGCTTGACAAGCCTGCCTGCTCAGAAAACAAGAGTGAGAAATTCTGTCTGGGGATACATCTCTTGATGAATATCGAGTCCCTTGTACTTGTCACTGAGCATGTGTTTCTGGGTACGCAGGAACAAACCTAGGTGATCCCATTGAGCTAGCAGCAGCCACTGCAGTCCTCCTTTCAGACCTCAGTCCGAAAGGCAGCGCACTGCCTTTGAGCTTGGCCGCAGGCAAGAGCAGCATAGGGCACACAGAGCCTGCTGCTGGTCTGGCTGGTGTTTTCCATGCCTTGCACTCCATGCAAGCGTGCCTCACCCAGCCTATCCTGCATTTCTGCCAGGTAAGCCAAATTATGCTTTCCATGCCATGTCAACACACCGTTGAGTTTACTCTTACCTGTGTGTGTAGCGTGTATAGTGTGTGCACAAACTGCGCACCAATCTGGTGGGAAGTGCTACTGTGAGCTAGCTCATGGAACATTGCTGTTCTGTGAACCACATCAATGCATTGTGTGCAAAAACGTCACCCATGAGTGTGTTTGTTTGACAGACACCACACGCACATGATACAATGGTTGCTTGACAGCAGTCATGCCTAATGCTTGAAATGCTTGCAGCAGACAGGCGGCGTCTTGGGTACAGCATTTTGTGTACATAGCAATTTGCGTGACCAACTTCTCAACAAAGTATGCGTTACTGATGCAGTTGAACCCGCATCTAGAAGCCACATTCAGCAACAAGGCAGCAGGACGGGGTCTGCTGTTGCCTAAGCAGGTTGCCCCTGCACCGTCAGCACCCTCAGTCACAGGCATCAGCTCTTTTGCGTTCCAGGGCACTAATGCCCATGCCATCCTGGACCAGCCTTCAGCCCTGCCCTCAGCAGCGCTTGAGGCCACCAATCCTGTCTGGCAGAAGAGGCACATCTCAGTTCTGCCACCCATGCACGCCTGCTTGCACTCAGTAGTGACAGCTGTCAAGAGGACTGTTGCCATTTTTGAATGGCAGCTTCAGACACAGAGCAGCACTTTCCTGTATGACCACATTGTGCAAGGCAGAGGCATTCTGCCGGCTGCAGCCTACTTAGAGATGGTCACAGCAGCTGTGGTCACTACCACAGCATCCAGCAGCAATGCACAGCATCAGTATGCAGTCTCAGGTGCAGTCTTTGAGGCCCCATTGCTACTGCCAGAAACCAGCAACACATCCAATGCAATGGTGCTACGCTGCAGCCTGGATGCAAACTCTGGTATCTGCAAGCTGGTCTCAGCTTTTGGTGCTGGTGGCACACAGCACTTGCAGGGCAGAGTCTGCAAGCTACATGACAATATGGCTGCAGCAAAGAAGTACAAGCCACGGCACAAGAGGCACCAGCGGTCCATGCGCATCCTGTCTTCTTTCCTGGTAGACATTGCAGGTCAAAGTGAGGGCGTGGACAAGTCTCGACAGGCAACAGGAAGTCTGGCAGTGAACAGCAGCTTGAGTGATGGCTTCTGTGTTCATCCCAGCTTGATGGATAATAGCTTGCAGCTGGCTGGAGCAGCTGCTCAGGCAGCTTCCAGCATGACCAAGAGCAGCGGGCAGTCCCAAGTCTTCATTCCAGCCAGCTTGCAAGCTCTCACTGTGGCTGGTCATGTGACTATTGGCATGAGTCATGCCACAGCCCACATGCATCCCATCAGCACGGCATCAGCAGGAGGTCAGGTGCTCTGTGATCACACGCTAGGAGCTGGCGGGTATGGGCCTGTGGTGCAGTTACAAGGCATGCAATCCAAGGCCATGCAACAGAGTGCACTTGCGCTTGCACCACAGCTTCCTCAGCAATCAGTGGAGCAACCGCTATATGCGATCACCTGGCAAGCTGCTGACATGGACGAACACTCTCATGACGGCACTGTGCTCAACCGTAAGAGCATCAGATTGGCTGGTGGCAATGCTGCAGCATGTGCGATGCAGCTTGCTAGTCTGATGCAGGCAGCAGTGAAGGCACCACAACACAGCCTGAGGCTGCAGTTGCAGACCTGCAACAGCCACCTTGCAACTCCCAGCATGACAGCTGAAGGAAGCTACCAGCAGGCTGCCTTGTGGGGCATGATGCACACATTCCAACAGGAGTGTCCCACTGTGCGCATGACCGGCACAGATAGGCAGAGCTTGCCTAATCAGGCATCATCAGCACAGCTACTCGTACAGACAGAAGCACACTCCAAAGCTGATTCAGCCCAACCGGGGTATGGGGTGATGTCGAGGTCTGGTGCAAAGTATGCAGTGTCTGAAATTACTGCCCACTTTGTATTGTATTGCTGCTGAGCTTGCAAGCTTGGGATGCACTGGCATCATCTGATGCTGCTTATGCAGTGCATTCAAACAAGCAGGGACTGTGCACATACAGACGGATTGCCTAGACAGTTTGAAACCAGAGCTGGCTGTTACCATGCGCTGACATTGTCCAGCTCCCAGCAACTTTTTCTTGTCATGCAGGTTTGCCTCCATTGACAGTATGGGCGACCTTCAGCACTGCCTAGTCTCTCAGCAGGAGCTTCAGACTGTTGCACCTTCATCCCGTTGGGATACGGAATCCACATTCAATCCCCTGCCATCCCCAGGGCAGGTCTGCAGCCGTTTTGGGACCTACGTGGAATCCACGTATGCCTTCGACAGCGCTGTCTTTGGTCTCCAGCCCAATGAAGCTTTGCTGATGGACCCTCAGCAGAGACTGTTGTTGGAGGAGACACTGTCTGCCTTCCATGATGCTAATTACTCAGCAGTGGACATGAGTGGTAGTAGCACAGGAGTATTCCTTGGGTGAGCATCTGACCAGATACCCAGAGCTGCCATGTGATGTCTGAGACACTGTCGCTGTCTGATCACATCTTTGTCTGGTTGACTAGAACTGTGCAGCCTTGTGCATTAGTCTGCATGTTGTGTGGACTTGCAAACTTCATCAAGAAAACAATGCCAGTCTTTGGCATCATGCACAGTGTTTGCACATTTTGTACCTCTGGTGGCAGGAGCAGAAGCCTGACCATTTACTTGAATCATTCAACATTTGATTGATTGATTGATTGATGTGTTCCATGATAGTTTGCACCGAGTGAAAGACTGTGTGTGTGTGTGGCGGTGCAGGTGCATGTGGGTGGAGTACCCAGATCTGCTGATGAAGCATGG
>JAABUO010003054.1_pt1 | contig 20103 bp, 25 predicted proteins | sample 5559291 | NCBI WGS metagenome assembly JAABUO01 (sample SAMN10711878, study PRJNA513372) | rock metagenome | isolation source: Antarctica rocks | place: Antarctica: Victoria Land, Finger Mt sud
AGGCGAAGACGGTCTCGGAACCGAGCAAGGAGACGAGAAGTCTGAAGAAGAAGGTGGCGTACATAAAAGCCATGCTGTGCTATGCCTTGAGCTCATCACTGCAGGACAGGTGGATACCACCAAACGCAACTTTGCTGCAGAGAACGCATGTTCGACTCACCGAAAGTGCATAAAGCCGGCTAACTGCAGCATGACACATGCAGATGTTTTGCAATACCAGAACAGGACAATAAACTCAAAACAGATGAGCAGTCAGCTGAGGAATTAAACCCACAATTTTTGCGAACCAAGATGTAGTGCTTTGCATTGAGAGACGACACCGAGAGCAAATTTGTCAATAACCTGAATGTACACATCTACTACATCACTTGGAACGTGTCAGGACTTTATTTGTTATCTGGGTGAGCGCTCTTCTGCAGATCTCAGCATGTACGCTCTGTGGTTCTGAAAAGTTGGATATCTGCAAGACAACGCATGTTCTTAGACCTGTGCAGCCATGCATCTCAGTCAGACTCCAACACTTGTCATGTGCGCAAATGTGCATACCGTTTGAGCTGCAAGCGTGCAGTACTTCTCAGCCATCTGTCGAGTTCGTTCAATGCCGTTGCTGTCAAACACCAGTTCATTGGCTCGGCTGACGTCCCCATCGGCTTTGAACTTGCGCTGGATCATGTCAATCAGCTCTGGGTGCTTTTCAGCAGCATACAGTACAGGCGCTGTGACAACACCGCTCTTTATGTCATTCAGATTGGGTTTGCCCAGCTCACCGCTGCTGCTTGTAAAGTCCAAGACATCGTCTATGAACTGCAAAATTGACAAATCAATGAGCAAACCTGCTGAGCCATGGCAACATAGTCTGGTGACTTGCCAGAAATAATGACAATGCAAGCAAGAAATACCTGCACTGAGCATTGCAGGGGGCTTACAGCAGCCAGGCATGCAGATGACTAACCTGGAAGGCTAGTCCAAGATGCCTGCCATATTCCCATGCAAGTTCACAGTCCTCCCGTGGCTGGCCACCAAGAATGGCGACTGCTTTACAGCTGTTTGCCATTAATGAAGCTGTCTTGTAAAACGTCTTCTTGACGTAATGATCTATGCTGAGGAGCTCCTCTGGTTGAGAGGTCATCTGTGACAAAATACAAATGTTCAAAAGGCACCTGCAAATGAAGCTCCAGGCCAGAACTCATGTGGCCAATGCAGCTGCTGGAAATGCCAGCTGTGATGCACCTGCAAGATCTCTCCAGAGACCAAGTGCTCAATGACCTGAGAGAGCAGCTCAATGACTTCTGTATTCCTCAATGAAGCCAATGAGACAGACGCCCTCGCCAGCAGAAAGTCCCCAGCCAGTATTGCTATCTTGTTGCCCATGGCTGAGTTCAAGGCCTTAAGACCGCGCCTCGTCTCGGCGCTGTCGATTACATCATCATGCAGCAGGCTGGCAACATGTATCATTTCTGTGATCTCTGCTATCCGCTGTTGCCGTCGTCGCGGCTCCAGGGGATGATGGTTTACTGGACTCTGGTCAACTTTGAGCAGATGTGAAGATGGCAAAACAGCTGAGAACGCAGATGCCATCAGCACCAACATTGTAGGCCGCAGCCTCTTGCCTTCTGCTCCTATCTGCACAGTTAGTTATATAGCAGGTGTGCAGACAGAAATAAGGCTCCATGTCAACATGACGTTGTATGACTGTCACATCTGCGTGTCCCTTATGCATCTTTGCATGACGTTGTGTGGATAGACTACAAGACTGCATGTACTGTCCTGTGTGCGGTTAGGACAGGATTTGTCCAGAGAGTGTTAGTATACCTGAAAGAAATACTCTGCAGCTTTTCCCAAGGCTGGTATGTCAGTCAGAAGGCTTTGCCTTAATCTTTCAGATATACTGTCAATCTCTGGTTCTGCTATTGCAAAAGGATCTATTGGCCCTTGCTTGTCATCATCCCAGCTCTGCAGCATATAGATTTTCGGTTTGTGACTGTGGCCAATACTTGAGCAACAAAGCACTTCCTACCTCTACATACTGATTTGCTAATGGTGATGTGCTGAAAGATTGCATGCCCCAGCATGCCTGTGATAACGCTGACTGCCAGTGACTCTGAAATGCTCTGCATGCCGCTGGCTGATCATTAGGCTGCTGCAGTGCTAGCTGCAGACAAGACAATTGCAGCAAGTCTCAGGCTTGTTCTCATTGTCACATAAGCGATAGACACAGCAGAGATTCACGTGCCTGGAGCAGATATGATATCCCGTGAAAGCTAGCAGAGCCTGCAAAACTGCAAAACCTGATCACAGATGCTGGGTGCAAGCTACAGCATGCACAGGACAAGGAAGCAACGCTGAACCTGTACAGGGAAGCCCACTACGCAATCTCAAACTGCCAAGCCTGGCAAGCCGATTGAGGTGTTGCATGCCACCAGCTGCAATCCGACCTTATTGCACCAGTCAAGCACTAGCACACTTGGTCAAACCCACAGCATGCTGGGACTTGCAGGTATACGGACAAGCTTAGCTGTTAGGCACGGCACACGAATGCTGCTTGTGACATTCGCTGCAGGAGATGTCGATTTTGAAACAAAAGTGACGCGCCGCACAGGCAATTCCAGCGCTGTTGCTGAGTCAAAGTGACATGCAACTGTGTGTGAAACATCATGCATACATACAATCATGTGCTCAGGGGAGATAATTTGTTCATGATCCTCGCGCTTGTTTTGTATCGCAATTATTGCAGCCGCCTGGACCCCTTCTTTCGTTGCATTTGCGGTTCGCAACCCGCTTTGCTCTTCAGGTGAGCATACAGTCTCGAATGGGCATACTGTACGTGACTGTTGGCACTGCATTGATTTGACGCTTCCGTTGTTGCTGTCCCTCTACAGTCGCCATCCTTTTTGTTGCAAAGCATCTTTGTCAATTTCATCGCACTCAAGTCCTGAGCTGCAGCTTTATTGTAGAAGTGATATAGGCCTCGACAACTGGATAAAAGTGGAGTGCACGTGAAGCAGACAAAGCTCTGCTTCAAAGTCTTATTGCTGTTCATACTGCTGCAGATCAGCCATGGGTGACCGTGGCGGAGAACGTGGCGGTTTTGACCGTGGTTTTGGAGGACGCAGAGGTGACAGAGGTGACAGAGGTCGCGGCAGAGGCCGTGGACGGGGCAGAGGCAGAAAGGATGAGGAGGAGAAGTGGGTGCCCTGCACCAAGCTGGGCCGTCTGGTTCAGCAGGTACAGCAATAATCACAGCCCCAATGTGCAGATGAGCGCAGATCAAAAGTTGCAAGCTTTCTTCAGTATCAAAGACTGCCTGAGCAACTACAGCAGAGTCTGCCTCAGCCCTCAGATAGCAGCCAATACAGTCCACTGGACCAGCAGACCGCAAGTGAGTGGTGAAATGGTATTGCAGGGCAAGATAAAGTCCTTGGAGCAGATCTACCTCTTCTCCATGCCGGTGAAGGAGTACCAAATTGTGGAGTCCTTCTTGGGCTCTGCCCTCAAGGACGAGGTCATGAAGATCATGCCAGTGCAGAAGCAGACACGTGCCGGTCAGAGAACCAGGTTCAAGGCCTTTGTTGTTGTCGGCGACCACAATGGACATGTTGGCTTGGGCGTCAAGTGTGCAAAGGAGGTCAGTGCAGCAGCAGCCATCTGCACCCTGTGCTGCATCATGTGCATTTGAGTGTCTTGCTTGGCGTATCCCACAGTAATGGGCAGAGCAGCCTACAGGGCCTGATTTGCTGTCTGACAGTGACCAATGGCAGCTTACCACGGGGCATACAATCCTGTCGAGGGTTGCTTATCCCCGTTGGTCCAGCAGACACAAAACAGTTGTAGAGATTGCTACTGGCATTGAATCTGGCTGCTCAGATCTGCTGCCTGTTCATCTATGCATTCTCGTCCATGCAGGTTGCTACTGCCATCCGAGGAGCCATCATTCAGGCCAAGATGACATGCATCCCTGTACGACGAGGATACTGGGGTAACAAAATTGGCAAGCCTCACACTGTCCCTACCAAGGTGACAGGCAAGTGTGGCTCAGTCACAGTGCGACTCATCCCAGCACCACGTGGTGCCGGCATTGTTGCGGCGCGTGTGCCCAAGAAGGTTCTGCAGATGGCTGGAATTGACGACTGCTACACTGCATCCCGAGGGTCCACCAAGACCTTGGGTAACTTTGTCAAGGTATGTGTTCACTCTGTCGTTGTATCTGTCTGTCTGCTGCTCAACGTGTGGCAAATCACATGCATTGAGTGACAAATGCCAGCTGTCTAGCTCTTGCATCGTGCTTGTGAGTTACTTATTAGTATTCTGACTAGAATCAATTCAAGCTCTGCGTACAATTGCTGTCTGGTTTTTGCAGGCAACCTTCTACGCGTTGCAGCAGACATACGCCTTCTTGAGTCCTGAGCTATGGAAGTCAACACAGTACACAAAGGCACCTCTTCAGGAATTCACAGACTTCTTGGCCAAGCCTACAATTGATGCTCCCAAGCCAGTAGACAACACCCCAACATATTAGATATGGTTTAGCTTGCAGCAATTTACTGCTGCCTGCTGAGCTGCAACCTTGTAAATTAGCATGCTGGTGATGCATGTGTTGCCCGAATCATGCCTCAGGTTACACGCAACTGACAGCATCAGTCCCTGCGAAGCATCCTGTGCTGCTTCTGTGTGCCTTGACTGTGAAGTGTTCAGTCTGAGTTATAAACCGTGACCCATGCACAGCTGTGTTACCCAAGCTAACATGTTCATGGTGGAGCTAATCAGCTCCTATTGCTAATCTGCCTGCGGCCTGACGGCGTTGATGAAGCTTTCAACTTACCCTGCTACATATGCTGTGACAACCTGCTACGCTGAGTTGACACCTTCAACTTACTGTGCTACACATCATATTCTGCGACAGCTTACTACACTGATTGATACTGAGGTACAGAGAGCAGCAGCAAATGTATTTGCAGACGGTGTTCTGCTACAACATAAGTGGGTAGTGCACTACCACAATCGTTTGCAGGCTAAAAAACGTTGCATGGTGCAGAGGCTGACTCATATGATGCAGGACAACGCTTGTCTGGCTATTTTTTGTTGAGAATACTGGAGGAGGGTATGCACATTTTGACGCGCTGATTGGGGCTCCCTTCCATTGCACTTTGCAAGTTGGCTGTGGGACGTGGAAGCTACTGCTGAGCCTAGCGTCGGTCTAGAGATAGCTATGACTGTTCTCAGGCAGTATGGGGCTGAGATACATCTAGATCTGCCAAGAGTGGGTCTAAGCCTGGCATGTCTCTTGTGGAAAACATGGTGTGAGAGGCCAGGAATGCAGGTCTACACTTCACCATCGTGCTTGCAGTTTCTGCTTGGAGACCACCGGTCACGTTCTGATTCAGTTGCACTGTGACCTCTTGCCCAAACCGTCCAGTTGTTATCTAATGCAAGAAAGTCACATTACAATGTCGACTGGTAATGTATGACTGTTCACAGCTGCAATCCATGCCACAGCCATACTTGCCACCACATTAGTCAAGCAGTATCAGGTAATGGACATTCACAACTGCTGCATGCTGCAAGTGCCAGTCGTCAGTCTAAATGCATATTGTTTTGCATGCACTGACATGAACAAGCACACATGTCAAAGGTTGTGGGCGCGATAGTGCTGTCATGGCCCGTCAAGGCTGACATGCATCTTCAAGTTTGTAAGAACTGGTGTCATCTGCAGATGTTTCATATTCAAGCGTCATCATTCACACATCCTGTCGCACATGGCTTTGACTCATCAACTGTCTACTTTATCCATAGGATGGAACCCATAACCTACAAAACAGTGCACTAACTAAGAAACACACCACCCCTTGTGCAGCACTCTGCATTCTCATCATTCAATCACACCCACTCCCGGGTTCTCTGAGCAGCTCGTTCTGCATATTTGGCTGAGCTGCGACTAGTGCTGCCACCCTGGGATGAGCGGGTCTTGGCAATGCGATGTATGTATGAGGGCATTGTCTTGATCTTAGGAGAGAAGGTGCACTCCTGCAGTTCCCTCTCCTGCATCATATACAGCTCACTTGACAAAGCAGCACACCATGTGCAGTCACAGCTAGATTCAGACCATGTGCAGTCACGGCTAGATTCAGACCATGTGCAGTCACGGCTAGATTCAGACCATGTGCAGTCACGGCTACATTTACCTCCCATGTGCGATCACAGCTAGGTTGACTCCAGACCAATGTCACATCATACATAACTGCAGAGTCTCTGATCACTCCCATTGCCTTGTGAGGTCCAAAGCTTGCCCAACGTGGGTCAACTTGCAGTGGCCAATGCAGACAGCAAATGTGCGGTCACATAGTCAAGCACTTGAGTAGATTCTACATGAGGGCTCCATTCAACACTGCACAAGCCTGTTTGTGCTTGTTGCACATATGATACTCTCTTTCTCCCTGCCTCTCTTAGTCTCTGACCATGTTCAGCTAGAGGCTGTGCCATCCCAGGGACCTGTGCCATCCCAGGGACCTGACATAAAGGCAGAGCAAGAGGGGTACCTCTCTGGTGCGGCGCTCCTCCAGGCGCTGTGCAAGCTGAGCCTGCCTCTTGGCATCCACCTGGGCCAGGTAGGCTTCAGGGTGGCGCAGGTTCAGCTGAGCCCTCACGTCGTTGTACTGGTTCACGCTGGGCTTGAAGGTCAGCTGTGCCTCCTCCTTCATGAGAGCCTCCAGCCGCATCTGCTCCTGCACCACGTCCCACATGACAGTCAGCACCACAGATTGGCGGCACAAGTGTGATGGGGCCTGTACCAGAGGTGCACATGCAACATGGACAGCTGCAAGCACATACCAGTAGAATGTACAATTTGGACCTGCTGGAGTGCAGTGTGTGACAATGTATTATGAATTGTTGTATGACCTGTTGTAAGCATGACCATTCAGTGCTTGAGCTTGACAGACGACTGGTCTTATTTGTGTACAACAGGACAAGCAGTGCAGCAGCCCTGATGTCAACGTGATTGATGCAAGGCAACCATGACCCATGGGCTGGGGGGGAGGGGGGGGGGGAGGCAGAAGAGCTCATGCAGCCTGTTTTGTGCAATTTGTGCTGAAAGGCAGCAAATGGTGTTGCACAACACAGAGAGGTGACTGACCAGGTAGCAGTCACGCCTGAGGCGATCTCCTTCACTCAGCTCCTCAAAGCTCCTGGAAGGCAGCTCATGGGCGCGCTTGCTGATGGCAGGCTTAAAGGTCATCACCTGGTGCCCGCCACACAACAGCATAAGAAGGCCATCCCTGCCTCAAGCTGTCTTGCTTGTGATTACGCATGACTAGACAGCTGATTCAGCACAGACATTGCACGCAGGAAGTTGAAGCGACTTAGCGTATATGATGCTGGAGGCATGTGAGTTCATGCTTCCTAAAGCTTTCAACCTACTCTGGGCGGCAGCAGGACTGAAGTGGAAGCCTACTAGTTCAATCAGACACATCAGCGTATATCTTGACACAATGTCAGCAGATCACCAAAGCATACCTGGTTGTCTGGGAAGGATAGGTCAGCCTGCTTGCGGCCCCTCCTGCTGCTGCCAGGGTTCAGCAGACTGTCCAAGGCAGCCGTCTGGGCCACCAGCTCATGTTCCAGCCTCTCAATCAGCTTGCTTCCACTCAAGTCTTCACCACCCTGCACACCACAATGTACATCAGACACATCCTGAAACAGGCAGAGAGATCAAAGCACAAGCTGTTGCTGCTGCTGTTGGGTTTGCTGAAGCAGGCTTATGGATACAGGTTTAGCATGCTCAATGCCAATGCCCAGCTTATAGGGGACACCAGGGCAGTGAGGCCAAGGCCAGGCTAGCATCTGATTGAACTGCCTGACATACTTTGTGCACTGCTTTTGGCAAAGAGTCTGCAAGCCTATGGCCGATGTGCAAATTGGTGCAAAACAAAACTGGCTTTGTCACTGAGCACACCATGCTACAGCACAGCACAGCACAGCAAAAGAGAGATGGAGATGATGTGCACCTGGTTGAGTAGGCCAGAGGCGCCCAAGGCAGCTGCAGCCTGGCTGGCCTTCAGGCTGTGGCGCTGCCTCTCCTGCAGAATGCGGCGGGTGCCCTGGGACAGGGTGCACCCCCCTCCCTGCATCTGCTGCTTGTGTGCTGCCAACTCCTGGGCAATCTTGCTCTTCTTGTCCTGCAGATTTGGGTCCAGCCTGAGTAGTTGTGCCTGTTAACTGTCCGCGTTTTACTGAGCTTGCAATGTGTTCTAGATCAAGGTGCCAAGTTTAGACCACATCTGCTGCTCATGCAGTGTCCTCTTGCTCTGCTTGTCCTGTGACATACAACAGGCACAAATGCTCCCAGCTCTCCCTATTGAAGATGGATGAGTGTGTTTTGAGACCAACACGAAGCAACAAGCATTGCAACTGACTGACACCTTGCATACTTGACAGTGGTGCCAAAAGCACAATCGCTGTGTTATGCGCATGCTCAGGCAAACGTGACTGCATGGGCATGTGATTTCCTGCAGCAACTGGCTGCATGAGGGCAGTGGTGTCACACCAGGGAAGGCATCACCCACAGCATTCAGCAATACATGCAAGCACTGAACATTGCACATGCTGTGTTTCTGGCACCCATGCTCAATAACGCTTGAATGACACACACACACACACACCTCCAGGAAGCGTTGCTGCCTCTCCAAGAATTCATCAAAGTCCAGGTCAGCGCTGAAGCTGCCATACTTTGAGTGGGCTTGTGAGCCACCCTTGGGACCCCAGGAAGAAGTCTCCACATCTGCCAGTTGTGCCAGGGCACTAGCCTGGCTTCTGCCACCTACGGTCTGAGGCCTGCTGGAGGCAGGGCTGGCCAGCTGGGCTAGGGCTTCCAGTCCTGGGCCATCCCCCCGGGGATTGGGGGATCCCTGACGGCTCTCTGGACTGCACACACATTACACAGCAGTCATATTGTGCTTCTGTCTTTCATTTGTCCATGGACTGTTGGTTGTCACCTTCAACATGGCAACGATAAGCTGGTCATGACAGTTGAATATTCAACAGCTGAGTAGGCTGGCAGACAGCCGGAGCTGGAAAGCGTCCAGGCACATAATGGCACATAAAGCGTTTTGATCTGTCATGCATCATTTCAAGCCTCATGAGAACACACCTGGCAAGCAGATCCTCATACTCTGACAGGTCAAAGGCAGCAGGCGGTGCCTGGGTCTTGGGGGCACTTGCTGGGCGCGCCCTTTGGCTCAGGGCAAAGTTGGTCTGGGGCCGGAAGGTGCACTCAGCCAGGGAGGGGTCATGAAGCAGACGGCTGCCCCTGCGCGGTAGGGCTACAGCATTGGCTCTGATGGAGTCCACCCTCTGCTGCACCCCCAGGCCATATACTTGGGGGCTTAGGCGAGCAGCATGGGGGGAGTGAGCCTTGTAGTCAGCCAGCTCAGCCTGCAACAGGCAGACTTGCATTTTTGTCTTAAAATCAGACCCTGTAAATGCCAATGTACAACAATACAAGATATACAGAATGATGCAGGCAGGCATGAGCAGCATGCAGCCAAGACCACAACAACTGTCAGTCAACTGTCAAGCCAGTTACATGTGACACACAAGACCGATGTGGAACCGTATGTAAGGATTGTGTGCTGCAGGTGCAAAATGCTTCTGACTCTCACAGCAGCAACAGTGCAAGCAGCCACAAGCTAAAAGCCACTGAAGACAGCATGATGTGCTGGTCAATATCTGGACACAGGGTGCTGCAGTGAAGTTCCTGTGACCCTGAGGACAGCAATAATACATGCATTTCAATCAAAATGAACTGGAATTACATTGAGAGCCTGTGACAAATGACAATGTTATGCATAGCATGCAAAGGGGCACATATTTTGATGCAATGCTAGGACAAACCTGTCTGAGCTGATCCCTGATCTGCTCCTGCCTGTGCTTCATCTCCATGCCTCTCTCATACAGCTGCTGCCCACGCCCTGTGGCACGAGAAGCAACACTGGCAGAGCACTCACTGTCAGCCTCCTCCTGCTGTTGCTGGCGCTGCAGGCGGGACAGGTCAGAGGCTGTGGTGGGCCTCTTGCCCTCAGCAAAGTCCAGCCGCTTCTTAGCACCCTACATACATTCAACGTGCATGTCTAGGGCTTCACTCTCAAAAGCATATGCTCATGCACTTATCTTCCTGAAAACGTAGGTGTACATCCATTTGATAAGGCAGGCATTGGACCTCAAGGCCTTGCGTTGTAGTTCTAGACAGATCTAGGTGAGAAAAGTTGTAAATGCAGAGGCGTCACTGGACAAGGCATAGCAGCAATCCAGGATCATGAAATGGCACAAAGTAATGAAGGTTTCAAGTGCATCGGCATATGCGTTTGAGAGTTTCATATAAAGGTTCCGTAAGTTGGCCACACACATAACGCCTAGTGGTGCGTGCAGTATGCCACAGCAGTACAGATGTTATGATGATGGGCATTTCATGGGCATGGCTGCCCTGTCGGTTAGTGCTGCCTTGCTGCATGAGCACCTGTGAGCTCTTACCTTGCTGGCCAGCCCTGAAGCGTCCTTTGCACTGGGGCGGCCACGTGCAGTGACAGGGCGGCGGGCTGAGTGAGCCAACCGCTTGGAAGACTTGTTGATTTTGGGGCTGAAGGTACACTGAGCCAACTCCTCCTCCAGCTGGCTGCGCTTCAACTCAGCATACCTGCACATGTGCAATCAGGGCATAAGCGGTTGATGAAGACACGCGACTAGCCACAGACAGACTGTGCTGTTTCACGGAGGAAAAGAATGCTGAATGTGGTTCAGCTGAATATGTATACTGCTTGGATGGCTGTTGGATGTAGAACAGCAATGATTTGTTGCGCTTAGGAGGAACTTTGAGTTGCTTGATGCCAGACTCAAAACCAAAGGTCATTGGTCACATTGAATGAGCGATGTGATGAAGTATCTTGTACTGTAGTGACACAACTTGCTGACAGACTGCTGCTGAGTACAGCATCAACAGACAGACACAATGCGTACATCAGCAACCAGTCGAGCACAACTGGAACTGGGATCCAACCAAATTCAGCAAATAGGCCTCTATTTGCAGGTTCGTCTCAAATGCTGATCAAGAGCGTTCAAAGGTAGCAGCTTCTAAGAAGCAGAAGAAGTACCTTAGAGCGTTTCTGTGCTTCCAGTCCATGCTCTTGTTGTACATCTCAGCAGCCTCACTGTCCGTGATGGGCCGCACATGCTGGTGCACATTCCACTCCATGGCCTGCTCCTCCACACCAGCCTCTTGCAGATCCCTGTACTCCTGCTGACTCTCCTGGGTTGCATACTTCAGGCCAGCTGGGTCTGGCTTTGGAGGGGGGCTGCCTTTGTAGTTGAGCCCTTTGAAGGGAGCCTCGCCCTCCCTCTGACTCCGCCAGTTGTTCTGTGAGGCAACATCATCATCTGTAAACCTCCAACCCTCATTCGGACCAGCAAGTGAAGATGGAGTCTTGCTGACACGCCTGTTGGTGCTGGTGTTCACACTGAGGTTACGACCAAGGCCACCAGCAGGCCCTTGCTCAACCTGGGGGCTTTGCTCATCAGTGCTGAGAACTGACTGGGTCTGAGCTGAGTTCCTTGATGTGGTTCTTCTGAGAAGGTCCACAGGTGCTGTGCCTCTGCCAGCTGTCTCAGCTGCAGCACTGACAATGGCGCGCTGTGACAGCTGACGCGCAACCTCAGGAGGCAACTTATGCAGCAGGTCGGAGTCAATGCCAACAAGCTCTGCTTCCAATGCCTGCACCAATTTCTGATTGCTTGCACGTCCTGAACATTGTTGCATGTTATGCGCAGTGCACAATTTTGGCTGTCCACTCGTGAGTGAACAGCTGCATTCTGGAAAGGTACCCAGTATGAACAGGCAGACAACTTAGCAGCACAGTTACCCAGTCAAATCTCAATGTAGCAACTATTGTGGGTTGAGATGCAACAGAGCAGTCACACAGCACCTGAATAAAGAGGGCTGATAGGATGCTAAGGATGGCTGATTCGATTTGATAGTGCATACCTTCTCTGCTGCCAACAGGCTGTCCATTTCCTGCATTGAGCTCTTGGATGCTTTGGGCTGTGCTGCTACAGGCTGTTGCATGGCAGACTCCCAGCTTTGGGACGTGTTCTCTGACTGCATCAACCTGTGTGAATTAAAGCTGGATTGTGCTGCAACAGCTGCAGGCTGATGACGCCGATTAAGGGTGACTGCAGGGCTGTTGACAGGTGTCAATGCCCCATCCATTAGACTGCCAGTGGGAAGAAGCGATGCCTTATCAGAGTAAGCCTGGGCATGGCATCATCTTTGGGTCAATGCGCAGAACAGCATATGGCATTGGCATATGCAGTAACGATTATGCATAATGCACTGCTGTTTGCAAGAAAGCACAGATACACTTGTTTATACCTGAGGGGTCCCAGTGCTCCTCATGGCAGTATGCTCAACATTATTACGTTGACCACCAGAAAAGCCTGCAGTCAGCATGCGTTGCAACAATGGCATTGCAAACAGCTGCCACAAAGAGCTCTGACACAGAACACAAGACACATATACACAGGGTTCTCAAAACAGCACACTGAGCGTTCAATTAAGGCTGACTCAACCATGGTACCTGACGTGTCCTGCAGTAAATCAAGCACATCAGCATCATCTGTTGAAAAGTGCACATCCTCCTCTGACGCCTCGCGAACGGGGTACAAACCAGACATGGTGCACAGCTGCAGTAGCGTCTGTGGTGTCCCGTTGGCATGCACGAGCACGCACTATGTTACTTACTTTTAGCACTTTAGCCGGTGGTACACACAGAAGCGAACCGTGCAACTGGTGACCAACTACTGCTAGGTTTAGATGAACCGGTTTCAAGGCTGTGACGACATCATGGGTCTCAACTACCCTTGACAGAATGCAACAGGCCGTCGCAAAGCCGTCACTCCAAGAGGCCTGGTGCGACGTCGCGCAAGCGCCCCTAAAATTAGCTTGATAGATACCTCAGCTCAAGCTGAAGCAACAGACGCTTCACGTGTATTAGACAAACGGATGCCGTATTCTGCTTGACGCCGTACGAGGCAAATAGACAGAAGAGCAGCTCAGCAGCGTTTGCGAAGCAGAGCAGGACAGTCGGCAGAGCGGAAGATGCGGGTTCCAGAGGACGTTTTCGAAGACTTCAAGGGAAGGAGGAAGGGGATACTGCGTGCGCTGACCACAGAGTGAGCTCTGCCTTTGCTTGCACCTATGCTCGTCACGAGCTCAGCTAGCAAGGTCAACAACTTAGCCAAAAAAATGTGTCTGCAGTGTAGACAGACTGTACGAGGAGTGCGATCCAGAAGCAGGTACGCAAGAATTGCAACGTGCTTGTTAACCGACTTTCAGTTGACTACAAACGCTCGCATCGAACGGATGTTTGCCGTGGTAGCCAAGTTTGTTCTTCCATACATATTCACTGTTTTCACTTGCAGAGAACCTGTGTTTGTATGGCAATCCGGACGGGCAGTGGGTTGTGGACTTGCCGGCCGAGGAGGTTCCTCCTGAGATGCCCGAGCCGTCCTTGGGGTATGAAGCACCTGTACTCTTGTCGCTTGGGACGCCGTAAATGGACAAGCACATGTTGACTGTGTATTCAAGTGCTCTTGCTGTATGCAGAATTAACTTCAGCCGAGCAGGCATGCAAGTGAGTCTCTTGAACTCCCATACAGGCGTGGCCTGAGGCAGCTTGCCTTTTGTCAGCTTTCTCTTCGACGTCTGACGCACGTTGCGAATGCTTTGAACCCTCTGTGTGCTTCATACAGAAAAAGGACTGGCTGCTGCTTGTAGCGGTGCACTCAGACACCTGGTTGTATGCTGTGGCCTTCTACAACGGAGCTCGTTTGAATAAGGATGGCAGGTAGTCAACTGTTTTGGCGTGTATGTGGGTATACAGAGCCGACTAACACAGCAGGCCTTCTGAACTCTTATAGTGCCCGCACAGGGAACGACTTTTTGAGCTGATCAACGATCTGCCAACCTGCTACGAGATTGTGTCAGGCAGGTCGCAAGCAGCAAGCAAGCCTTCGAACAGGAAAAGGGCGCCGGCACCAATGGCCAGACCTGGTCCTGGTCAACCCAAGTTCTCCAGACCAGTAAGTCCAGTTCTTTGTAGGACAGAACTATATATTGCCTGCTAAAGATCACCAAGTCCTGTGTCACTGACAGATGCATCCTCAGTCAAGACCTCAGGCTAGGCCAGCTGAACGTGGCTCTGCCCCCAGACACACAGGGTATGACGAGGATGATGATGAGGAAGATGACGATGATGATGATGCTGATGGAGGCTTTGCCGATGGAGAGGGAGACCCATGTCCAAACTGTGGTCGTGTCTACAGGTACCTGCATCTGCTTTGTCATGGTAGGCCTGTTGCCATGTTTCTTGGCATTTTGCCATTCCTGCAGAGGATTCTTTCACAGTATAACCATGTCCACGTCACAGCTTGCTGCCTGCAGGACTGGTGATTTCTGGATACAGTGTGACTTCTGTGATACATGGTATGATGGCAAGTGTGTACAGGTGAGGCACTTTTGCCTGAAGTCGATCTTGCTGCACCTGGTCTGTCCAATGTGACCCACAAAAGTTGTTCTGCAGATGACACCTGGCAAAGCTCAGAGAATGGGGAAGTGGAAATGTCCAGCTTGTGAAAGACGCATGGGCTAGAAATGGCTATGTATCATATGAGAAGGCTTTGCAATTCATTGCACTATCGATACGTATGAGATCAGCTTACTGCCTGTAGAGGCCAAGATAAGTGGAAACGAACGAATTCTGCTGTTGTGTTGCCATCAGCATATGCCACAGTCCATGACCTGCTTGTAGTTGGCTTCTTGTGCAAAGGCAGAGTCATGCTTTAGGTCTTCTGTGTGATTCAAATGCATTGTTGTACAGTTGTTTCTGCTGCCAAATCAAGCTTGAGCATGCTCAGTGTGGACATTTGTTCAGGTGCTGAAAGTTGTACGTGGAGTGTGGTATAGTCTGGAACATTGGTTGTGTATTCAGCTTGATGTTTGTAATCCGAACCATGTTGCAAAATGTCACATGTGCCAGGAGCAGTGGCCTGTGTCACAAGCAAACATCATGAACAAGAGTTCTACTAGACAAACAGCTGACCTGTTGCTAACAAAGTATCTGTCTAGCAACACTTCCTTGACATGGTGTTTGACATCAGGCAAACAAGTGCTGTTTGTTTTTAATTCTAGTTGTTGGCAGGAGCAAAGATAAGGCACTCGGTATTTACACTGAGCTGACCACCACACTTATCAACTGCTCTTCTCCAAGCAGCTAGTGTATCTCACGTCAAGAGGCTACCTGATGGCATCAACACTGCAAGCTGGGCCTAGGACGCTGGCAAAACCCTTACTGAACCTAAACTGAACTTAACTCATCAATAGTAATCTGTTCGTGAATGGCTTGGACTGAATAATGCTCACAATTTTCAACAGTTTGCCACAGAGCCAAAAAATCACAGGTGAATGCTGCTACCCAGCATATCCTCTGATGCGCTTCCTGCTTCCAAGCACCTTGACCTGCAGCAGCATGTTCTCTGAGACAAATGTGCAGAACTTCACAAGCCCAACAAAAGCAAGCTTGACCTTCAAGCGATTAAGGTATTGGCACATTGACCAGCCTGAGGCATTACAAGTGGACACTGAACATTACTGACCTGATCAAAGCATCCAGAGACCTTCTTGATGGTGGACCCATTCCAGATCTGAAGAACCTGGACTGCAGGTGTGAAGGGCAGAGCTGGCAACAGCTTGGGTGTCAGCAGGAAGCACTGGGGTGTGCCAGGCCTACATGCACTCTCCACCAGTTGCATGAACACTTTGCGCTCATTGATGGGATCCATTCCTTGATTGATCTCATCTACCACCCGGAATGGACAGACTGTCACATCCTGCAATCAAGCACCTGCTTACCCACATGTCAATGCTGTCACCCCTGATTGTATGACGGCACACAGAGATGCTGGACCTGGAACGACAGGTCTCCAGAAGCCACTGTCGAGCTCACCTGGATGGAAATCAGGTACAGGATAGTCGAGACTGATCGCTCGCCACCAGATTGCCGGCTGGCTGTCAGCACCTGCAGGTCCTCCTCATCCCTAAACTTGACCCTATCATCAAGTCACACACACAGTGAGCATTCTGCTGAAGGTTTCTGTAGAAAGCAGGCCAAGGCAAATCAGCAAGCATTGTCAGACAGCGTGTCTGCACAGCTTGTGCAATGGACTTCAAACAGCTGTTGAGCTGAGGTGGCTCTTGCAGGATGTCACTGCGGCATGTGCATATTGCCCAGAACACACCACAGATATGCACATGTGCCTTGATCATAATTGTGAATTTGCTCACTTGATCTGAACAGCAAACTTGTCATAGTCTGCATGCTCTGCCAAGCTGACCTCCCCTGCACAGCCGATGTCTCTGAAATTGCGCTGAAAGGTCTGGTCAATCTTCTTGACTGTCCTCTTGAGGTCAGGGTACCATTGATCCTGCACACCATGGAGTAACAGTTCAAAACACACGCCAGACACAGTCACGAGTCTACTAGAGAGTACAGGACCTGTTCTAAAGATGTACAGTGTTCACATTTGTTGCACATGTCATGTAAAGCTCATCAGGGGTCAGAAATATCTAGTCTACCCTGTAGCTGGCATTATGCCACAATCACCATGCCAATTGATGGACAGATGTACAGGTTAAACTATGACACTATGCAGAGTCAGGCACAAGCTGCAAGCTTTTCTTGAAGTGGTTTGGCAAGGCTGGTCAGTGCTGAGGCCACATTGCTTACATGCAGCTCCTTGATCCTCTCTTGCCGTGTGGCCACCTCCTCGTCTTTGTCCTTCAGCTTTGCCTCCATGTCAGCAATCTTCTTCTGACGCTCTTGAAACTCTTGCAGCTGCAGCCATATTTGAGCGTCGCAGTCTGACGCAATGCATAGGTCCAAACACAGCAGATGCAGCATGACAATGGAGCTGCAGGTAGCGCATGACGTGATTAATACAGAATCATCTGACCAGCATCCCACGCGGCTTGATTGTCAGATCCAGACAAAAGAGGGGTATGTCATTGTGCATGCAACAGCTGTTTCTGGGATGTGAAATGCAAGCTTGACAGTACTGTGTTGCTGCTGGCAACAGCAGCCTTGCTAGCAGACCGGTAGGTTGAAAGAAACAGTCATGGCGTGCTTTGAAGTGCTTTGCAGACAGGAAAGGACACTGTTGAGCTGCAAGGCTGCCTACCACACGGGGATTGGCACATGCAATGCCCTCTGCTTCTGCGCGCAATCGAAATGCGTCTTGCTTCAGCTCATCCACGTCTTCCGTCAATGCCGTAAACTCCTCCTGCAGCCTGGTGTCTGGGTTGCCACCTGTTACTGCTTTGGCTGCAGCCAGCAGCTGCCTGCACAGCGTGGCGGTATAGGCATTTTGACACTAACAAGAAAGGGTGCTGCCTAAGCCTGCTTGCAGCACTTACTTGCACAGGGTCCTGCCAAAACATGATCATTGTGTGCACATCCATATATGTACAGCATGTGGAGCCTCCAGATGCTGATTGGGCCATGTGTAGGCTACACATAGTGGCCCATGTACTCAGCAACACGCAGTCTGCTTTTAATCATGGTGATCGGTGATACACTTTGTCTCAAATGTGGTCTCGGCCAATGCAAAGATTGCGCAGTCAGAAGTCCAGAATGCAGTGGCAAGCATGGCACCATTATTGTGACAGGCCCCATGCAGCAGACAGCTGAGGGGCAGAGGCCATTACTTGACTCTCTCTCGGTGTGATTCCACCAATGCATCCAGCCGCTTCACCGCTTCCTGGAAGCTGCCGTATGCAGTCTGTCTCTCAGCCAGGTTGCGCTTCATTGCATCATGCTGGAATAGCAGCACAGAGCAGTCAGCAAAGCGCACACACACAGCTCACACTGCCTTGATCTTGCAAGCTCACGGAGAGGCTTGCAGCAGTCTCCTCATTTGAAGCTGCGCAACAAGCAGCTAAGTGTGCCAGGACCATGGTCTGTCGCTCTCTTGTGCAAGACCCTGCTGAAGACCCCATACAAAGTGCCCGATGACTGAAGCGTGCATGTGCGCTGACAAATCTGGCGCTCACAGCTGCAGATCCGCCACAACTGCTGATGCCAACAAACTGGGCCTCTTCAGAAACAAACATGATCCTCCATAAGTTGGGAGGATTGGTTTGCATCTTGCGCAACACATGAGCACAGAAGTGAGTGTAACGACCAAGTACCTGCAGAGCCACCTCCCGGCTGTGAAGCTCAGCTACAGCGTGCACCTTCATGCCTGCAAGGCTCTGCTGCAGACTCTCCTTGCCATCTTGCATCTACACACAGGCATCAACAGTTGTGAGTTGCAAGGCAACATGTGTGCTTTGGCACCAGGCAGTCTGACTGTGGGGTTCTCAGGGTAAAAGACCGCTATAGTGCTCTTGAACATTGAGACATGCTGCTTTGTCCCAGTCATACCCTGGTGTGCAATGGGCAAAGGTTGACGCCGCTGAAGCTCGTCAGCTCTGGTGCATGCGAGGAACAGAGTTTGTGTAATGCCACAAACGTGTGTTATATACACAGGTAGTGACAGTCACAACAATGCACCCCTACAAGCTGTCATGCATGCTGACCAATCACGACTTCCGGTTATGCACCCAAGCAATCATTAGGAACTGGTAGCAGCTACTGGTAGCCTGGTAGCTGAAAACATCATAAGCACCGCAGCATCAGGGTTTTGCTCAAGCAATGAGCATGCCTGGAGACTGCACAGCAAGGGGTATGCAAGCTCCGCTTCAGAAGATGCACTGATTAGTAGTGTGCCCAGCATGATGGTGCAGGCATGGGCTCATACCAGTTTGGCGATGCTTTTACTTGCATCCTGTATCTTCTGATGCAACTCTGGGGCCTTAGCACGAGGATCTGGCGCATCCTTCAGTCTGTCCAGGGCCTTTCTCTTTCCAGTCAGCCGTGTGGTCAGACTTAACCGCCTGCATTGCACGCAAAACTCAATGCCTTTGTATGGGCCTGTAGCAGCAGAAACGCTGAAGCACCGGTGGCCAGCTGAATATGGCACACAGGCAATAGTGCATACATGCATTTGTGCCACTCTGTGACAGCATGGCAGCAATGGCTGAAGCACCGTGGTACAGTCAATCAACAGTTGTCATGAGCATAAATGCAGATCACCTCAGGGACTCGACCACAACAGCCACTCACTGCTGCACAGCATGTGCCACCAATCAAGATAACAGGAAACAGCCTGCCTACCTGCTGTTTAGAGACCTGACCTCCCGATCCATGGCTGACACCTCATTCCGCATGCCACTCATGCTTGCAGTGTTGCTGCGGATGGTCGCCCGCTGTTGTTCAATCTGCTGGTGTATGCCATTGAAAACCTGGACACGAAAACATTGACAAGATGTATTCGTGACAAGGCGTATTGCATGTGAAGCAGAAGCTTCTGTGGCCATCAGCCGTTGCACGACTGCCAACAACACACTATCATCTCATACGTCACTGTGGTCAACATACATGTGTGTGGGCAGTTCTGCCTACAAAAGCAGTCAAAATACATGCCAGGCAGGATACACCCAGCCAGGTGAATGCAGGCTGGGCGCTGACTTTCATTTTTGAGCCAAGCACATGTTCTTGTACACTGCAGTTTTGAAGATTTCTGTGTATTCACAATAATGTTGATGATTTTAAACAACATATAATGCTGTTACCCTTTTACCAGCCCATACATCGGTGCCACTGTCATGTATATGCGCTAAGTCATCCTGTTACTATGTATCTGTTGAGTGTTCAAGGAGTGTATCTGTTGTGTTTTGCAAATACCTGGAGAACCTCCTGATATTGTTGCTGCAGCGTGTCTCGCTCCTGAGAACTGGCACTGCCGCTGATCAGGTTCTTGTTGCCGTTGACTTGAGAGACGCTCTGGGACCGGGCGTCCTTGTTGTACATGGAAGTACGCACAGAATAGTGGGACTCTGGGGTCCAGAGGTTAGCCAGCTGGGGGTTGTCCCTCAAGCAATCCTCAGGATGGGTCTCGCTGCAAGGT
>JAABUO010003055.1_pt1 | contig 20102 bp, 27 predicted proteins | sample 5559291 | NCBI WGS metagenome assembly JAABUO01 (sample SAMN10711878, study PRJNA513372) | rock metagenome | isolation source: Antarctica rocks | place: Antarctica: Victoria Land, Finger Mt sud
GCCAACCATGAATGTTGCACCCTCGTTATTTCTGTACAATGTCTTGCTTTTGACAGCTTCAAGAGCAGCATAACATTCAAACGGACGGCATGCATAACGCTTGTTCCCTGGGTGCAGTCCTCTTGGCAGTGGCACTGTGCAGTTCAAGATGGCAGGCGAGGTCCTGGTCAAGCCACACGAATCAGTCAAGACCGGATACAAGGCGCCAAACGCGTACGGAGCCAAGCCCATCTTCTCAGATGAAACGTGAGGCACCTGGTCAGTTCTATGTATTCTGCCAAATGCACGGCATGATAGCAAGGCTCTCAGCTCCAACTTTGCTGTGCAGAACCAACAAGCATTACCAGAAAATGGTCCATGCAGTTGGGGCGGGACACGGTACTCACAAGAAGCTTGAGAAGTACCATCCCAACGCCCCTCGCAACAGGCCGAAAGAAACGGTTAGTCACCCCTAACGCTTTCATAGGCGGCATTCTCAAGCGCTGTTGGCAATAGAGCCGTTTTACCAGTCAATACAGCAACTGAACACATACAAATTATGGGCCCTAGATTGTAATACGGCACTGCAATCTGCATTCATGTGCAGCCCTCCTGACAGGATCTGATTGACGCAGATGGAGAATGTAGTGGGCAATCGCCACAAGCTGCACCCATGCATCAAGCATGAGAAGTACCGTGGAAGCAGCCAGATCAGATTCTCAGATGGTGACCCAGACTCCAGACGGCCATGGAAGACCACAAACCAGGCATGCACCTTAAACCATACTGTTACCAAACTGTGGCTTTCTGGCAATGCCATATCTCAAATTTCATCTTTTCTTTGGTGTTTGAGTGACTTGCTAGGTTCAGGGAGTCTGCTTCCTGTGAGCAGCAGAACTGTTAGACAAGCCTCAGCTGAGTCAGAGCAGAGTGAGGATGGCTGTTAGAAGTATGTTGCTGGTTGCAGGTGTTCTCCAAGTGTGCTCAGGTACGAGACACAGTTGGTCTGGCCAATTGCGGCATCAGCAGCTCTGTTGCCAAGGACATGCATAAGAAGCAGGGCATCTACGGGACCGCTGCTATGGCTTGAAGCAACTGCAATTCTGATAGCATGAGGCTACAGTCACTGGTGCTGCAGCTGTGCAGGCTCCCAAACATGTGCAGCCTTTTTATAGCCATTGCAGCATGTAACAGACAGAAAAAGTGCCACCCAAGTCTTGCTGTTCGAGTCCTTTGCAATCAGCCTGACCATGGTAGAGTAGAGGCTTGTAGCAGAATTTGCAGGTAGCTGATGCCTTCAAGATGAACCCAATGCAACTTGATTGACAGTGACACAGCAAGTATGCATTCGAGCTTCAGGCATTCGTTCGAGCAGTTAGCCTCACACATATGAATGACCCGCATTCAATTGCGTGAACTCAATCTGTGACGGTCCAGAACAACTGCCAGCACCGTTTTTATTCATGCAATACACTGATGCCAGCCCATGTCATGTGCATAGTGTATGCACTTCTATCATAGGTAATAGTGTTACAAAGCACAACACTTTCTCGAATGCTCAGAATGCCGCCACGTCAGCATTTCAAGCAGATGGATGCAATACAGGGCAAGCTATCGCAATACGTGAAATTTAAGTCCCTGGGCATCTATGTATCAACCAGACATGAGCAGACGGTGAATCGGCCTTCATAATAAGCCCCGCAGCCTCAAGCTTTGTACTCTGACAGCAATCCTTGCTTCAACAGCAATATGTAACAAAAGGAGATAAACCTCCACTGGGTTGCCTGAACTCAAGACGCATTCTCTAACATCATACAAAGAGTGTATAGTTGTTTAAAGGAAGCAAAGCAGTTACTGTAAACGCCGCTAGAACATGCAAAACCTGTACCAAGACTCATACATTCCAACCAGAAAAGCCAGCGTTGCAAGGCAACTGTCAATGCTGACTTGCCATTCAACGTAATTTACACTTGAAAGACCATACCAGGAGTGTGAACCCAGCACTGCAATATATGTGTCAACTGCATATGCCACTGCATAAATCAGCTGACCTATGAACTCAAAGCTGCACAATATATGCCATCTGCTTTTGCAGCAGCAAAAGCAACTGACCTAAATCAGCGTTACTCTTGACATTGTCAGCAGACATTAATTGACAACTCCACGCCAGTTATGAAACCAGGACATTGAAGAGCATGGCGCAAACCCTGCTCGAATCCTGCTGACAGCATTCGAAAGTTCTAGGTGAGCGGTAATCCCAAGCCCAGCGCAGACAGCCTCAAAACATCCTTGGTAGGATCCCGCAGCTTCAGCTGGACAGCCAAGTCAACCAGGAACACTGTGCTCTGTGGCATCCAGGAGCTGTTGGGCTCCTGCTTGCCCATCATCACCACATTCAGCTGAGGCAAGTCCATCAGGAATCGGATTGGCTCTGTGACCTGCACCACAACAGCTTGACAGATCTGCAAGAGGATACGCATCACACTGTAGAATGGAAGACGCAACAATATTTGTGATTTGCACAGCATTACTTGCCCTGTCACAATACACAATGCGGTTGAAGCGCAGCATGAGACAGGAGCATTGTAAGCGACCCTTAAGTGGTTGCAAATGAGTCAGATCACACATGCAGGCCAAACAGCTGCTCAATTGTGGAGTCACACCTCCAGGTCATTGTTGTCCTCAAGGTAGATCTCCTGCAGGCTCTGCATGTGGCCCAGCATCCGAGGAACAGATGTGAGGCGGTTGCGCTTCAAGCCAATGGATTTGAGGTATGGCAACCTAGCCAAACCACTAGGAAGACCAGCATTTGTGATCCTGCAAAAGAAGTTCAGTTTCTAGTTGCACAAAGATGAGGGAAAGCAACAGCTGAAGCTGTACAATGAGGTTGCATCTTGTAATGATGCACGTGGCAGTATCTTACACAGAGGCATCTGGTCGAGTGTCATCAAGCGGGCCGCATGTGCTGGACAAAGACTGAATTCAAGAGCTGCATGTGCACACTGACAACAGCATCAACAGTCCAAAGGATTGAAGCTGTCTACAGGTGTGGCAGACAATCACACATTCTCAGATTCAAGGGTACCTGTTGTTGGTAAGGTCAAGTATGCGCAAAGCGCTGAGGCGTTCCACCAAGTGGGGCACTTGCTGCAGCTCACAGCGAGCAATGTTGAGCCACTGCAGGCGCGAGAGGCCTGCTATGCCAGCAGGGAACGCCCCCTCAGGCTGTTGGGCTGCTCCCAACAGGTTGTCCTCCAGATCAAGGGTCTCCAGGGTGCTCAAAGTGCTCAGCACCTACAGAATCAGCATTCCAGTCACACAGCAGCACTGGCTGAAGACTACAGAGCTAGCAATTCTGTCAGACAGCAGCACTGATTGAAGATGATAGAGTCAGCAGTTCAGCTACTGTGTGGCTGCCACACAGTAGCCTTGGCTGCAGACTACAGATTCTGCAATTTGATCACACAGCAGCACTGGCTGAAGAGTACAGAGTCAGCAGTTCATTAACACAGCAACACTGGCTGAAGACTACAGAGTCAGCAGTTCAGTCACACAGCAGTCCTGGCTGAAGATTAGGAAGTCGGCAATCCGGTCACAACAACACTGGTTGAGGACAACCCATTGACTCGACGACGCCATGTACTGGTAGCATGACACAGATTGCTGCTCAGCTCCCAGCAGCAGGCACGGCTAGAGCACTTGCACACTCTGCCTGGTTTGTGCAAACCATCCAGACATCAAGATGCATGGTTCTCTTCGTACACCTCATTGCAGCATCATGGTATGCATGGCTCAAACTAATGATGTGAAGAAACAGACAGACGTCAGAGTGAGGCTGTACCTCTGGCACACTAGTCAAGCCACAGGAGTTGAGGTTGATGTACTTCAGGGCCTGCAAGCCGCTGAGCTCCATAGGGAAAGCAGGAGGCAGCATCAGGTTGTCTGGCCGGAAGGTTTCGCCCAAGTATGGGTTGCCCTCCACATCTAGGGTTGTAAGAGCTGTTAGCTGACCTAGGCTGGCAGGCAGCTCACTCAGCGTGCAAAAGTCCAGGTTCAATACCTGCATGTGCACATGCTGCATCAGACACAACTCACCATCCAAGGCTCATGTCTATTCCAATAAAATATTGCCATGCTGGCCAATCCAGCACATTGATTGAATCATGCCTTGCACAATTCACAACTCAGCTTGATTTAAAGAGGAAGCCAGGTCTTGAGGACATGGTCAGCCGTATATAGACACAGCACGTGTGCAATACAAGCATCAGACAGCACTGACCTCCAGCTTATTCAAACGGGAAATGCCATGGGGCAAGGCTGTAATGCCATAGTGGCAAGACAGCGTAAGATGGGTCATGTTGGTGAGCTGCTTCATGGCCTCAGGGTAGTGCAGCAGCCCCCACTTAGCTTCATCGGTTTGGCCCTGCCCCTCAGGGGGCTGATCACAGTCCAGCACAATCTCCTGTAATTCCTCCAACCCTGCTATGGCGTCAAAGTCTTGATCTGTGATGGTGAACTGGATGCTCTTCAAACTCAACACCTGCAATGACCCAACCAATTCTAACTAACTAAACAGACACACCTGCAAGACTCGCTGGTATCATCCCAGCCCGCTTAGGCCATGGTTTGGATAATGTTGCACTTGAGTTGATCCGGATGTTGTGCCACTTTGCTTGCTTGTTGTTCTCGCTTTGCTTGCTTGTACATGTTGGAAGCTGTTGCTGGTCCCTGATTGTAACGCTCATCAACCATCGTAGAGCACAACCATCGCTTGTTTGCTGCTTGCAAGCATGTCATGCTAACAATTTTTGAGGGGTTACCTTGAGGCGAGACAGGCTGGCCAGGGGGGAGAAGTGGTGAATGCCCATTGACAAAAAGTCAGAGCAACGCTCCACAACCAGCTCCTCCAAGTGAACCTTGACAGGACCAAGCAGCTGTGACAGAGCATCCCTGCAAGAGCAATGACCCCTGAGTCTCAATACAATCTCCTGATAGCAACACCATGCAGATCAGCTGTCGCAGTCCCTGTCAGTAGCAGAGCACTCCCTGTCATGAGTCTGCCTGCCACACGTGCAGCTAGGTGTTCACATGAATGCAATGGGGAGCCTCGACACTGCTAGTCAAGTCACACAAACATCGTACCACGGGACCTGTTGCCAATTGCATACAACACACTAAGAGCAGAACCAAGTAGGGCCTACTGAGACTGAACATTGCTGGCGTCCAGACAAACTCGAAGGATAGCTCACCGGGTGTAGTCATGCGCAATATCAGGGTAGTCAGGCTCTGCCCAGGCAGCCATCAGCAGAGGCTGCATCTTGCGCGCCACCGTCTGGCGGTCATGCACATCGGTGATGTTGTTCAACAGAGGAACAAACTGAGCCCAGGAAATAGGAGAAACCAGATCTTTTCTGCCGTCATGGTCTGAAGCCCTCAAACGCAAGGATCTGACAGCAGCAGAGCGAGGCGCCAGCCATTGCAGCACAGCTGCCATTCTTGCCTGCACAGAAAGCATACACTGTTACAGAGCGGCTTGGGAAGACATAGTGGCATTGAAACTTGGTGCCCAGCTCAGTGCCGAACTAGATCTACCAACCCAGAGCTGCAGTAGCCGGTACAATGAAAAACAAACAGACCAGTAAATTTCCCTTGCATCTAAATCTTGCCTTTTGTTGTGTGCAACATTAAGGGAGTGAGATATGGAGCAGAAACACGAAGGGGACAAACCTGGAAGCGTCTGCTCGGAGTCAACCTAGCCCCATCAAGCCCTAGATCCATGGCTGCTGGAAAGTCCAGCTCTAGATGCCGCCAGAGGGCAACAGGGCCCTGGAGCACCTCTTGCCAGTGACGGCACACCAAAGGCAATGTCTCCCTTTGAGCTTTAGGATTCAGGAAGGCGAAAATTTGCAACAAGACATCAGCTGGCAGGCCCTGGACAGAGCTCTGTCCAGCTTGGACGCTGCAAGAGTCTGCTAGGAAGGTGCCTCTGCGCTTCTTAGTGCAAGCTCGGCCTTCGCTGTCTTGCTCACAGTACTTGCGCACCTTAGTGTTACGGCGTACTGCACACAGCAAAGCTTCATCATTTGGGTGATAGCAGCTGTCTGTGAGAGAGTAGTGGTGCTGCAAAGACCCAAAAGGGTGCAGCTTCTGTGCATAGCCAGCTTAAGCAAGCTTTACCTGGCAAGTATGAGGTCGTGGAGCCAGCAGGCACGGACAGCCTGCTGTTCACGGGCCCCTCCTGGAAATGCATACCTCTATGCAAGTCGATCAGCGAGGTCCGCCTCATGCACGAGGCACAACTGCATTCCTGCAAACCTGCACAACGAAAGACTAGTAGATTGCTGAAACAGGAGGACTCGGCGACCTAATTTGAGGCTGACAAGTGCCGGCAGATACTTGCAGAAACCACCATATGACATCAGATCACGAGTGTGGTCGCATGAGCAAAAACAAGAAGAGAAAGTCGTCGCTGCCTAGACAAAGTGTTATGGGAGTAGATCGGTCGCATCACTCCAGACAGCTTACCGCAGCCATGCAGGGCTTCACCTCTTTGCATTTCGTATAGAGTCGAGGCCAAGTTGAGAAGGGTACTCCAAGCACACTGAGAAGGTTGCGCAATCCTGTTTGCGGTGGCTGAGGTAATTGACAACGACTTGCGCTGTTCTTCTTCCTCCTTTGGTTTCCTTCCTCAGAGAGCACTCTGCATCTCGGAAGCCATGCTTCAATTGCGCTCATGGGTGCAGATGCATAGACAACACGAGCTCAGCAGAGGACGTTCCCCAGGTATCTTCCGGGGTTCACGTTGCCTCCGTGACAATCTTCGTCCTCTGCAGATCTACGTCGTGCGTTATGCCACAGCTCAGCCGAGATGTCGAAGCTCTGAAGCAGCGGATAGCAAGCAGTACGCTTGCCACACAGATCAATGGCTGGGACGTTGATGGCGGGTCCGTGACAGTGCGGGTCAAGGCCGAGAAGCAGTTCTTGACCTGTACCATCTATTTCATGTCAGACTCAGACTACCCAAACAGCCCGCTCATGGCTATGTGTGCCGATGACGACAGACTGAACAGTGTGCTTGAGGGCTTCAGTGATCATTTCGAATGTGGTGCTCCTCTGCTCGACGTCATGATCAAGCTGCTGGAGCAACTAAACATAGACACTAGTGCGCTTGAGCCTCAGCAAACGAGCGAAGCTGGATCTGAAAACGACGAAGATGCTGCTTCCGAGGGCAACTTCAGCGACACCGGTCAGGATATGGCCGAAACCGACAATCAGGTATTGATATTCGCCTACGTCTTTGCAGTCTAGAACCTGGTCATCCCTCACCATCGCTTTAGTCTCCTGCAGGAGCTATTGGAAGCCGTGCTGAAAAAGGTTAGCACCTGGAACCGGGCAGAGAAAGATGTGCAAGCTGCTGAGGATGAAGCCCTTGCTGCTGAAACTAGCCAGGGTACAGCCCAGGGCTTGTCCATGGAGGAGCAGCTGGCACAAAAACGTCAGATCTTTGCTCCTCAGGAGGCATATAAGATGCTTGCCAGGGAGCTGAAAGATATGATGCTGGAGCCAAGCAACGGAGTAACGGTGGACGCTATAGGCAACTCAGTGTGGCACTGGGATATGAAGCTGACAGAGTTTGACTCCTCCACACCCATTTCTCAGGTAAACGCTTGGTGTGAGTGACAAGATGCAAATCAATACTTTTGCCGCTTGCTTACCCTGAGCATGCCAGCTGTCCTGGCCGCAGCTCTGTGCCACAGGTACTTTGAGATACATTCTCAAGGCACAAGGCCTGACAGAACGTTTACCTTGACTCCCTGCTGACATGCAAACTGCTTTGACCACGTGCTGTATGCAAACTCATTCCTGAACATGACAGGGACTGCGCGCTATCCATCAGCAGCATGAGTGCGACTATGTGCATCTGCGACTCTCCTTCAAAAGGGGTCTTCACCCCTTCTACCCCCCTCTGTTGGACCTGCTACACCCACGATTCAAAGGGCCAGTCAACGGAGCCCTTGCCAGTCACCCAGTGGCCCAACTGCAGCATTGGGACCCCTGGGGAACACAAAGAGAGCTGGCTGCAAAGCTGAAGGCATTTCCGCAGGTCACATCTTCATGTTTAAGTTGTCTGTGCACTGAGGGAGGAAACTCACCTACCTCTGCATCATGTCAAGACCACACATGCTTTCTGCTGTGGGTGTTGCTTTTTCTCTTTACCCTGCAGTCCTTTGCAGCTGCAAGAACTACTCAAACAGACAGCGCAGCTTTTGTGAAACAGCTCTTGTGAGATTGTTGCTTGCACCTGTACTAACCTCAGGAAGCCAGACATCAGCCTAAACAGTATACAACACTCCTGCTGGAGGCATGGTGTCCGTTTTACTACAAAACCAATAGTGCTGAACAAAACCATTTATCACAATGCCTGACTTGTGCGCTGTGTGCCTTAGGCTGTGGCAGAAGTGAATGTGGAGGCCACCATCAGCAGCCTGGAGCAACATCAGCCTGCTTACCTGCCTGTAGAGCAACAGCTTGCTCACTTGGAAGGCCTTTGTGCCCAAACAGTTCTGCCGCTGTGTTATGACCGATACAAGAGTCTGTACAGGTAGACAGCCTGGCCAGCTTGGTCAGCCTGCCCTGTTGGTCAGAACAGAACTGCGCCTGTTTGTGTGCGCCTTAGTCATCATTGCGTAAGCACATGCACATGCATGAACGCCATTATGCTGTTGGTGGGCACATTCAGCGCTGCATGCATCCTGCTGCTCAGTATCTCACACTGCATTGCGCTTTCCGTCACACCTGATGCACTTGTGTTTGTATGAGCTTCCTTTGGCACACGTCTGCATGACCTTGCATTTGTGTCAAGGACACAGCCTGTACATGTATCCCACTCAGGTAGTGTGGACGTGCAGTGCAAGGGGAACTGGCGTGGATGCACTTCGCATGGAGGCTTTGGAGGCGCCCTCAGCAAAGCGCAGCAAGACTGCAGGAGACGCTGGTGACCAGCAACAGACCACCGTAGGCAAGAAGTAAGCTCTGCATGCCGACACTCTGGTCTTGGTACCTGCTTGGCTGTGCAGACAGACTGGAAGGGCTTTTCATAACCAAACCCAGCATGTGTGCTGAAGCTCTGACAGCTTTGAGCTGCAGGCTTACAACGATGTCAGTTTTACACTGCGTTCGACGTATGCCCTGATATAGCCTGCGTAACACATATGTGCACGCATGTCCTGTCAGGCTCTGCCTGAACAGGCTAGAAGCTATTGCATATACAGTGGCTGTTGGCATTGCAGGGCATCCTGGGCCGCAGGCACGGGGTATGGGACTGACCACAGCCGCATGGGGGGTCAGCCCTCTCCCATCTGGGATGCCAAGCATGCTGAGGCTTCTCAGGCGGCTCAAGATGCTGAGCTTGAGAAGCTCCTTACTGATCTTGCTGAGTGTGAGTTGCACCTGATGTGTCACAGTCCTCTTTTTTGCAGTGATTGTGTCCTTTGTGGGTGCTAACATAGCTTGTACTGCCTGCTGGACTTGCCCAATTTACTCAGCCATGCATCTTCTGCAGCATGTGGTGGTGAATGTCAAGCTGCATACTCACATGTCACGTGTCATCAGGCAAGAACCCATTGTGGACTTATCTACCTGTAGGTTTGAGACATCAGCTGGCAGATGAGTCCGAGGAGGCAGCCTCAAGCTCAGCTGGCAAGCCCATGATGGCAAGTCCACCTCACCAAGGTGTGCAACCTAGCTTCAGCAGTACATGTTCGCCCAACAGCTGCCCAAACTGCGTTCCACGCACAACTAGTTGAAAGTGTGACAACCTGACGCAACAGGTTGTACAAGAGCAGCTCAGCCAAGAATCCACATTGACAGCCTGACGCAATAGCTTGTACGAATAACTTTGCACAGCAGTGCACATCAGTGGTGGTCCAAGCACCGTCATGCAAGATCCCTTGACAACCTTGTTCCCTCCCAAGGCCCACTGCGCGCAGTATTGTGTCCTTTGTGTCCTCTGCTCGAATTTGGCAGCTCACATGTCAACATCAGCTGGCTGTGCTTGCTGGCAAGGCATGGAACCAATGAGAGCATCAGCTGTTGTGGATGCAGACAGACAGCAGGCAGAGGCCAGCAGCAGTGGCACACACCATGCTACAGAAGCCTTGAGGGATGCTGCTAGCATAGGTCTGTGCATTCAGGCTGTGCAGAGCTCCTGTCTGCTGCCCTTCTTGGACAGGCAACTGGAGAACGCCTCCTTCAATGACATGGCTTCCAGGTGAGCCTCTCTGAACGCATCATCTCAAAAGTTACCATCGGCGTTGTCGTCCAGCACACATTGTGCAAGGCTGCATGCAGGTGCAACCGCCCCCCAGCTACCCTGAAGCTTGTTCTGTTTGAACTACCTTTGTGAGGTGTTAGCAGCTACAGCTGGGTTTTGGGCTGGCATCTGTTGAAAGGCATGACATTGATCAGAGCATAACTGCACTTTGTTTGGAAACGTTGCCAGCACAAACAAGCATCCACATGCTGCTTTCATACCTGAAAGGCTTTGACTGCCTCAGCATGTATGCAAGACTTCATACTGTACACTGACGTAGCTGCAGCGCTGCTGCTGCACACTTGGTGACAATGGCATGGACACTCGATGGGTCACACATATCACAAGTCTCACAGGTTCTGCTGCTGTGATGTTGTTATTCCACTGACGACTGGTGTGTGCACTTGTCAATGCAGGGCGTCCTATTACACGACTCTGTTTAGGGTCATATGGCAGCTGTGCAGTCCTCAAACAGCTCACATCCTGACACTGCCCATGCAGCCATCCATTGATGGGAGTGCACATCGTGAGTCATCACTACATGCATACAGATGTGTTGTGCACTACATCAGTCATCACAAGCATGCACATCATAGTGGCAGGCACTCAATGCGCATAAGAGTCTTGTTGCAGATCACAAGACCAATGCATGCAATGTCGCTGTATTTCCATGCTGGCCATTGATACAGCAGAGCAGCTGTCTTTGCAAACCTGTGGAGAGTTGCCAAGACAGTCTCCAGTGCAAACTGTGAAGCATCACCTATATGGTATGTATACCTGCAGTGAGCTATTGTTATGATGACGCTGCAGAGTCATAGAGCGTACAGCATCTCATGATTGTGCAGAAACAGTCTGTAGCATGCTTCAGGTTGTGATGATGTTGCAGGTTCAAAGAGCATACAGGGTCTCATGATTGCACTAAAGCGGTCTGCAGCACGCTTCAGACAGGTCATGGGTCCACACACACAGCGGCCCCTCCCCCCACCCAATGTCACAGGCAAGTCGGTCACACTGTTGGCGCTACCCCTGTCCCCAGCTCAGTGACTTGAATACTTTTCGACTGTTGACCACAATCTGCACAATGTCTTAGGAACCTTTGCAGCAACAGTACACTCTTGCGTGACCGCCTTAAGCTGTTTCGCTATGCCGCAAGATCAAAGGTCAGTTCTTGAGCTAATCTTTTGTTCCCCACTCAGATTTCAATGTCTTATCAACGTCATAGAGCAGGTCGGCAATGCATTGTGACCGGTTATGCCTTTCATTGCATCAACAGTAAATGCCCTGTACTTCCCTGAGTCCACAGTCGGCCTGATGTTTCCCGTCGGCAATGAGAAGTGAGACTGTCGTGAAGCAGTGGCACCACATAAGGCAAATGAGAACCCTTTGAGCCACTTTGGAGGGCCTGTTACTAGAGAGCCCGTCATAGGTCTAAAGAATGCCCCACACTATGGTGTCAGTGTTTTTGTCATATCTTTTGCGACATGCCTTGCACTGACTGTCGTATGTTGGTCATGCAGCTGCTGAGATGGCTGAAGAGCAGGCCTGCCTGGATCTGGCAGATCTCATCCTGGAGACTGCTCAACAGGTGGACCGCTTCGCCCAGGCCAGCTTAGCTCCTGGTGCGTTGCATACTGTGCAGTCACTCCCAACATCATGTGATCAGTTATTTCCCCACGTGTTTGCTACAATGTGCACTGTCACTGCTCAAAGCCCGTCTTAGTGCGCTTATGGCGTCAACGCACAAAATTGTTGATAAGTAATTAGGTACTGCAGTAGTCGAGCGCACGATGGCATCTTCTGAGGTTAGCCAACATGTCGTCTGATCTTTTACATGTGCTACACACACATCAGGTCATGTGTGAGCTTGACTAGATTGACCTATTGACGAAAGCAACATGACAAGGACAGTGTGAAAGGTCTTCCTGGGCATGATGCAGGTCCTAGCAACAGAGCGCAAGCCATGCAGATTCAGACTGATGCAGATGTGAACCAGACATACATAAGGGAGATGCACAGCCAGGATCAGGTCAGATTACAGTTACTCTGTATGGCTTTTCGATGTCTGCCTTGTCTTGGTGTCATTGGCATCACTGTCATTACGTGCATGGTAAAGGGACCACACAGCATGTAGAGGTGTCATGCAATGTACAGGCGTTGTTGATAACCAGCAAGCGATATATACTTATGTCAAACTGTGCGGTTAGTTGATCGGCAAGCACAGAGCAACCCAACCATTTGCTATTTCAGTTTGATCCTACCAAAACAGTCAGGGAGTACTTCAAGGGATCTAACGAATGCTTGACGGTTCTGCAGGTTGATTTGGCAGACAATGTGGCTGGTGGGCACTGTTACAAGGACAAGGTAGGGCATGAAGGGGCAGCGCCACGCAGCCGGCAAGCCAGAGTGGGCAAGGAGCTGGCAGGCATGGCGGCCGACCTGCCCCTCAATGTCTCCTCATCTGTCTTCCTCAGAGTGGATGAGAAGCACATGATGCTCTGGAAAGCACTCATCACAGGTAAAGAAGCCCACCTTTTAGACCCTTGATTGTGTTGTGTGTCTAAACGGCTATCTTCTGTTCATGGACAAGAAACTTTGCATGTGTTCAATGAGAAACAGGGTCATCTGTCACAGGTACATTGCCTTGAGGTTCAAATCATAACATGTGGGAAGGACAATGTTTTTTTGCATGTCAAAAATGCTGCTGATGCCCTGTGAATCCTGAAACAACAAGTCGCTTGTGCAACATCACAAGTGTGCCCCTGCACATTGCAGCACAAAGTCTTGGCAGCCCAACCATCGTGAGCTGAAGTGCAAAGAGCAGCTCTCATCCTATGTGTGACCTCGTCAATGATCTGTTTGAGATGGTGCTTGCAGGGCCTGAAGATACGCCATATTCAGGCGGCTGCTTTGAGTTCGACATCTATTTCCCTCCCACCTACCCTAATGTGCCCATGAATGTGCAGCTTAAGACTACAGGTAGCTCACCATCCATCCAACTGTCACCATCCAATTGCCTAAAAGCAGTGTGCAGGCTGAAGTCGGCAGCCTGACAGCACATGTTGCATCCCTGCATGACAGTCTTTGTCCAGCACTAGAAATGCGCAACATAAGGCAGCACCATTCTGCATCAGCAGCGCATTCTCCACAACTCCCCTTTGAGCAGCAGTCAACGCGCTCCACCGTCAGCAGTCTCAAACAAGAATAGTATACTGTTGACAGGTTGCAATCTTGAGGGGGCATGCCTGCAGGTGGGGCCACAGTGCGGTTCAACCCCAACCTGTACAACTGTGGGAAGGTGTGTCTGTCGCTGCTGGGGACATGGTCAGGAGCCAAGGGGGAGACCTGGGACCCCAGTGCCTCCTCCATGCTGCAGGTACCCGCATTGCTTCTAGGACAGCTTTGTGTCTTACCTTGTCATCTGGTGCATCAGAGCCATTGTCTTATGGACCCAGCTGTGGAATCCCACTTGCAAAATTTCGGACAAATGCATATGACACATACTAGCCGGTGCAAGCTGCAGCTATTGATTGTGCGTGTAGCAGGATGACCTGCAGCACATGCAGGGTTCACAAATTTGCATCACTGAATTCAGTGGTGCAATCTCATTGCTGATGCAGATGCTGATCTCCATCCAGTCTCTGATCTTTGTGGACGAGCCATACTTTAACGAACCAGGGTATGAGGGCACCATGCATACACCTGAGGGGGACCGAGCAAGCCGGGCATACAACCAGAATATCAGGTAGGCTTACAACAAACAATCCATTCAAAATGGTTGGCCATGTGCATTCTGCATTACCATAGAACATCAATCGGCTACTTATGTGCTTGTTTTGGAATCATGCAAGTTTGTCGTCACCCTGCATGAGTGCAATACCTTGTATGCACAACGCACCCTCTGAATGTAATTATGCCCCTCTGTTGTTTCTTCTCGGTGCTGAGGCTGTGCAGTTTGCATTGCAGAGAAAACACACTACATTGGGCCATCTTCCAGGCTCTGAAGAGCCCACCTCCATGCTTTGCAAAGCTTGTCAAGCGACACTTTCAACTGAGGAAAGATAGCATTACGGCGACATGCCGGCAATGGATAGAGGATGCTAAGAGTGATGGTGCAACTCAGTGTGCTGCAAGAATGGAAAGCTATCTTGCCGAGTGGTTAAAGCTCCTTGCAAGGTAGCTTGCAATGCTTGTGTGTGGCTGTATGCGTGCAGGGTCTATCTGGAACTTGAGTGAGTCTGGAGGCTTATGATTGAACTCCATTTGATGTTCTTGCGTGCCTTCTGTTAGATATGTTGAGAGCAAATGATGTCATGTTTACTTCAATATCCTGTGGCTGTGATTTTGAATAGCAGAGATGGTGGCCTGTCGACATGACCTTGCTGACTGCCAGGTCTGCATTGAATCCAATTTGGAAGATTTTGTTATATGACGTTGTTTGTATTGCATAACCACTTCTGAAACATATGTGCAACATGAATGCATGCATGCAGCTTGCAGAGTCACATTCACAGGTTATGTACTGCAGCACTGTACGATGAGTCGAAAGCAAGCCTGGTTTGCGAAGAATATTTCTGCTACTGTGACATCCCAGATGACTGTTAACCGTAAGGGTCTTGACTGCTGCATAGGGTAGGCAGCTCAATAAGCCTTTTTGTTTACGTTCACCTGAGAACGCCTTCTTAGGTGTCTGAGTTACAGGCTTCAATGGTCACGATCAGAATTGCGGTCTGCGTAGATTGGCACTGCTGCATTATATGGTGATATGTTGCAACCTATGCCTGACAGCCCACAAGAGTCATGACCTGTCGCACCTTGCTCGTAAGGTTTTCTGTAGACAGTTCGCTCGTCGTCGCAGCACAACACCCAAACTCCCCACAACCTATAACCATGTGATTTCCAAAGGTCTTGCTTGCCGTGATGAACAAGCTAGCGTCCAACATTCTGCTGTTTAAAAGGCTATCGAACTCACGCCTGATCTTACATGTTGCGGAGGCTGCACTGGCACCACGGAACTGTGAAGCCTGACTTATGGGTGTTCGCGATGGGACAACACAGATCTACAAGAGGTACAAGAGGGCATACGTTGTACCCAGAGCGGCTGGGGCGATGATCCGGCAAGCACGGCAGCAGAGCAGAGCTTTGAGCGTGTCAAGCTTGACCATCTGCGCCGTCTTCCATTGCCCGTTTGCACCCCGCTGCGTATGGCCTTGCAGTAAGGCTGCAGAGCTTGACCCATACTCGTGCGGGCATGGATGTAGGACGATAAAGTCACGCCAGCCGAAGTTGTAACGTGCAACTTCATCGAGGCATTGAAGCCAGGCTTGTGTTGACGGACACGACGCATACTGGTGCAGCCGACGATACTTCAGCACGGTATCGAACGCAAGGGACTGGACGCCAGTTGAGAGAGACCGGTCCCCGGTGATGCAACTCTCTACAACAACTCCTAGAGTTAGGTGTTTAGGTGGGCCGGTGCGCTCATCCACCGACCTCCAAGGGGGGACGCCGCCTCTCAGGTTGGCCCTCAGGGCCCTGATGTGGTATCCTGGCAGCAGCTTTTGCAATAAACACTTTACAACATATTTCATCCTTGCCCAATGTACTACTCTACACCAACTTTTAAAACACCCTTTTGCACTATCACAACCACTTGCGGCAGGCATTTCGATATGAATGGCTTGCAACAGAAATATGACACCAACCGATTCTTGCCTCAGGTTCATCAAAAATTGCTCATATTCCATCATTTGCTCATGGGAGTCTGCTAGCAATGTAATCATGAATCAAGATGAGGAGCGTTGTAGCACAACTGACTGTTTGCAGTACATTGTTCTGATCAGCCTCTGATCGCAAGTTTATAACTCAGCACTATCTCACAGCATGACAGAAAGCAGATATGACCATGCAACTACGTCAATTGATGCTGTGAGTGACACCAGCAATCTTGCCTTATGCCATGTCTCACACTGCATCATTCAGCCTTCTGAGCAAAAGAGCCCATCGCTCTTTATTTGCCAGTTCATTCTTCTGCCAAACAGACATGCTGCTCTTTAGCACAGCCACAGAAGCTGCCAAGTGCTCCTTCAGCTGCAGCACTGCTGCATGGTGTCCCCTGACAGCAGCAACATGACATGGCGTCTCAAAACCGCCGACAACTTCTTCTGTCATTGGTCCCTCTGTAGCAGCAGGCGCCTTCTTTTCTGCACTGGCTGGCTTTTTCGCAGCAGCTGCGGCTTTGCCTTTGGGCGCACTTGCTGCGTCAGATGCTGGTTGGGCAGGTAGTGGGCAAAGGGCCTCTGTATCAGTGGCACTCCAGCCCAGGTCCTGCCATATGCAGCAAAAGCCTTTCAGATGCACTGTACTTTCTGCTGGCTGAGGTTCTCCGCAAGAGAGAAAGAAGGTGGAAGCATGTTGCAGTGGCTGCCAATATGCAGCTTCAACTCAGGCAGGCTGGGCTTGATCTGACTTGCAATCAACATGCAATGGGCACATGGCATTAGCAGTTGCGCAGCAACAGTATGCTGAGTATGTCTACAAGTATGTCAGACTATACGTGGTGGAGATCACTGCAAAAAAATATGTCACCAAGCAAGCACGATTTTACCTGCAGGGTAAGCAGCGGTGGAGGTAGGTGCCATTGGCAAGCTACATAGGAGCGGCTGCTGTCGGCTGCAGCATCCTTTGCAGAACCCTACATGCCACCAACCAGCATCACTGCACAGCTTGTTGCACAAATTCCCATTGCAGTCACAGGGCCTTTGCGCATTTCAGCTCAAGTGACAATGCCTTGGTCATTTGATGCTGCAGCAGTGCTAGCAAAAGGCAAGGCTGGCTTGATTTGAGGGCAGCTGTGCTGATTGACAACAGTTACAATCTTGCATGCACATCAAAGAGCTCGTGGATGTGCTGCCCAAGTGAGGCATCAAATGTGACGTTCAACATGCTTATCATGCACAGTGTATGCATGCTGTCACAGCAGCATTCCATTGCTGCTGAAGCTTATCCTGAGCAAACCTTCGGAGCTGCTTTGCCAGCTGCTGCCGGCTTGCCCCCTGCAGCAGGGGCCTTCCCTGCAGGGCTGCCCTGAACAGTCTCGCCCCCAGCTTCCGCTGCGGCTAATGCCAAGGCCTGAAGCTGCTTCAAGCTACGCCTCTGAGGACTGCATGCAGTGTGATACCTTAAGAGGTGCTGAAACCCATATGGTAAAACCATTAATATGCAAGAGACGCAGTGCAGTGGTACTACTGTAGACAGTTCTGCAAAATGCTTCAATATGTTTGCATGTACACTGGGTGTGTTTGGGGACAGAAATTTGATGCCGGCCAGCTTGGTGCAAGGGTGCTGTCTGGCATCAAATTTCTGTATCACTACTGGTGACAGCACTTTACCTTGAGAGGTCAGCTGTTGGAAAAGATGCCATGGTAACAGACCCACTGCTTTGCCCTCGTGCGAGAGCCTCCCTTAGATCTTCTCCAGACCCTATCAGATCGGCTGGCATAACAAACCCATCCAGAAGCCGCAGCAGTAGCTGAGTGAGCTGCACCAGCTTGGCTCGCATGGCAGGGCCCTGCAGAGACATGAGCTGCAGGGCTGCTTGGGTGTGGCCCTGCCCTAGTTGAATGGCCTGAGCGCTGCGTTCCTGCTCAGCTGAGCTCAATGCTGTCACCTCACTCTGCCTGCAAGAATGGATGTTTACACAACGTGACAGGGCTCGTCAGCAAAGCCTTGACAGTGACATCAGTATTGATGGCATACCAACATGACCTTCTGGTGACTGTCATTGAACCATCTGCGGCAGCAGGTTTGGTACAGCGGTGCCACCATAACACAGCCTACGGCATATTGTGTGGCTTGCAGCATCTGCTGAAAATGTCATGCTTGTATGACAGTCTAATGCATGGTCTGACAACCTCTGCTCATCAACCTGGTACTAATTCATGGTAGCACAGAACCATTCTGGTGAATTCGTGCACACCATAGAAAAGAAAAGAAAAGTTTACGCTTTTCAGCAATCATATTGGGAGCCTCCCAAGGCGGCAGCCCAGAGCTATGCACACCATAAGCTGGCAAGGAAAAATGCTGACCTGATTACCTGCTATGTCACCAAGCCAATGTGCAATAACATGAGGCATGCACAGCTACCTGCTGGGCTGTGCCATACTAGGCCGAAGTGCCTTCTTGTGGCCATCAAACTGCTGCAGCAGCTGCTCATGCTGCTGCTCAAACGGCGCTGCTAGTGCCTGTTGTGCTGCTGCAGCTGCCACAAGCTCATGCTGAGTGAAGGCAGATGTGACAACTGATGGCACCAGCTCCAACAGTCTGTAGACTGTCACCACCTGAACCAGGACAGCAACTCAGGACAGCAATCATACAGGATTGGTCAAGTGGAGGAATGAACAAGATGAGTCTTTGCACCAGATGTGCTCTGCTCAATTTGTGTTGAACACAAAATGGGTCTTCCTGCAGATGTGCTCAGCTGAAGTCATGCTGAACACAATCAAGGCAGGTCGTTGCCCTGCTCAGCAAGATTCCTTGAGCATTGTTGCTAACATTTGAAGGTCTTGAACCAGCGACATTTAGCCAGAATCAAACCATGAGACACAACATGGGCTGACAAGCAGAGACTGTCATGCACATCATGTCGCCACCAATTGCAGGTGACATCAATGCTGGCAGGAGAATCACAATTTCAGTCAAAAGATTGGGCTGACTTTGATCAACCAGTTCACAACCATAAGCCAAACAACTTCGGCTACATGGGAGTACACCGGCAGCAATGAGGGCCTCAGCAGTACAACTCGAGTTGCATGCACCCACTGCTTGCTGTGCATGCACCAGGAAACACCAGGAAACATGGCCTATGCTGCCAATGTAGTCATGTCAGGAGATGCCCATCACCTGAGCACGGAACTGCTTGTGGGAGGCAGCAAGGTGGTCCTGCAGCTGCTGCTGCAGGTCCTGCAAAGTCTTGCTGTTCAGCTCCTGCAGAGCGGTCAAGGTGGCAGGGATCCGCTCTGGCCTAGTGCTGCCGCCCTGTAAGCCCCACAGGTTGTTTCTGTACTTTGACATTGGGCATGAAGCAGATGCTGGTCCTACCTATCATCCAGAAGTGTTCCTGATGGATCATTTGTTGCCTTGCTGACTCAGTGCAGAGGGCCATGTGTCATGTGCTTCATGATGCAGATGCTCCAAATCCCCTCTGGGTGGATGTCCCATATGCAAAGCACCAGGTGGCATGTCTGTGAGCACGCAGCAGTATGCATCGTGGGTGCTATGCAAGTCTGCAGCTGTGACATTGATAGCCAGCCCCTGAGGGCCTTGAAACATGCTGACACCGCAAGCCAGGCCCCATCTGTCAACAGCCTTTTCATCCCTGCTACACTGGCAAGCTTTGTCTTGACTCTTGCACTTTGCAACATATGTCTAGGTGTAATACCTCCGCAGGTGCAGCAGGCTCCCCTTTTGCAGATTTCCCCATGGCAGGGGCAGGGCTTTTCCCAGCAGCAGGGCCCTTTGCAGCTGTAGGGCTGGATGCACACAGGGCAGAGTAGTAATCCTGCCCAACCCTGGCTGTCTCTGCCTCACACGCCTTGACTGCTGCCTCTATCTGAGCTGAAATAGACACAGTGCCTGCAGTCAGATACACAACATTGCTTTTTTGTCTGTCCAAGCACGCTTTGTGATGTCAACATGTATCATGTGCAGACTGTCTCACTTTGAATAAACCCCGGTTCATGGGCTCAAAGGGGTGCTGATGCAATTCTGCTACAAGCAGGTGGGAGAGTGGCGAGTGTGCATGCCATGTCTCTGC
>JAABUO010003056.1_pt1 | contig 20102 bp, 17 predicted proteins | sample 5559291 | NCBI WGS metagenome assembly JAABUO01 (sample SAMN10711878, study PRJNA513372) | rock metagenome | isolation source: Antarctica rocks | place: Antarctica: Victoria Land, Finger Mt sud
AAATAATGATTCAAGATCACTAAAAATTAATTAATTTAAAAAATTTTTAAGCAGACATTCTGAGCTTAAGACAGCATTAAACTAATCGTCGAGTTAAGTTTCAATATTAACATTTTAACTCGACTTAAATATTTAATATTAACATTATAATTCGACTCGAATACTTAATATTAACATTATAACTTAACTTAAATATTTAATCTTAACTTCGTAACTCGACTCGATATTAATCTCGAGTCGAGTTATAATTTAAGTTCTCGACTCGATTCGTTAAGTAATTAAAAATGACGTTAAATGCTAAGATTTACTAAAAAAAATTTATTACGTCATAAGATCTTCGATAATAACTAACTAATTACATTACTTTTTTACTCATTCTCTTATATTATCATGTAACTGTTAAATATACGACGAGAATTTAATTATATATAAATAACGATAATGATAAACGATGTCGCTAGCATATAACGTGTGTATTATATCTTTAGTATGTAATCATTAAAGTGTGTAAGAAATACGATTTATAACGTACGAAAATACGATGAAAACTTTACATTCGACATTAGTTTTAATAAAAATAATTAACTACGTCGTACGATGTAATAACTTTAATATTTAACAGTAACAAATTAAATATTATATCGCTTCATGTTTTAACGAGTTAAATTAAGAATTCGAGTTAATACTCGATATTAATATTATGACTCGACTTAAATACTTAATATTAATATTATAACTTAACTCGAATACTTAATATTAACATTATAACTCGACTTAAATATTTAATATTAAAATCGTGACTCGAATTAAGTCTTAACGAATTAAGAACTCGACTTAAGCTCGATGTATCGACTCGTCGCGATCAGTTTAAATAACATATATTTCTTCTTTAAATAAGAAACGTCACGAAGCTTAAGATTTTAAAGTTCTTACAGACTAATTCGAGCTGTTTTTACGAACTAAAGAGAAGTATTAAATTAAAGATAAGAATATTTAAAATATGAATAAAAAGAAATTTATGTAAGAAATCATCGCTAAATTTAAAGTCATGATTTTTAAATACGAAAAGCAGACTTTAATGACTTAATGTAAAAATCGCGAGTAAGTGTTTTTAATCGAATTAAACTGATCGTTAAATCGAGTTTTAATATTAACATTTTAACTTAGCTCGAATACTTAATATTAATATTATAACTCGACTCGAATACTCGATCTTAATATTATAATTCGATTCGAATACTCGATCTTAACTTCGTAACTCGACTCGATATCTGTAATGATAGCAAGCGCTAGCTCGACGTCAGCGCCCATTAGGAGCAAGGTTAAGTAACTTGTCAGATGACCTCGAGTTGCTCGATAAGTTAACGTCTTTTATAACGTATTAAGAATGATTTATTAAAATTAAATAGCGAGATGTTAACGATGAAGTCATTAAGAATATTAAATAAGCTGAAGCTCATTTTCTCGATGTTCTTCAGCGATTAGTTTTATATATCAGTATCAGAGTAACTGAGTATAATCATAGCAAATTTATTATGTCTCACGTCTTCTATATCTAGGCGCGCTAGCGAAGAGCTAGCGAAGTCGACCTTACAATATCGATCTCGAGTCGAGTTATAATTTAAGTTTTTAACTCGACTCGTTAAGTAATTAAAAATGACGTTAAATGCTAAGATTTACTAAAAAAAATTTATTACGTCATAAGATCTTCGATAATAATTAACTAATTGTATTACTTTTTTGCATTATTCTCTTATATTATCATGTAACTGTTAAATATACGACGAGAATTTAATTATATATGAGTAACGATAATGATAAACGATGTCGCTAGCATACAGCGTGTGTATTATATCTTTAGTATGTAATCACTAAAGTGTGTAAGAAATACGATTTGCAACGTACGAAGATACGATGAAAACTTTACATTTAATACTAGTTTTAATAAGAATAATTAACTACGTCGTACGATGTAATGACTTTAATATTTAACAGTAACAAGTTAAATATTATATCGCTTCATGTTTTAACGAGTTAAGTCGAGAATTCGAATTAATACTCGATATTAACATCATGACTCGGCTCGAATACTCGATATTAACATCATGATTCGGCTCGAATACTCGATATTAACATCGTGACTCGGCTCGAATACTCGATATTAAAATCGTGATTCGAATCGAGTCTTAACGAGCTGAGAACCCGACTCGAGCTCAGTGTACCGACCCGCCGCGGCCAGTCTAAGTAGAAGGATCATATTTAGAAAGAGGTCTACATAGAAGGGTTCACCTAGCACTCGGCTAAACCTAGCAGTCGGACAGCCTTATAGGGCTGAAAATCTACATTTCATATTCTATTAATATAATTCTTCAACATATCAGCAAAACGATGGCAGCCACCTCCCCCATCCCCCCTATATTCTTCATATCTTTTAAAGATATAGAACTTTCACAGAAAGAGCGTATAACGCTTGCTTACGCCCGTTGAAACGAGACTTCAGCAGCTAACGAAAATTCTTCTCAAGCAAAAATCGCTCGTCAATATGAAATATTAACTAGTACTCTTTGAAATTAAATTAATGATCGAAAGATTGCTGCTGCACGCAATTAATAATTTCAAAGACTTAATTTCGAAGAAGAAGCAGCTATACGTGACTGAATTCTACGTCTTCAGGCCTGAGGCTGATTTTCTCGTGTGAAGCAAGTACGTTCAATAGCTAAAGAACTACTAATAAAAAAGGATGATGATAAGTCAGTCGAAATTAACTAATTTTAAAAGTTTCTGAAACGTCATTCGAAAATTAAAACAGTATATATTTCTTCGCTTAACAAAGAGCGTGCTATAACTCAGAATCACGATATTTTAACTGACTAATTTAATCTCTTTCAGAGCTTAAAAGAAAAGCATGAAATAGAGATAAAGAATATTTATAACATGAACGAAAAGAGGTTCATGCAGAAAGTTATTACTAAGCTACGGGTCATGATTTTTAAGTACGAAAAGAAAGCTCATATGACTTAATGTGACAATCAAAAGTGAGTCTCATTAATTAAATGTATATTTATGAATAAAAGAGTCTTAAAGCCGTGAATTATCTTTAAAGAAAAATTACAGCAGAAGATCTGATACGAAATACTTAAAGAAGATCATATTGCTCTGAGCGAGAACGGCTGAATCGATAACGAATTAAATCTAGCCTGAATTCAGAAATGCTTCGATTCAGAAACTAAAATCTGTTAAAAAGACGAATATTGAATGCTACTAATTAATGATCATGCTTCTCATATTATTACTCAGATAATTAATTATTACATCAGTCAGAAAATCGTTCTACTGTGTCTTTCGGCTCATATTACTCATCTGCTTTAATCACTTAATGTTAAGATCTTTGCTTCATTAACTACTGCGTACAAGGCTCATGTTCAGCGAGTTACTCGACTTAAAGACAGCTACTTAATCGATAAAACGAACTTTCTGAAGCTATATTAACAGGCTCGGCATGAAGCAATCACATCACTGAATATTAAAAAGGCATGAACAGCTATAGAACTTCTATCATTCAGCTCAGCATTAGTACTTTAGCACTTTTCTTCTGTTAAGAAACTAGAGCAATCACAATAATACAACATTATTATTCGTTCAACTACGTCTTTCGAAGCTACAGTCACATACATTAATGAAGGTTTAGAAGTTGTTTTAACATCTGTAAATATCTCGCAAGTACAGCAGCTTATTAAACAAGTAATAAAAGAAACGGCTGCTAGTCAGATTCTTTAAAAGATGAGCAAAGCAGTAATACGAGCAATGACGGAATCTACTATTCAGAATGTTATTAATCTGAAACTTCTTAAACTTAATAAAAGAAAGAAGCAAAAGATTAATCGAATCGGGGGTAATTACGATACTGTAAGAATCATGAATTAAGAGATTATCGATGAAAGAAGAGAGAATTAACGAACAAAGATATGACAAAAGAAGATTAATTCTCTACGACGTCTAGCTTCTGAGCTCTTTACTTTAAAACCTTCTTCTACTCGAAAACGAGCTGTCGTAACCTCAGCTTAACAAATAAAGCTGTGAAATAGAAAGATTAAAGATTTACTACGTTTAGGCCCTGAGCTCTTCACTTCGGAATCAATGACAGCAAGCTTTAAACAAAAGAAGAAGAAGCAGCTGATAGTTAAGCTACGGGTTAGGCAGAACCAGGAGCAGGATCAGGATCAGGAGCAGAGAAATAATGTGATATCTATAACTGATCAATCAGGGCGAGGCATGCGTATCAGAAGGGCCCCAAAGAGGTCCTATCAGCTACGTAGTCCACCTAAAACGAATCGTTGGAGCAATAAAATTGAAATGTGGATTTTCAGCCCTATAGGGCTGTCCGACTGCTAGGTTTAGCCGAGTGCTAGGTGAACCCTTCTAGGCTGAATTATCCAATTGCGTGCAAAATCCAATAGAAACAAAAATTTAATCCTACAGCCCTACAGCCCTATAGGGCGTGGCCGGTTGCCTCGATAGCAGCAATCACCGTCTTTCCACGCTCATACCAAAACGGATCATCCTCATCAGGCGGTAATAAAGTCCCACCTAAATACTCCTCACTGCAATTCTTCGTGTCTGGCACCACTTCTCCTACAGCCCATTCACTTGCCAGACTTTCAGGCCTATCAAAGAGACCTTGCCAGTACGCAGCCAACTCCTCAACTATCTTGGAATTTCGATGAATTGCTGCAGCATGACACAAGCTGCCCCCTTGAGAAGCTACTGAGTTGTTTTACTGGAGACTAGTCTTTATTGAGAATGACCAATCAATCACTAGTGCAAGGGCTAAGGTACCTAGCTCAAAAGAGAAAGTGGGGTGATTAACCTCACTCGAGCGGCGCGCCATCTTCCGCTTTCTTGATCTTTTGAAAGCGGGCTTCTTCTGCTCTCCCTGTCCTTTGACTTGTGCCATTCGATGATCTCCATCGCTGACTGGAGACTTCTTACTCGATCTTGAATCGACCAGCAATCTACTACTGCCGCTCCCCTTGGTCAAGACTGGAATTCTGGTAGTGAGGAGTCGAGGTCTAAGGGTCTTACGATACCTTACGTCCTTTATCTCACCTTTCTTACTCATCTTGTGCAATTCTTCATCGTTATCATTAGCAGTAACGACGTTGTGGGCTTGACTTGAGCTGTCGATCCGCTAGATCAGAGTCGTTCTACAAGTCAGTTTATCATGGCTCCCAACAAAAAACGAAAAGTTATCGATACTGCATGGGTGGAAGAACGCATTGTTGCGCACATACCAGAGGAGATTATTGCTAGTTCAGGACCATTGTCCGCTGCTATTCAAGAATGGAGGCAGAATGAGCAGATCCTCCCGTCAGTAAGTTGTAAAGTCTCTAATCTCTTCCAAGAAATTCAGGTTAATTGTACGTCAATAGTTGGCTGCAAGTAGCTTGAGCCCAGAACAAGTCTATGAAATTTTTGACATCCAACAAGACGGCGATAGTGAGTACACAGTGACCCAAGATGACCTTATGAAAATTCCACAAGAGCTGGGTGAGTCAAGAACCGGAGTATGAAGATTCTATATACTAAACTATGTTCAGAATCAATGTTTGAAAAATTCAAGAATGTTGTCGGGAAAAATCATAAAAAAAAAGAAGCACTATCCCGGTGTTATGTTAACATGCTCGTTTTTGTCTCGATTCTCGATGAAAAGGCCCTTCTACAAAGATCAGAATTCAAGTCCACAGCAACCTCATCGTCCCCAGGTCCATCGGCATTACCAACTACGCCAGCAAGGCCCTTCGATGAGTCGCAACCCACAGCGATTGGGCTATATTTTGAGACAGAATTGCGGCAAAATGTAGTGTACAATGGAAAGCAATACATTTTGTCTGGTTTGGCCGACTATACCCTACGTCACGAACAGCGAGGGAGCGGTGCAGACAATCTGATTGTTGTTGAAGCGAAGCGACGCTACGATATTGGGAACTCATACGGACAACTACTGGCCTATATGGGTACGTGGTGTATCCCTGCTTCTCCTTTTGCAAGACTAATACGCACTGACAGCCATGGTCCATCGCGCTCGTAAGAAGGAGTCGAAGTCCAATGCAATTGTATTCGGTGTCGCCACAGATGGCTTTGATTATCGGTTTTGGAGAATTGACAATAAATCTAAGGTAAATCCTCTTGATGCAGCTCACCAAGCCGTGACTTTGCTGAGGTCGTTGTTCGTATAGGTGACGAGTAGCGTGCTGTACGAATGGATCCGAAAATCGCATCAGCCTTACATCTATTCACTATTTCGTTCCATCATACGTGCCGCCATTCTGTCTACTCCAACGACCTCTCCCGTGAAAAGCGAGGACCTAGGGCAGCTCTTTCATGAAGAAGATGCGCAGTCAAGCTTTGATTTTGGTGCGGTGAAAAAATGGAGAGATCTCTTCACGACAGAGGATGATCCCGACGTCGAGCTCATAGAGCTCCCATGGACAACGGAGCCCTCGAGGCTACCGTGAACAAGATAAGTTGCCAACTGTTACAGAGAGAAAATTGGGATTTTGAGCCGTCGAAAAGAGATGGCACTGGCAGTGACAATGCACGGAGCAATCGTTACTGCTCAAATGGAGTGCAGAGACTTGCGAGTTGAAAACACCTCCAAGCTCACAGTCTTGAGCGACAAAGCCACGTAGGGTCTCGGCATGCGAGTAGCTTGTTGTTACATTTCGCTCGGCTATGGTAATTGTTGAATGGGGGTTTGATATTGAAGTACATCTTTGCGCTTGTGCTGTTGTGGGCACTAGTGACGCATCGAATGCTCGACGTTCCAAGACTGAACAAATTCTTGCCCCTGCATCCAAGGCTTTCATCGAGCAAGAAGGCCTTCTGGAGATTGAAATCCCTTCAAGGCAGATCAAACTATTCACAATAAGTCCCTCACACATCTAGTCTTCGAATCAATAGAAACACTTCGTGAACCTGTTCAAGGCTGAGTCCAACTTTTGCCTCTCCCTACAAATTCTTTCCTTCAAACGCTCCAGCTCATTCACGGCTCGAAGATAAGTGGATTTGAGAAGAAGGGACTGGATTTTGAGACAATCATTCGCTCGCTCGCCAAGAAGTTATCTTGGACATCCGAATTCACAGTTGCTTCGCCGGCTCAGACTTTGTATGACGACTGTAACGAGCTCAAATCGAACAATTCAGTTCCCGCAGAAGGGAAACTTCTAGGGACACGCCAATGGACGAAACTTCTGGGGGACCTCATAAACGACATTTCAAAGGATTCCGTCATTGTTTCTCTAGTGGATGCGCTAGACGAGTGCTCAAACGACAACTCAGGCCAGCTTCTCATGTTCATGGCCGAACGAATGAAGGCTTCGCCGAATGTTCAATTTTTATGCTCCTCGCGACAACATGTTCGGGTTGGAAAATGGTTGGAGGAATCTTTGCTTTACGACTTAGAGGTAGGCTCTGCAATGACGAGGACGGAGATGGAACGCCTCGTTAGAGCAGAGATTGAAAGTCGGAGACCGAAGGAGTACAAGACTGGAGAAAGCGTGTTTTGTAAGCTTGCACACTACTCATTCAATAAGCAATTCTGAGTGAATTAATTAGTCTCCCCGGACCCAAAACACCAACATTTACTGCCAGAGCTTGAAAAGTCTCCTCTCGACGATGCGCAAGGAATGTGAGTATTCAGCTCCATCACCGAATGCCGCTCACCCTTATAGGTTTGTTTGTGTCAAGCTTTGGCTGGGCATACTGCTCCCGGAGTGGGCTGATGCAATCCAGTTCGACTATACCGCCGAAAAGGGGCTACAAGAGCTACGAGAATCTAGCAAATCCAAACTAGATCCAGATCTCAAGACTGTTTACCAACGTCTAGGGGATGTCCACCAGGAAGACGAGCTTGCTGAATATCAACCCAGGCTGTTTCACCTTTTCCTCTGTTCGATTAGGTCTCCCACAACCGATTATGTCACAAGCGCCCTGCGCATCCGCGCCGATTCATTCAACGATCAATTGACCTCCAGGCACGTGAAGCATCTCTTCGCCAATTTTCTCTCCGAAAACAGTAAAGGCCATCTTCATTTCATCCACGCAACTGCGAAGAATTTTATCCTGAGTATGAATGCAACTGAAGAGGCATGTCTTCCAAGCGGTGCCAAGATGTTTGACGCGAGGCGAAACCATCTTAACGTGGCGGACTCCTGCCTTATACTCCTAGGGGATCTTGATCATCAAGCCTGGAAAGAGCCTTTTCAATCATCAAGCCATGGCTCCTTGATGAATGTTAAAAAACAAAAAAACAAAAAACAAAATCATGTCATAGCAGAGGAGGAAGAGGAGGAAATGCCAGAAAGTCCGGACGATTGGAATATTGAGGGCTCATTGGAGACTGTCTTGGAGAATGTCTCAGAAATGCAAGAGAAGCTGCTCCACATACCTTTAGACGATTGGTATGATAAGACTGCAGTGGAGATTCTCGGCTTCAAGCCGAGATTACCCCTCGAAGAGGCCCAAGGAAAGGATTGTTTTGCAGTATACGCGCTGTTCTTCCGGTGGCATCATTTTTGGGAAGTTCACCAGAATGAGATGATATCGCACGAGGGCTGGATCAAGTTTTTTGATACAGTAATCTTTCCGCCTCGGTCTGCATTTTTCGCTTCGATTCTGGCTCTTTTTGAATTCTTGAGATTCGGGACACCCCAGCTTTACAGTCAGAGAGACTGGCATTACTATCCTCGCAGTATGCGTAACAATCGGACGAGTATACCCCCTGTGGAAACCGTTCAACCGGGCCACATCGTTGAGAATAGCAGAGTGGAGATGAAATTCCTCATTCTTCATGCATTAGCTTGTCTCTTCCCTATCAAGGATGGCTGGGCCAGGCTGAGTGATGTCGATCTTAAGGCTTTTGCAGAGTCCAAAGGCAATCTGGAGGGTGGTCGCCTGAAGTGTCTGTTGCAGGTTATCCGAACACAGAATGCTTTCGGACAACCTGCATTACATACGTCGTGTGCCTTGACAAAATCTGGGGTGGTAAAACTGCTGCTACAGGGTACTCGATTGTCGGAGGTGAAGGTGCAGCCATGACCTTACTGGTTGATCGAGATGCCACCGGCTGTATTGCCCTCGAACGATGTTTCAACGAAGGAATGGCTGATCAGGACGTGGCTGAACTTTTACTCCGCTTCGAGAAGGAACAGAAGGCACCATGCCCAGAAGGGCGTCAATTAGCGCAACTGAACCGCTTCAATCACGGTCGTAACGTTCTTTTGGAAGCGCTTGAGCGTGCAGAAGAAAGTGTCGCTCTTCTTTGAGTGCGATACGCTGTACCTGACGAGTACGAAGTGACCGATGATGAAAATAATACGGCCTTGCACATTGCTGTACAGCGCAGTTTCTTTACTGTCATCACTGAGTTAGTCGAGACGTGCAACGCGGACGTCGATGCCCCGAATCTTCTAAGGTTTACTCCCCTGACTCATGCTATGTACCACGGCGATTTCGACATCATAAAGTATCTTCCAGACCATTCACGGACACAGGTAGACCAGATGATTGGTATAGTCGGTAAGAGTCTCTTACACATCGCTGCAAGCTACGGGCTAGTCGCAGTCATGACACAGCTAGTCGAAAAATGCAATGCGAACATCAATGTTAAGAATGCTGACGAAGAGACTCCACTGTTCTGTGCTCTTCGCTCGGGGCGACTTGATGCTGTGGACTATCTACTCGGATGTCCAAGAGTAAACTTAGACGACGACAATCTCGATCGCGGAAACAATAGTCTCTTGCAAATTGCTGCAGAGAGAGGTCTCGTCACCCTCATGGCCGATTTAGTCAAAAAGCACGGGGCAGATGTCAATGCTACGAATATCAGAGGCGAAACTCCCCTGCTCCTCGCTGTTCACGGCAGACAGCTTGATGCTGCGGATTTTCTACCAGGATTCCCAGGGATAGATCCGGACGAGCAGAGTATCTATAACCTGCCAGCACTGAGGCTGGCTTTGGAATCTCTGGGAGGAGATCTCCGTTCTGGACTCGAACGGTCCGGGATTGGGCGATATGGGCAGGTAGCGTCTATTACAGAGAGCACTCGTTCAACAGTCAACAAGGATTTTCTCTCATCAATCACACCACTACAGCATAAGCTGGCTGGTTGGAGGATATTATGGGTATTGTCGATCATGGTGGTTTTTGTTGCTTGCTTTGTTACTTTCTGGTCTGAATGGCTTCAATCTTCCTCCTAAAACATTGTTCATTACTCTACTTCGTCAACTCTTGCTCTGACCTCACCTGCTGGTAACATACTCTCGTAAGTATAGAGATTAGACTTCGAAGTTATGAGATCACAAACATCTACATACGTTCATAAGTGTCATAAACGTAATTTCGACCTTCCTCGAAATACTTCCCAAAGGAAGCCGCATATGCGTAAGGGAAGGTCCCCTACGCTCGTTCAATTGCTCGCGCTTCTCTTCCATCATTCATTTATCTTTTGATATATATCATGAACACCAGACTTAGGTCTGAGGTCGTATGTTTGGATCGGGTAGAGAGCAAGGCAACTTTAACGGGATCAGGAGGGAGCATTAGGGGAGCATTGAAAGAGTAAAAGAGAGTTAATAGGTGAGGCAGGGAAAAGGCCTGAAAAGGCGCCCTAGGTAGAATATCGGCTGGAACTGCCCATGCGCTGCAAACATCAGCCGTTATGACTCGATGTAGAAGCTAGCAGCCAATGTCAGCCCAGCTTACTGAGGGGCTCGTAAAATAAATCAATAGACTCACGGTAAACGGCCAATTCACTCATCGTGCCGACAGCAAGGTATCACCCTTCCTTCAACATCGGAGGGTAATCCGAGGCAGGGATGAAAGACCGTGACCTCATTAGCCATACTCTCCGGCTCTAGATTTCCAACGTGGCTGCTGAATAAATATGGAAACAGTCAAATATAACCATATCCCCTTGCGGAAAGTCTGCAAAATTCCTCCAGCCCGCTAAAACGCTCTGGACCAGCATATCATAGCGGTGTATTCCACGTTTAACACAAATCGGATCGACTTGGGCTGGCTGGCTATGCGACCCGCGGGCATAACACGCCAATCGCAGACCCACATGTACAATATACTCGGTATATATATATTGTGATCGCAGCCATCCTGTCAGTTGTACTTGCCATTCCGTATTTCTATAACTTGATTGGCTTAAGCAAAATTTATATAGCGAAGCTCTTTAATTCTAGACAGGTTTGGTGAAATGCATCTCGGAGCAGAAGGGAAAGTTTCTCAGGCCGAGACGTCGTCAATGCCGACATCACTATCGGAACGCTAACTTTGTCTATCATAGATTCAATTCTTATAGAATTTGCTACTCCGCCCCTGACAACGATCTCCCTCTGAATTGAACATCGTCATAATATTAATCTTTGGCTTATTGTTCAGTAGTGAGCAACATGCCCATGAACAACTGCCTCGTGTTTGCCATTAATGCCTTGATGAGAAGCATGAACCTCAAGAGTAAACCTCATGGTTTTATGATAATGGCTACAACGACTCTTCTAAATGAAGTAGCTATCAGTCTCCTCAGCATTTGATTCTTGTCAAGTCAAATGCGACATAGAGTTCAGTATCCAGACAATCCAATAAATCTCGAAGTCAACATATCCGCTCCCACATTACAATTCAAGGATTCGTTCGAACAAATGCAAAGTGCTGCATCATCAATAAAATTCGTGGTCTTTTTCTGGGTTAGCCTATTGGGTAGCTTCGTCATCGTCGATGGTTTGTTGTGCCTGGTTTTCAATTTTATTTTGAATGACGAAGAAAATGGTAAAGATAAGGATATGCAATCACCTTTCATGTTGAGTATGATTATGTGGCTATCCCTGAACTAAAGATTGAGAATTGCAGTTCCGGGTCAGGAACGGGAGCAGGGCCGCTTTAGAGGGAGTAGCGAGGGAGCACTAAGGGAGCAGGGGAGCGCAACGGGAGCATCGAGGGAGCATCAAGGGAGCAAAGGGGCGCAGCAAGGGAGCACTAGGGGAGCACGGGGGAGCACGAGAGAGCACTGAGGGAGCATAAGCGAGCACCGAGGGAGTATAAAGGAGCATCGGGGGAGCATACAGCCGAAACGGGCCTTGGCGCAGGAGCAATGCGACAGTACTATATATTTGAAACTCGAGGATACTATATATATATATATCGTCCCCAAGCCCAGTGCAACACATGACCGACCGCTGACTCAGGTCTCGCCGCTTTGCTCGCCCGCTAAGGCCCGTTCCGTTCATTTGCTCCCTCGTGCTCTCTCGTTGCTCCCTCAGGCTCCCTCCATGCTCCCTCTGTTGAAGTTATGATGTGTGACTTGCATAGATTGGAGTTGTAGAATCTAAGTTATGTATACCTATGAATGAGAAAACATATATAGACCAGTGCGCCAAGGCCTATTAGTCTACTTCTAACACCCGCCATGGCCCTAGGCTGGCAACAGTAAAATATACTTGGGAGCAGACGCCAAGCAGGCGCATGTGACAAGAATGGTCATTCGGCCTGCAATCCGGGCAGAGCTCAGCTCAGTGGGCGCGGGTTGACGCAAACGGTGTTTGGGAGTGCGGCTGTGATGCGTAGGCCCTCGTTCTGGTCGTCGTGGTCGACGACTATTATCGGAGGACTCTTCCATGTCACTGCGAGACCCATAAGGTCTGTCGAGCGAAGGGGACGGCCCTTGCAACTGAACAGCATTACTCAGTACGGACTCTTCGCTTTTATCGGAAGTTTTATCTGCATCTTCAGCTTCATCAGACGAGTTTTCTGGGCGCGGAAGGCTGAACGGAGCGATTTCCTGCATATGCTGAGATAAGTGACGAATGAGTTACGTTTCTGATTCGGCCTCATCTATGCATATTAGACATCGTGCTGCAAATTTCGATGCATTTGGAAGGTGTTTCCGGCCCTTCCAATACCACCAGACTTTGGAGTGGCTGTCCTGTAGGTGCCGAGTCCACTTCCGGCGAGACGAAAAGAGAACTGCGAGAGTTGTACACTCTGGAACGATAAAGACGTAGGGTCGAATGTCTTCAGAGACATGTTTGTGCTAAGAACGAAGCCCTTTGACTGAGATTACAATATACCAGTAAAGATATTCGAATGGTTTACCATTTGTGGCTTTGGAGGGGAGCGGTGGTATGGTAATGTCTCCAGATATTAATATTGTCGAAGTAAAAGACGTAGAGGTGCCGACTTCGGACTGTGTACTGTCCAAGTATTCTACCACTCTTTCATTATTTGTCGCTGTCTGTGAGAGAGAATTATTTATGGTATCTGGCTTATTTGCCAGCTTTGCCCGATGCCTTTCGCGGTAGCCAAGAAAGTGCTTCCTTCGCGTCATAGCAAAGGCAAGTCGATCCGCTATCTTCTTCTCAGCGTTCGGTAATTTGTCCTTTAAGTAACCTTTATACCATCCCTGGAATGACGAGATTTCTGCTGGCAGCTGGGAGTGAATGAAATCATGTCGTGCAGGTTTGCATGCAAGTATCGACATCTGGAAGAAAAACATTTCTCATCACTTCGAGTCTTGGATCATCATTCTTACCACTTCAAGTACTAGGTTTATCGTTCTTATCACTATATCTGGCGCCGGTGAGGACTTTGATCATCGTACTGATAGTTCGTGGTGACTGGGTTACTCGTTCGATCGTTCTTAGTGCTTCTTGTCTTATCGGCGGTGATAGCTTTATCGAAAATTTCTCGTTGTTTAGCTTGTCGTATCGCGGCGATAACTCATTTTCAGTGCCGTTTGCTTGTTCGCATCGATCGCTCTTGCTGGCGATGACGTCGTTGAGGTGAAGTGAATTGCTGGTCGAGAGTAGCGTTCAGTTCTTCGAGCTGTTATTCTCAGGTCATCGATTCTCATTATCAATGCTGCTGCGAGTTCGTTGTCATCATTCTCTTGCCGATACCTGGCGGTAGCAAGGCTGTTCTTTGTTCATCCGTAGGCGCTCTCGGAGTGCCGTCTCTTCGTTCAGTGACATCGTCGTCGCTTGGTTCACGGTTCAGGAGTCATTCGATTCAGGCTCTGTAAGGTCTCGGTTCTCAATTCTCAATTCAGCTTCGGTCCAGTGGTCGTTCTGGATATCTTCATGTTTGATTCGATAATGTCTATTCGTTCAGGCGTCGTTCTGGTATCTGCTCATCTTTTCGGATAAGGTAGAAGACGAGTCACTCCTGTCCTTTTCTCCTTTTCTCCTTTTCTTCTTTTCTACCCCCTCCTTTCCCGCAAAAATCCGTTCCGTGTCTTCAATAAATCTTCCGGAGTAGCAATAGAACGCTGCCAACTGGAATTTGCGTTTCTAAGTTCAACGGCAGCGTTATTGATGAGATCGTGAGTAATTTCATCTGCTGCTTCTTCCGCTAAGAGGAATTTCTCGACGCGCCCCAAAAAGGTCAGTGCAACTCTTGTATGTCCAATAGCCATGGGTCTCCAATTCAGAGTACGCAGATTCTGAAAAAGTGTGAGAGATGAGAAGGTTGCTGTTCTGCTATCCAAAAACCTTGACCGAGCGAACCGCATACAACGTTTCGTAGGTGCGACTGATACATTGCTCTATGATTTTGTAAATCATTGTACGCCCGGAGCTAAGTGACTTAAGAACGTGTGTGACGCGGGTGAGGCCAATCAATAACATAGAGAATCCTGTAGGTGCAGTTTAAGTCAAGCTACGGATTAAAAAATCCAGTTCGACTAATATCGCAGTTGGAGACCGTTTTACAATATGGATTGAGCCTGAAGTTTGATCCATTCGCGTCGTATTTGTCGATATTATGTTGAAGATTCGACGCTTACTGCAACCAAGGACATTTGTAGGTATTCTCTTCTTGAGATCTAAGTGGTTTCGTTAGCGAGTCATAGGACGAAATTCGTTGGCGGGATCGTCTTTAACTGACCTGATACATTGTTACCTCTCGTGTACTTTTCCCGCCACTTGAGTCTGCCCTTGTGACCGAGCCTTTGGAGATGGCTTTAACGACTTTTGAAAAATCATAGATATGAGCGCGCATGTAATTTGGCCGCTAGTGATCATTTTGCGCTGGATGGAATTGTTGATTCTTAAAAGTCTCCTGATTTGACCGCCATGACGAGTTTTTGTTGCCAAGCTCGACTTGTCTAGCAAAAGGTTTCCGCATATTTTCGGTCATACGGCCCACGCTCCGAATCGAATTTAGAAGCCATACGTCTTCATGTTCAAGCGGTCAACGGTGTCCAATCTGTACACCAAAAGCGTGGTCAGACCTTGGTAACTCATACACAATACCTCTTCTGAAGGCCTACACTCATCAACGGACTCATCCACAGTGAAAAAAAAAAGCTGACTACACAGTCCTGCTCCGAATCGAATCGAATGGCCGGTGGACGACCTGGAGGCAGCCCCTCTAGCGGTTTTTGGCAACGTGCCCGGTTAGCTACTGATGTGCTTAGGAGAAAGTGAAACATCCCTATAACGAGAGGGTTTCGGCGGTATTGCTAATTAAATGGTCGACATGAGAGATGCAAAGACCTTTGTGGCGAGAGACTCCTTGTGGGTGTTCCCCGGCTGTGTCTGTGGCTCCAGCTTAGAGTCCGAAGCGTTGACCCACGTGGGGAGCCTGAGAGCTCCTCTTCGAAAAACAGGCGCATTCAGCATGGAGTGAGGAAATGCGGTCTGTAGGGATCGTCCATGCCAAGGAAACTCCCTCTTAAGATTTTGGTGTTAGGTTTTCGAAAGTTGATGATTTAAGTGTTAGGTGTTTATTTAAATTACTGCAAACCACACGACGTTACGTTAGCGTATTTCACAGCGAGCTACTTGCTACCACTTCCCCAAAATTGCTGGCCTTGGAAATCACTTACTTAATTTTCGACGACGATCGGACATTATCCCTCTATCGACAGATTTTCTTTGGTTGGATTCTGGTATTGCGAGAAGATAGCCTCTGTCGGAGAACAAAGATCGGAAATATCCACTCAAGGCAACATTGGTCACTCGTTTGTAACCCTGCCCCTATTCTTATAGTGCGTCGCTGGCCGAGAAGAAACCAATCGAAGTGTCGTTGGACAATTAATCGAAGTTCAGATACGAGCAGCAGCTATACTCGCGGAAGAAACCTAGATGTCTATACGAAAAAAGCAGTCAATCATCAGATTCTTTCTGATATCGAACGCCAAAACGATAAGACTTGTTCTTGTCTATGCTTTCGGTAACGAGTTGCTGTCGGAATCTGTCAAAGGTGATGGTCCTCAATTAGCTGAACGAGTTTTGCTGAAAAGCCTCCGAGCGACTTCTGATGATAATTCTACCGATATCGTAATTAAGATCTTGATTCCAGGCAAGGATCGTCACATTGACAAGTCAGACTTCTTGGAACGGCGACTCGAAAGTAAGGGATTGTTGGTGTCGGGTTTTACCAGATCTTTACAGTGTGTCGATGGATTGCCGCCAGCTTTGTGGGAATTTTTGGACCTGTCACAGCTCCCATTTTCGAAAGAATCGATAATGACCCTATTGCCCAGTGATCCTTTCCCTTGGGTGGTCAACCCTTGCCACGGGGATGCTGGTCAATACGTTGCATTCGTCAGGGCTTTCGTACTAGGGGTTTCCATCTGGAGGGCCGCGTTAGAGACTCTGCTGTGCAATCAACGATGACGAGTCCGTACCGTTAAAATTGCGAATACGCCGAATTCCAGACTCCAGACTGCAGACTTCAGACTCCAGACTCCAGACTCCAGACTCCAAACGCCAAACTCCAAACGCCAAACTCCAAACGCCAAACGCCCCAACGCCAAACAAAAGAAATCTATCTAATCATATTTCTAATAATTATGTTTCTGTCGAGTGTCAGAGATGGGATATCGAGTCATGACTGATTGGACGGACTTACCGTAGGATTTATCTTTGTAATGATATTGTTCTAAATATTCTTCTCTAGTCATCTTAATACCGTATGTCTCTAAAAATATTCTATAAATATTGTTTAATTCTGTCTGCATTAGCTCAAGTCGTTACACTACAAGGGAGACAACTTATTACCATGCTCAAGAAAATACTCGGTCGGCTCAAGCGACCAATGCATTGCGGGGCCACGACGAAAAAATGCTATTCCTAAACTTTTTGGAATCGTTAGTGATACTTCATATCTGTATACTTGTTTGAAAGAATATTTGGGCAGCCCCGGCGCCCCCCCCTCCCAGAAAGAGATGCCGTTGGAGGGCATTAGCCCCAAGGGCCAATGCCCATCGGCGCTTGGCTTGATTAGTTACGTCCATGGGTCAAGACGGATGTCTTTACCCATCCGAAAACTGGTCCATTTCAAATTTCCGCGGGCGCGGAAGAGAGTCGTAGAGAGGGTTTTAACCCCCTTGGATGCCATGATGGTTGGGGAAAAGAAAAGAAAATTCGCAGACGAAAACAAAGACCTACCTATGGTGGGAGACTCTTCCTTCTGTGTTTGGTATGCAATTGAATTTGAAAAGGAAGGAGCACCCCTTCTTTCCTTGGCTTCGACTTTGCTAACAAGATCATCGCAGCTTTGAACAACTCGATCAACGTAAACAGAAAACACAGGTCACCAGATGCGATTTTTGACAGGTACGAATGAGAAGGGGGGGGGAGGTAGCAAGATGGAAGTCTCCTTTCCTCATTCCTGATATAATGGATATCAATCGTGAGGCTTGTGCAATTGATACAAAACTCGATTTGAAGACTGACGATCGGTTGATGACAGTAACTTTTTGGTTTTACGTTGGAGCTAAGCATGCTTTGGCCATCGGCGGTCTCACTGCCTGTATGCTCAGCTTTCACCACAGTTCTTCCAAGGACCTTTTAGTTCTCTCCTGAGAAGTTCGTCATCGTAAAGCCCTTCGCTTTTCAGGTACTTTTCCTCCTGGCGTATGAAATCTATTGCATCCGGGAACATCTTACAAAACTCTTGTTCTGGAGTAAACCAATGTCTTAAAGGAGTAACCCGGCCACAGTCCAGCATAAATTGCTCCAAGTTTTGATTCAGGCATTCTATAGACATGGGAAAAGCGGGGCCAAGGGTTAGCGTGGACTCCCAGTATGGGTCTGATCTTTCTCGCAGAGCTGTCAATCGAAGCGAGGGAGGCACCACAGTGCCTTGGGGAATTTCCCACATATGTGGCTGCAAAGGGGAGTCGTCTTCGCGGCCCAGCGCATAGAGTCCACGCCATTCGACGTAATTGATAAGACGATCCATAAACCACTTATGCTGGTGATCCTTAATGGTGTCCATATAGAGTGCGTTCTTAACTGATTTAAATTAGCCAAAGAAACTTTTTTAACGCATTTACTTGGGTCGTTGTGGGATTGATATACCGCATGCAGAATAAGGATTTCTTCTCTTTCTACCATATCGAAATCGTGCCCCCGCTGGAGAGAGAAGACCATCAGGCCCCGCCACTGCATTATCCCCATAATAGTTATCAGTATGCTTCCATAGGCTAACAAAAGTCGATCGCGAGTATAAGATTTTGAACAATATATCAGGCGTCGATGGATAGATAATTTCTTCGAATTTTGATGCCCGCCGTTTTGCCAAACGGGGATCATCTGGCTTTAGAATGCGTAGCCCACGGGCATTCTGGGCTTTCGCTAAAGGTAGATAAGGTCGATATTGAAAAGCATGAGCTCGATACGAAAGAGCATAGGGTCGGAACATGACCAGGGTTCAAGATTGTATGATAAGCATATCACAGAATATGAGCTAGGCTCGTAGGTTATGTGTAGGCGTGACGGAGGGGCACCGACGACGTAGCTCTGGGGGACAATAATAGGTGTGGTATTGTAGAATAGACTAATCTCTGGGGAACTACGTAGAGGTAGTCCCGGCCGCTGATCCCAACGAACCTTTTATTGGGGGCGGGCGCACCGCCATAGTGGCGCTGGCGCGCTACAAATATATTCACGCCTCTTACACAGAATAACAAGTGTGTGTTGGAAACTCGCGCGGGCATTAGGCCCAATTGGTCCTTTTCTATGCCTACTGGAAAGAGCCTTGATATAATGCCTAGGCTCAGAAGTTGAGTATCCGTAAGGTTACTTTGGCAAAGAAGGGATAAAATCTCTCATCGAAACGTTCCCTTTTACTAAAATATTATACGATCACATCAATTGCCTTAGAATCCTATAGGAAGTGGCGAAGTTTAGGCAGCAGAAAAGCATTAAAAGGCAGCTCAAGCCGAGAGGGAGGAAGTCCAATTCAAGCTCCCACCTGCTGCACCCCTACACTGCCTTGTGCTCCCTCTCTGCTCCCCCGGTGCTCCCCCGTGCTCGCTCATTGCTCCCTCGCTGCGCCTCTTTGCTCCCTCTGTGCTCCCTCTAAAGCGGCCCTGCTCCCTTTCCCGTCCCGGAAAGGGAATTCGACATCCTGAGTTCGGGGTGTATATAATATATATATATACCCCGAACCTAGAGTAACACGTGACCGCCTGCTGACTTAGGGCTCGCCGCTTTGCTCCTCTTGCCCTTTGCTCTTCCCGCTTATTTCTATCTACTTTGCAGTAACTCGTCAGTATATGAATTGTTTTTTCACCCGCGCTTCTATCTTAAATCTACTCTACATCTAGCCCCTTCTATCTTTCCCAGCTCTATACGTCTCAGTCCTATTGTGATTTAGGTTTTGTGTTCTTTCTTACTTTTTAATTTTTTTCAATAATCAAAAAGACGAGGACTGCTGCGCAGTTCTTACGTCCTCTTTGGAACATACGACACACCGCAACCCATACCATGTCAGGTCACTCATGTATATGTTCTCTATGATTAGCGAGTGTGAATGCGATACTGAGCTGCAGCTGGCTTTGGGAGAGCTTATGCGATAGGGATGCAGCGGTGGTGGTGGGCATCACTCTCAACCCGCCATGCGAAAGCAGGACCGGAGGTGGTTATGCTAAAGCGGGAAGGAGCGGCCGGTAAAGTAAAATTCAGTGGAGTGCCGGATTTTCTTGCCGGCTGACACAGCTGCGATGGAGAGTTACAAGATACTACTTGTTCGCGGTTAGAGTAAAGCGTGCTGACTTGTGGAGTTAATACTGGCTGCAGCTCATACTT
>JAABUO010003058.1_pt1 | contig 20097 bp, 19 predicted proteins | sample 5559291 | NCBI WGS metagenome assembly JAABUO01 (sample SAMN10711878, study PRJNA513372) | rock metagenome | isolation source: Antarctica rocks | place: Antarctica: Victoria Land, Finger Mt sud
AATCTGAGGTTTTGGTTTAGGCGAAGGTGTGGGTGAAGGTACCGACCAGCCACCCTCCAATGGCAGCTCGTCACCTTCGCGACAAATGGAGCTAAGAAGTGAGATTAAGGATTTGAGCTCCTCGATTGTGGGAACGACGCCGTCGATGACCTGGGAGAACAACGAAGTGTAGCCTCTGTCGAGGGGACCTAGGCCGAGGTAACTTTAGAGAGTGAGGTAAAGGGGAGTAGGGATCAAAGCTCTGCGTACCGTATGTCTCGACGAAGCGCTTGAGTCTTTTCACCTTCTCGCCATCAGTCTTGAACTCAGATGACAGATATGCCTCTGGGAAAAAATGGTATTAGCAGGCTGACACGCGTTGGTCATTTCTCCATGTAGGCGACGGTGAGTACTTACTCATATTGAAGGACGCAAACTCCTTCAAACACTTTGGCTTATGAGAGTAAGCGAAAACCTCTCTTTCCATCCCCTCCAAGATCGCTACCGCGCCTGACAGAGGAAGATAAAACATATTGGACGCAAGCTCGTCATCCATATCTTTAAACATCGTCCCTCCTTCGAGACATACTCGTTCAACTCCATTGTAAACAAATCTAATAACAGAGGCCAACTGCTCTTTCTTGGTATCAGGTCTGCGTTCGCGGCGCTCGTCGATGTCCTTTTTTCGAAGACCACCATAGCGTCTATTAGCAAAGTCAGATGCGTTTCCTTCATCTGAAAGCTCTGGGTCTGCCATTATAAGCGAAAGCGGAATTAAAGGGGTTAAGGATATGATGCGGAATTAAGGAGGAATTAAGGAGGTGATGCGGAAAGAATTCCGCGGTGAGGTTGATCCTGGGTGTTGACTTTTGGATACCCTTATTTGGGGTGGTAGTCTCAATACATTCATCGGAGGTAAGTCATGTGCTTGTCAGAAGGAATAAGGTACGCGCGAAAGTCCTTACAAGAACCACAACAGATACATTAACGCTTGGGGTTTAATATCCGCTTGCCATTTCATAGACTGTTACCGAAAGAAGGTATGGGGGGCAGTCACCTATTGTCTTCTCTTTACACCCCATACGCAAGTCATATCAACACGCCTAATGAAGTACTCATGCTCATCGACTACTAAGAACAGAGATTTCCGCATTTTGGACTGAATTTCAAGGGTTGCACAATAGGGGAAAATCAAAGGAAGGCCTCAGGGGCCGGGTTGACTACAACAGAATTGTGATAGCTACTGTAGCCTTTTAGCCATCTAGTGAAGTCTCTCTTATAATCAAAGGAATGAAGGAAATCAGTTATTGCAGCATTTCTACATAGCAGAACGCTATCAAGGATTCTGTTTCAAGCTCTCGACTACACTTAGGAACTGATGATACTCACTCTGGACAATGTTACTCCCCTGAGCTGGACATGATAGGCCCTTTCCTACCAAGGCATTCACCAGTTTGCTATTCGCACCATTTCCATGACTCGCTGCTAGGTGTCATGGGGACAGCGAGGAAATCCGTTGTGCGAATCCCTTTGGATCTTGTGCATCATAGCCTGATAAAATCAAAGCAGAATCCTAGAAAGGTCAACACGAATCAAAACATTCCCTCTGAAATTAGTATTTTTCAATCGTGAATGGCGTGAAAGGCCTACATTAGGCCGCGATGTTAGAAAACCTAATATCTAATAGCTTTCATAATGCTTGAAATGATGTATTCTTCGTTTCATGTTGGTCAGAAAACAGGCCAGCCTCAGTTATTGGACGTAATCTGAGCTGGGCGAAGGATAACTAGGCGCATGACTCAGCATAAAGGCCATGCCAACAGCCAATGAGCATTCATGAAAGTCGCAGCCAGAGAGTCATCGAATAACGACGCATAGCTGAATGGACAGTATCCACTTGAAGTATCAGGAAGCACAGTATTCAGGCACGCGCGTCAGAACACGACGTATAGTGTAGCAAGCGGGCACACTGACAGGTACGAATATACTTGCACACACCAATCTCTTGCAAGTCAAAGTCGTTTCGTGAAGTCTGCCCTCCAAATTTTGATGGTACAACAGTACTCAGCAGCCCATGGTTTCTGAGGGATTCTTCGCTCGACGGTCGTCCCGAGCCGCCGCATATGTTGTGTAATGCCGCGTTTGTGCGCTACATTGCTGGTGGCAGACGAGGGAAAGCTACACCATGTGTTCAATCATGTAACAGTTCGTAGGTACCCGAATGTATGGCCGTTGAGATTCTTCAACGCTGATTGGCGTAATCCTCAAGCTATCTCAGAGCATACGGAAACCGGAACCTCCCGAAGGATACTCTGAGATATTGACGCCGGTTGTTCTCGAACGTGACTTGAGTGACACCGGCCACCGCTCTTTCAGGGTGCAGTTTTCCGCCACGTGGTAAGCGGCAGAAGCAGCAGCCCAGTATCTTGCCGCCTAGAGCACAGCATTGGTATGCTGAGTTAGAGATGGCGGTGAAAGAAATGATTTGTACATATTAGTGTGGTTATGTGTCAAATTGTTGTGATACCGGGTATGCGCGGCTGCATGCATATTGACAGACACATGACGTGCGTGAAAGGCTTTCTCAAGCACATCGAATTAGGGTGTCCCTGTCTTGCTGCTCCAACTATAGATGTTTGATCACGCCGACAGGAGGATGAATGTGAGAGATGATGTTAAGTACCCAGGCCGAGTCATGTGACCTCGACGAGGTAAAGTACATTAGCGTTCCACCAAATTTTCCACCAACAGGGCTTTCATGTGCCTTTCGTTGTAAGGATTGAAAAGTTGCCGAGACTTGATAGCAGGGCTGTCTCCACCTGCTGCGTGCCATCTCGGGCAGATGCATGAGAACCTGGAGCAGAGCATAATGTTGTTGAACCGAGACACTCTGGTCGTACTGCTGCTTGGTCCAAGCCTACCCAGATCGGCGGTATCAGCCCTCGTAAAGCCAATGCCGTAATACAATCGTCTGTGGCCTTGGCTTGAATACCGTAAGTAGCAGCCCCTCTAGCAGCCTCAAAGCGTATCGAAGAACCCTAGAACGACAGTGCTTCGTCGAGCAGAGTTGCGTAGCTGACAATTCTTGATAAGCCCAAAGCATTGACCGATGCGTTGCGTTGGCGGGAGTGCAGTGGTACCTTTGCTGGATACGCGGAATTTGCCTATGCCGGGAACGCTTGCCAGGCTGCATCCTTGCGAAAATCTTCTTATTCGATCGAACTCGAAGGTACAAAACTCGGTGTTTGCGGAGCTCTGAGCTTATCAAAGTATTGTTTGCTACCTGAAGACGAACTGTCCGGATGGTTTGGACTCGGGATACTACTTAGCTTATGTATACTCGAACTTATATAACACTCACCAAGGATAATCAACCGGAAAGATCACATGCCCAACACAACAAGTTGCTTCAGAGGCTGAAACGTCGCGTATGCCACCCAAGTCTTGCACAGCGTAGCGCCATCAACATTGTCCGGAAATGTTCAGCGAGGCCATGGCATACATGCCTGTGATCAAGAGTGCGTCAAAAGGGGTATACCTCCAGGCGCTTCATCTGAATAGCAACGATCCGAACCACCAAGCTCTTTATTGGCTAATGAAGGTAACTACCTCTAATACTCTAGGAAAACCTACAGAGCTCAGAGAATCCAGGAAGAAGCGATTCGCGCGTACGAAACGGAAATGAAAGAGAATCGTGCGCTCCTAAGACCAGAACACGCACACAAACCTCCACCGTTCGCGGCAGCGCAATACACCGAGGCGGCCTTTAGTCGAATAGTTCGTCTGATCTGGACGAACGCCAGTCAAGATACAAGAGGCTGGTATGCTCTAGGGCAATCCCAGAATGGGGATAATTGGGTGATCCTGTGGATGCTTTACCACGTGTGTCGATACCGGGACAACCGGAACAAAGCCAGGGCAACTTCACGCAATTTCCATGACGACGACAACCTGGATGACAATGCAGGCGAAGGTAAGCACGGTGTCCTCACGACTGAGAGATACTGTACAGCTGAACTCTCAGCGAATTTAGGGCCGTCCACAGCGCCAAGTACCTCTGCACCCACATATACAGCTTCGGTATATTATGACGCTGCCAGAAATGGTTATCGTCCATGCAGGTGATCTTCGAGTATAGTTGGAAGTGATCAACAGGCTCAGGATGGAGCCAACGAGTTTCCTTTAGGTTGAGTAATTCAATAATCTGTTCAGGGGGCGTTTCAGCGGAGGTTCTCTCTTTCCGCTCTCTTGCCAGTCCAGAAGTTCCGTCCAGTACGATATAAGGTAGCTTCATGTTCAATAACCGAACAATATCGCTTAATGTCTTCCCGATCCGAAACGGCGTCCAAGGGGTCGTGGGCCGCTAACCGCTCAAATTCACGAACGATAAAAAAGATACCACCCGTCAACCGAGATAAAGGATGGCCTAGCAGAAAACCGAGATAGGATTTGGTAACATTGATAGTTTAACATGTTTACAAACAGCCATGGAGACTTGCAAGAAGCTCAACTTTCCCTGAAGCTAAGGGAGTAATGTCGTGTATGTGAAGGATTCCAGCGCACGCCGTTCAAAAGACAACTACCTAGAATGAATCTTTGTACAAGGTAATACTTAACATACCTGTCGTCCCCTGGTTGCCATGCTTTTCTGCGAATAATACCGAATGACTGCATCGTGGGTATCAGAAAGCAGAGCAATACAAACCTTATGCCATCATGACCGATTTCTCTATCCAGAATGCTGTCACTGCTCATCCTCTTCGTCCTGCTTCTTACCATCTCCACCATTCTTTGACTTCTTCTCATTACGAACTTGCTTCAAGGCTTCGGTAACCCTTTTGTCCTTCTCGTCTACGGTCTCATCCCAATCGACGTCGTATTCCTGTGCTATTGCCTTGATCTCTTTTCTCAGGGCATTACCTTCCTCTATCAAGGATTCCCATCTCTGTATGTCAAACCCCTTGGTTTGGTATAGCTTAGTTTGCCGGCGACTTATCGTTAGATTGAGGGCTGAACGGTAGGACACTTCGCGATTGTGATATAAAAACCACAAGTATCCCAAGATCAGTGTAGAGAGCCCAACAAGATACTGTAGACTTGTCAGCACTTGTCGAAGAGAGGTTCGCATTCACCAAGAGTCCCAATAAGTCCTGAATGGACTCGGAAATGACCAGGTTGAACCCAAGAGGATTAGAGCGTTCGGATGCCCAATGAGTTCGGATTCGAAGTGAATGCGAATATTGTAAAACTTACCGTAACAGGTTCCATTGTATCCCAGCCAAGGTCCGTTTCAAATGTCAATCTGTAAACTATGTACCAGTATCCGACTAGGATACCTGCGCCTGCTATTGCCACGCGTTGTGCGCCTTGGTGTGCTGCCACGTCACATTCCTTTTTAATACTAGCCATGTCCATTAATTTCGTTGACGTCTTCCGAAGCCTCATTCGTAGGTAATGTGTCCGGTCGTTGAACGAAGGTACTGCTACTCGAATTTCTTCAGGAGCACCTTCGATCTCCACGGCAAATTCCTTGCCTCGCGCTGCGTCGCGTATGAAATCCCCGATCTCAGTAGAAGAAGACCAGCGAACAAACCGCCTCTCGTCATTTTGCGGAGAGGGAGCTTCGTGACCCAGCCCGCTAAAGCTCTCCACCCCTCCTTCGCCTAATTGCGTCTTATCGGCACCGTCTCGCTTCTTCCGGTTCAATTTTCCAGTCTTCTCGATTTGTTCATCAAAACGAGTTTCCTCTAGATCATGATCTTCTCCCAGCTCCTTCTCCGATACCTTAGCTTCCTCATCCGTAATCTTGAATTTTGGCTTAATCTCATCTTGCTGTGAGTCTTCTGCTCTAAAATGTATCGCGGGGATTTTAGCTTCTCCCTTTGGAGTTTTGATAGTTGGTAGCTCAGACTGTATCAGACGCTCTAGGTAGGACAACGGTTGTTGGGGGTGCACAAGAAGCGCCAGGGGCTCTATATCTTTACGGTCCGAGTTCTTGTCAATGGTTGTAAGTGGTAGTATAAGCTTGAGTAAACGTGAAGGCGTTGTCAAAAGTTTGCCTAAGATTGAATTAGTAAGTTTTCAACACATCGAAAATTGTAGATTTTGATTACCTTTGACCATCGCGCCCGCTGAGCGCTGTCGTGCAACAGGCGGTAGATCTGACCCTTCCCGATGCCATGGCGCTCTGCTTTGCCTTTCTTTCTCATGTGCAAGAGTATCGTCCAGCTGTGACTCCTCATCTTCCAGACCCTGCTGGTTAAGGTTTTTCACATTTTCTGTATGATTCCCATGTGACAGACGTGTCACAGATCTTATAAATGCACGCCTTTGTAGATATGCATGGATGCAGGACTTCTGCTGGAACGGAATACTTCTAACATCGATAGGAAGGTGCCAGCAAGGTGAAAGCAACTTCGGTGTTACTGGTAACCTCGCAGTAGCAATTATCCGTAAAAAATGCCGGGGCATATCGACAGTGGCTCGTGGGTATCGTAGTGTAGTTTTCTAGAGCAACGAGACATATCCGAAGCTTTGATTGGAAAAGCTTATTTGACGACAGAAATATATGTTTGCATGGTAGGAGAAATGAAGTCACTGGAATTGGGTTTAAACATGGAAATGCTTGACCAGGATCTTCCAGCACCAAAATTGCTGATGATGCTTAGTCACACACGACAGCCAGGGCACCCACCAATGAACCGCGACTTCTATTTTCTTCAAGAAAGCCCAGATCAAAATTCCTGGTTATCTGGGTCCGTTTTAATAGCAAAACCTAGGTATGAACCGTTTTCTACATTTCAAAGAGCAGGAGTACCAAAAGTCCCCATGGTCATAGACTGGATGGGGAGCTTGGAGGCTTCTCTCTAATCATCATAGTAGTTCAACATTAGGAGCACCGGTACGCGGCAGATGCTTTGTGCATTAATTCTTCCAAAGTAAGATACAATTGCTTGACGTTGTGCTCTAAGCCGATGAAGGGAACCGCCGCTATGCTGTGAAGAAAGGAAGAGTATCTAATCCACCTGATGCATTGTTTACATTGAAAGAAATAAGCCATGCAACGCTTGGGACAGACTGAAATCGTTTCGTCCTCTTTTCCTTGGTTTCGTGCTCGTCTAATTCGTATCGGTCGTAAAGTCATGGTAGCGAGGGTGTCGGAATGACATGACCAGCCATAAAGGCAGGAACCTCTTCATCTAATTGGAAAGCCCGCACACCAGGGCTAATAAAGCCCTAGAAGCCGTTCTGTAATCTCCTACCGCCCCGGGTGATTTGCTGATTATCTCCATACGGCGTGGAACCGTCAAAGCTCCTCGGACTGCTCTCGCCGCTGCGGGTTCCCGTGCTGGAAGTGTCCTCGGTGTATATGCTTCGTCGCTCCGTCCCGATGGCCACCGGGAGCCCCTGAAGAACATTCCCCCTCTTGTGGCCCGAAGGATACATTCCATCATTCACAGAAAAGTGTTGGCAGATCAGGTAGGCTCGCATAGCGGCATTTTCACGCGCGAGAAGCTCGGTTTGGTAGACTGTAACAGTCTGATACTCGCGGTTGTTGACTCGAGCCACGCAGGCATAGCCAGTACTGGTGCCATACGACTGGTAGACAGGTTGGGGCCATTGACGACGGCGACACAAATCTAGACGTATCGCTTGTCAGCGGAAAGTCCTACTTGACCAATGTGTCACTCTTGGTAAATGGCCGCTTGAGCATGAATGGCATATTATATGAATCGAAAACTTAGATAAGGCCTTGGCATCACACTGGAAGGTAAAGAACAAACAAAAAGCGGACTGGCAATAGAAGACCACCAATGACGCCGGTATATGCATGGAAGCCACTGAACTCTAGGACATGAAGCATGGCGCTCTGATCAATCGATGTGAGATACGTTGCAACTTTAATGAGTATGGAATCAATCGGCTGTGGACTGACTGGACAGATACTGGACGTAGAACATATTGGTATGCCGTGTTGAGTCTTTGGGGATGGTGTAAAACGGGATCCCGGGAGCAACAGGCGCCACCCTTGCGATAGGTATCCTGCTGGCTATAATAGAGGCGTTGGTGCCCAATGCTCCGACTTGACGGAAGCGATGTGGATGAAGTTGTACCAGATCTTCGATAGGGCTGCGTTTAAGTGTTGACGAAGCTTTAGGAAGATCCAATAGATGTGAAGAGTGTTCGTTAGGGTAGAATACTAAACAGAAAATTTGTAATGGAGGTAGGAAACCCAAGCTCTCGGAATCTCGACTCCAGCGGAACTTTATATCAATGCAAATACTCTCAATTGACATTCATTCCCAAGGTGGAGTAATAGACAGTAGACACGGATTGGACCAGGAGAATGTCGATGCAGCATGTTCCTTGTCCGCGGCTCAGTGGCTGACTTGGAGCACGATGCGCTGGCGGACATTTCTACCAGTAAGGAAAACTCAGGACTGTGCAGAACTACGGGATGTATGTCCAACGTCGATCCAGATATACAAGTGCGATGATTGACTTGCAGGTTCCGCATGTGTTTTTCTGTCCGTCTCACCCTAAACATGCGCGTCAGTGGCGGACAAGCTCTTGGGTCAGAGAGCATGAGCTCCTCATAGGCAGGATCTCGGAGACTTCGGTATCCAGACCCCGCAGTTGTCGTTGATAAATAGAGTCATTCAGTATCTGGCTGCTGCGCTGTGATGTTTGGACCTCTTCTACTAATGCGAGAGAATCTTAAACAAGCGCACTCTGGAGTGAGATTAGGCCCTAACCTAATGTACCAGTGACCGATACAATGGAAAACAACTTCGTGGCTAGCGTGGAGTACCCTCCAGGAACAGAGTATTGGTGAGGGTAGCATGAACGACCTCTGAGCCGGGTTCACCCCCCTAAATCGACCCTCCGCTCTCAGTCGAGAACAGTAAGCGCACCGAACGCGGCCAAGGGACCAGCCTTGCGGGATGTTCTTGATGTTTCTTAGATCAGCCCATCGAAGGTCCTTCGAGCCGAAATATGTACTCGTCCTATTCGCGTATTGGATAGGCAAGCAAGTATTTTCGGCCGTACTCCCATGTTAACCAACAATGCATGCGTTGATGAGTTGGCAATGCGCTTGACGCTCCGCGTATGCGATAAAGTCCAGGAACGGCCACCGAACACAGCTCCGTAGCTAACGGCTCTCTAAGACGTGATATTTGTAACGGTTCGGCGAGTACCGTGAGATCGATCCCTACTATATAGATAGACCAAATGTAGCGTCCGTGCCGACATATTGCACTGGGAACCGGTCAACCTGACGTCAGAAATATAGTTGAAGAAGTCTCCTTTTCTCTGTAGAATGCGTGCAGCATGTCGCAAGGCACTCCGATTTCCAGGCCGCGGCGTTGCTGGAGACCATTGCGATCTTCTTGTGTTCGTCGCATAAGAACCCGTTTACGGAGCCAATGCAACTAGACGCCGATGCTGCATCAGTCCGTTGCAGTGACGGCATATAGTGTCGAGAGACTGCAGCGACATTGCATCTTGAGATTATAGGCATGCATTGACAATAGACAACGTAACGATAGAGGTGGTGGCCGATAAAGGATCATTATCACCTTCAGGATGAGGAACTTTGGACAACCATTGGATCTTAAACCCTTGACTCACAATTTCTACATCATCTTGGTGAAAAAGGCACAACGGTACCGAGTGAAGGGTTTGATGGATTTGTTAAAGTGACGCATATTCAACGCAAGGTTTAAGGGAGATATGAGTTTATCTCTAGCATGACGATCTTCACTTGGTGGCACAGGGTAGATGCTAGAGTAGGGCCCAAGAACCAACAATATTGATGTTCAATCAATACCAATTGTTAGCATGGAATCAACCAGGAAGATATTCAGAATCCTTCCCTCTGCTGGACCCAAGACTGGGTTTGTTCAACAGCAGCCCAAGGAATTACAAATATGGGATGTATCGGCTTCACCCTGTCTTCCGAATCGAATATTTCTTCCTCTGGATTTCCCGACCCAAAAGGGATATAATCCAAATGTGTCCACAGCAATGCCGACTCAAGTGGGAAAGGATCTCCTGTCTCCTTGCCATCAACAAAATAGATGTAGTGTTGCGCAGTACTGAGCCCTGCCAATGTATAGCATGAGTGGTAAGTATCAACATACCTCGAAGCAATGGTTAGAGAGCTGACAATCAAAACCTTTTTGGAAACTTACTTGCTGGGCTTATCCCTTAATCCGCCACGCTTTCCTTGGCAACAGGAAAGGATATACCTTATCAAGCCCTGTCGATTATACAGAGAGCCTGTGACGACACGTTTGGGGTTTTCTGCCTCTTGAGGCCCGTTCAATGCTGCTTCTAACAACGGCCAACAGCCTCCTACCCAGTGGCTGTAGCATCCATCAACAAGCTTATTAGTACGACCAGCAAAGCCCCCTTCAGGAGCATACTGCCGAGAAGAAAGCCAGGATATCAGCAACGGTACATCAAGGTACCTAACAGACATTGGATCAGTAATCAATCGTCTTAATCCAAAAATCACGTTACCTAGCTATCGTTTTATGGGGTGGTCCCAGAATACAAAGGCATGCCAGTGCACAAAATGCGTATGCTCCATGGGCCTCAGTCTCTGGGGCACCAGAGATCCCACCCTCGAAAGTCTGACCTGGACGTATTTTTAGCCTTGATCTTCCTCATAGATAAAATGGAACCTCAAGCATACACCTCGAAAGATATTCCGGTAGATTGTCCGCGAACGATGCAAGTCCGTTCCCCTTTATAGGGGCGCTCGGAGGTAGCTCAAGAGGTAACTTAAGTAGCGATATTATGGTCATCGAACAGTATGCGCCTCTACAACATGTAAGTTTCGTAGTCAATGGAAGTGTTCCCATAGTCCATACCGAACATCTTCCTCCCCACCCACACAAACCGCAAAGCCACCATCTCGTTGCTTGAGTTCACCCAGCCATCGCCACCTATTAATATAACCAGTTCAGAAACTGTAGGCATACGACTGGCTTCAAAACTCACATCGCTCGACGATCAATCAATTCCAGACTCTCAGCACCACCAACTAGAGCGAGACTTAACACAGCGGCATACGTTGCCGCGATATGTGAGACCTGGCCATGACCGCCACCAAAACCTCCGCCGGCATTTTGCATAGGTGAAAACGTCTGTATAACTCTGTAGATGAACCATATTAGCTCATGCAGCCCAGCGGGATATCGACATGAGATAATTTTCATCGTAAATTGCCTGTGTACCACCTTTGTCGATATTGCTCTACATTTTCTCCTAGTATAGAAAGACCGGTTAAAGCCCAGTAGAGGAGCCAAGGACGACTTGCATCATATGCCACATATCCTGCCGGCAGCTTGTCAAAACTGTCATGCAGATATTTAACATGTTTGTCACGGTCGAGTCTCGGCAGGCCATGTTCATTGTAATCAAAGAGACTCCGACCACAACCTCGGAGTCCTGCAAGAAATGGCAAGCATTCTTGTACTGTGTAGTCTTGTTGCACTGATGTCTCAGTCTCTAGTACGTCTTTGATCAGAGGTAGAGACGTAAAGAGGTTCGGAACGGATGGTTTATCTTCTTCAGTACCTGCGAGGCCGTTGTTTCCGGAGTAAATGTAGTCTGCACTGTCGTCGGACGCCATTTCTTGAAGCTCGTCTGAGTCTTCGACCATGTCACCATCCTGCGACATGTTTACACTCTTTTCATGTTTTTTTACAGGAGCTTGAGTTGAAAGAGCTGCATGGCCAGCTCCTTTTTTAACACTGGGCTTGAATACAGCTCTGCGCCACTTGGCTTTCGCTTTGGCTGGTGTTGGCATTCGTCGGCAATACTATTGTTCAAAATTTCGTACACATTCTCGAGCAATTCCAATCAGCGATTGATGCTAAAAATTTCACTCAAAATTTGAATAAGTTCGCAAGTAATCAATCCCATCATCATGTCTACCCTATTGATCATGTCTTTAATACACGTTAGACTACAACACTTTGTTATGTATGAGGACCGGATGACCCCTCGGACGACGATTCCATATCTACTCCTGCTTACGGAGGTATATGTACAGCTGACACAGACTGAACGCGATTGGCGGATACATGAGCAGAGAGCTCCCTTAACGACTCAAATTGTTGCATCACACTATCCTGTGGTGATACAAAGATACTCGATGGTCTGGGGAAAACGCCTGATGGTCCGGGGCTGAAGTAACGTCGCACGACATCAATAGATAGGAAGGATTCCAGTGGGGGGCCCCATGTACTTGCCGAGAACAGACAGACATGCGTTGCGCACTCACTTATCTTCAACGCAAGGGGAGATACGGAGAGCCTCATTCATGCTCGAGAGTCGAGTATAATGCGATGTGATGCAAACTGATGCCATTCTGGGTCCTCATCATCTAAGATCTAGGTAATTTGGATGTTGGAAGGAGACTTTATAAGAACACCTTGAACCCAAATTTTCGTCAAATTGGCAGAGCGCAGCGTCACGTTTCCAGACTGATATCAACTGACAGATAAATGGAGGGAAGAGGAGGGGCTAGGAGCCCCTGTCCCTCTACTTAGAAGTAGGTATGCATCATGCATGATAAAAGTGTCACCATCTAGCCGCCACAGACGAAAGTGATTGGTTTCTTGGCCGAATTACCTGCATGATATCTGTTGCGATTGGATTGATTATGGCACTTGGTGCATTCAATGCATTCAAATATGCGTGGACCTGGTCAAAAGGTGACTATAGATTACTACTCTCCGTACTCCGTACTGTACTACTGTACGGAGGTACCCCTCCTGCTGATCCCGCCGAAAACGCCGATGAGAAAGAAAATAAAGCTACTAAGGTATCCTAACGCCCTAAACTCCCTCACCGCTACTCCTCCAACCCCGTCCCCTCCCCTCCCACAGGTTAAACCAGTCCAACTCTCTTCTGGGGCAAGCACCCGTCTTTTCCCACTTCACCTTGTGGAGACAGACTCATTAGCCCAGATCCCCCGGACACCGCCAATCCCCTCCAACTGCAGTCCGAAATGCCCTGATACCTTGCTTGCTCCGCGCTTTCATCATCACAATCCATCCTTTCTACTTACCATAGCCATTGACCTAAATCAACCGTATTCCAGTCAAAGCCGACAATGGCGGGTGTCAACTTGTCTGCTGACACTCTTGGTGGGTATGACTTGAACCCTCGAAGTGCGCGATATCCTTCGTACTTGTCGAGGCTTGCTTCTTGGCCACCACTACCCACTGAACAGAGTAATACGTCCCGTACCGCACCGCGCCCGAACGCCAACTCCAATATCAAGCGGTCAACAAGTCCTGCTCGTGGCCTCACATCAGGATATGAACAGAGGATAGATCACCAGACCCAGTCATTGCTACCAGATTGGAATATCCAACAGCCACTGGCCTCGCATTTTACATATCCGTTGGAAACCACATTTCCTCAACAGCACTTCTCTGACGACTATTCGCTGCCATTCCAGACGTCGCCCACTGACTTCGTATCGACCAATTCACACCTTACTTCCAGGTGTCTGCCGATGGACGCCTCTTACCCTCCTCTTGGCAACCAGATGGATGGGTTGGACTTCACCTGGCAGGAAATCCCGAATGTCGTGGGATTTTCGCCTCCAAACGGACTGCCTGACATGAGCATTCCACACCAGAGTGCACCATCTAACTCTCCTAGCAACTCTTACTTGGAAATCCGCTCAATGTCTGGCTCAGGCAGCGATAACGATTGGACCGCAGTTGATTACGCGCCCCCTCTGGACTCGTCATCATACCAAGATCTCCAAGCTGGAGCGATATTCAATCCAGGCCAAACCCTTCATGGTCGCACCTTTTCAGGCTCATCGAACTCTGACATCGAGCGGCATTCGCAGAATTCGTGGAGCAGTGGTTTTGTGGAGGTTCCCAACGCGATTGGATCACCTGGAACTGACAGCATTGGAGATATCGATTTTCCTTCTGATCATGGCAACTACCTGGATCACACCTTCCACCAAGACGACGAAAGAGAGCGTCCCAATAGGCCCGTGGTTGTGACCGCGAGGGCAAAGCCGATCAATATCAAGAAGCATTCGTCTCCTCAGAGATCTCCAGTATCGTCAGGTCGCGGATCCCCGCCGACCAGGCGGCAGTCACGGAAGAATGTCATTGCAAAGGCAACCAAAGCGGTGATCAAAAGGCCTTCCCAACCGCCGAAGCCGGATGCAGAGAAAAGAGTCGGAAGAAGAAAGGGGCCTCTTCGCCCCGAACAGAGGAAACAAGCGTGTGAGATCAGGAAGCTGGGGGCTTGCCTTCGCTGCAAGTTTTTAAAGAAAACTGTGAGTATTAGGAAAGGATTCAAAGGTTTCCATTACTGAAGTAGATTAGTGTGATACAGGAGAACCATGCTCTGGGTGTCAACCGTCGCACGCTCGCTTGTGGCAAGTTCCTTGTACTCGCATAGACATCAAAGAGATAGCATATTTTATGAAAGACTGGAGGGCAGACTACGAGCGACATGTTAGCCTTGGATTCTCCATCGGCAACATCAAAGGCTTCGGGGATACGGAGCGGACACTGTTCATCACTCATGGGTATGGTCATTTGCTTCCAATCCACGCGCGAGAGGTGTTTGTTCGCGATGAGAGATGTTTTGGTCTTGATTGGGTAGAAACTCTGCAGAACATGCCGGAAGAACATTCAGTCAACACAGCTAAGCTCTCAGCCGGGGAAAATGGGGTATCAACCGTTCTGCTGTCAGACTACCTAGACCGGCACATCGACGGAGGGTTTGAGAACTTCGTGGACGAATATTTTGAGGGTACGCCATTCCTCACTCAGATGCTCAAAACAGCCTATCGATTCTGGCTCAAGGAAAGAACGCCCATCATTCGCAAAGCCCTGAAGCTGCTTCTCGCTTACAACCTCACTCAGCATGTGACGATGGTTGAAGGTATACCAGACGAGGAAGGATTCCTGGGTAAGATCATGGATGACAACTCGAAGTTCAAGGGCAAGACCATCGCGCCAGTGATGATCAATTTCCAAATCAAATGCGCAATGGCAGATAAGTGGCGAGAATTGCAGAAGGAAATCTTGGAAGAACTCTCTCACCTGTATTCGAGTGTGTACACACGCGATAAGCTTAAGCATTGGCCTACTATCTTTATGGTTGCGTCGGTCTTGCTTGGTGTGTGGGAGGAAATGCAGTTCGATTGCCACTACCGAATTCCGGTGAGCCTTGCATCGAAGGAAATTGTAGAAGTGTATGGCTAACAAGGTATCTGTAGGACAAGGAGATCGTCAATAAGTTTTGCAAGGACATGGAGTCTACGCCAGTCGGTGTCATTGTTGGCCTTTTCTCGGCAATATCTCAGAAGCTTCCATCATTCCTCGAATGGGAAACGAGTAAGCACCACCAGGCTCTGCAATCTAATCCTTCTGTATGCGAAGCCATGACCGAAGTTCGAGGACACGTAACTCAAAACGGTATGTCACTATCACCTTTGGTTTATCATAGAATATGCGGCTAATTCCAGTACAGAAGCATATCTCAAAGGCCGCTCTAAGGCCACTTTTGACCGGAATGATTTTGACTCACTGTCGAGCAAATTTGTCTCTAAACTCGTGATCCGAGCGAACTGAGTCTCGGCATAATCTGATGATATCTTATGATCTAACGCAAGATCACGACATCCCTATAATCCACATGAAGGTTGCTGTCACGCGTTTCAGCGCAAAATAAGCACACTTTGCAGTCTTTGCTGGATTCGACCCTCGCAGAATATTTTCATTTAACCTTTGCATATTCATTTTCTGTTGGAGCGGACGACGACTTTTTCATGACCTCAAGACGTTACCACGCCTCACGAACACGATTCCACGGCATAAAAGGATTGACAGGATTCCATCTATACGGGATGTTTTTAACACAGCTTCTTCCCCCTCGTTCCTTCTCTCGCCGAAGAGTGTAGAGTGGAAGTTTTGAGCCTTTGGATGTACTTGGTTATTGCTCGCGTCATTGCTGGGTGGAGGTCTGGGTCAGCAGCCTACGCCATTTATGCTAGTCATGCATGTTTGTGCTATACCAAGATCTGTTCAAAAGGTTTCTAATTTCCTAAAGATATCATGGCGTGTGTGGAGCAGAGGAAGAGCAGTGGGAGATAAGGCGGGGAAGCATGATAGTTAGATGACCCATCAACTGATTTATTTGCCCCCGTCATAATGTGATGCTTCCAGTAATAGGAAATTTATTAGTAGCAAAGTTCACGTTGAAATGAAGATCGCGAAATATTGGTCAAGGAGTTGACGGTCAGTACCTGGTACTTCTGTGAAGTAATTAAGATGGTACGGAGTAATCGTGGCGGAATGTTGAGGTGGTTTCTCGTCACTTCCATTTGTGATACGGCGGCGGTAGCTTATCAAGGTACGTTAGCGCCAGGATGAATACGTAGTATGTAATCCGGCTGTGTCATTCACATTTCCAAGACTTCCACCTGTTTAAATTCCCATCCTCACTGCTCCAACTTTGCTCCATCCTCCATCCATATACCATCATACATCCACTCTCAGAAATCTACTTCAACAATTCAGACTCAAAATTATATCTCGCCAACGTCTATCATCATGCAGATCTTTGTTAAGACTCGTAAGTTAACTCCGTTCCAAAACAGCCACACCACCATCTGTCTCAACGCCACCCTCATCTGCTAACTGTCACACCTTCAGTGACCGGAAAGACCATCACCCTTGAGGTAGAATCCAGTGATACCATCGACAACGTTAAGGCGAAGATCCAAGATAAGGAAGGAATCCCGCCTGACCAACAGCGCCTCATCTTCGCTGGAAAGCAGCTTGAGGACGGTCGGACTCTCTCCGATTACAACATCCAGAAAGAATCTACCCTGCACTTGGTCCTCCGTCTTCGTGGAGGAATGCAGATCTGTAAGTCTCCTGCCGATGATGTTCCGAAGTTCATGACTAATACTAGTGATAGTCGTCAAGACCCTTACCGGCAAGACCATCACTTTGGAGGTGGAGTCCTCGGACACCATCGACAATGTGAAGGCGAAGATTCAGGACAAGGAAGGAATCCCACCTGACCAGCAGCGTCTAATTTTCGCCGGCAAGCAATTGGAAGACGGCCGTACTTTATCCGACTACAACATCCAGAAGGAATCAACTCTTCATCTTGTCCTCCGTTTACGTGGTGGTATGCAGATTTTCGTGAAGACTTTGACGGGGAAGACGATAACGCTGGAGGTTGAATCGTCGGACACAATTGATAACGTTAAGGCGAAGATTCAGGATAAGGAAGGCATCCCACCAGATCAACAGCGCCTTATTTTCGCTGGCAAGCAATTGGAAGACGGCCGCACCTTGTCAGATTACAACATCCAGAAGGAGTCAACTCTACATCTCGTTCTCAGATTACGAGGTGGTATGCAGATCTTTGTGAAGACTCTAACAGGCAAGACGATTACACTTGAGGTCGAGAGCTCTGACACAATCGACAATGTCAAGGCAAAGATTCAGGATAAGGAGGGTATCCCACCGGACCAACAACGACTGATCTTCGCTGGCAAACAGTTGGAAGATGGTCGAACTTTGTCTGACTACAACATCCAGAAGGAGAGCACGCTACACTTGGTGCTCAGACTTCGTGGTGGTCAATAGGTGGGAACATGGTCACAGTCTTCCTTTACATCATGCTCCTTAGTGGACGGCTGTTTTGGTTGACATGAAGGAAAGCGTTTTGTAGTTCATGTGGCTACCTTCGAGGCATTATACTATTTATACCAGGCTCAAATACATTCTGAGCTACGACCTGCCAAAACTCTTTTCTCCTTTTGCTAAGTGATTCTGTAGTTGGTTCCTGTAAACGGCAGTTTTGTTGAAGCTACTGTGAATGACATGGAAAGTTAAATGCATAGGCTCCTAGTTCACAAAAGATCTTAGTCGCGCACCACGGGACAAGTATTGGTGCAAAGTCACTCTACCATCTTGCCCATCTATCTCAACAAAGAAGAACTTGACCTCTTGACATTATCCTCGGCTACCCCACCACCACCCATGACGACTGATGCCGTCGTTCTTTTTCTACATTGTTTTTGACATCCACAAAGCGTCGTCCCCACATAGCTACTGTCCATTACAAGGTGCGGATATTTTCAAGCTTTCTTCGAAGAAGTTGAAAAAGCAGGCAACACAATCGAAGAGGAAGGTACTTCAGGATTCACCAAGCTCCCAAGCCCAAGAGCAGTGTGATTATAGAGGAGTTAACCTGCCTGCGGCGGGGTTGGTGTCTAAAGGAATCGATCGTTCTATTGACGATCTGAATAACGTGAACGAAGAGACGACAAAGACCAAGGCATTACCGGGTGTCCATGACTGGCGATACGACAGAATTGCAGTGGAGAGTATCGATATGGCAAATGTGGGAGGGTTGGAGGAACACAGGACTAATAAAGAGCCTCAGGGTCACATCAATAACGGCATTGGTGCCGGTCCAAGTGGCCTTGCTACGAAGGGCAGATACGAGCCATTAGATCTGGAGCAGGATGATGTTGGTTGGGGCATAGTACGGCTATACAGAGATGCTGAGGAAACTCCAGGGCTTTACGATGATGTATCTCTCAGCAAAGGCTCCAAGGGTGGACGAAGCTCGCTGCGAAAGGGAGATGGCGAGACACCAGCTTTTCGAGACGAAGACTGCACTACGTTGTGTATCTTAGCCGTACCTTCCTACCTTACGCCATCGGACTTCCTAGGGTTCGTTGGAGAAAAGACAAGGGATGAGATTAGCCATTTCCGAATGATCAGGACAGAAAGAGGAAACAGATATATGGTTCTTATGAAGTTCCGGAGTGGGAAGAAAGCCAAGGAATGGCGGAAGGAGTGGAACGGTAAGGCTTTTGATGGTATGGAGGTACGTTCATATCTGGTCTCGAAGGGATGTGTAGAGGTTAATTCAAGACCAGCCAGAGAATTGCCATGTGGTTTTTGTCAAGTCCATCGAATTTCGAATTAAAGATATAGCCGGCCAGGACTCCTCTTTCCCAGATATGACCAACGACCCCTTCACCCCTTCCAAGAAGCCCGAGAACTCCAGCTCCCCGAGCACCACTATACAAGCGCCTCCACTGCCCTCCACATCCCGCAGCACGAAGCCCAAAGCACCTCCAACCCCTGCCCTGATCGAGCTTCCAACCTGCCCCGTATGTCTCGAACGCATGGACGAATCCACCGGCCTCCTCACCATCCTCTGCCAACACGTTTTCCACTGCTCATGTCTCCAGAAATGGCGCGGGAGCGGCTGCCCCGTCTGTCGATACACCCAAGACGACCTAGGCAAAAGAACCCACGGCACCTCCCTTGAAGACCCCGGCCTAAACGAATGCACCATCTGCCGCTCCGACCAAAACCTTTGGATCTGCCTTATCTGCGGCAACGTCGGCTGCGGCCGCTATGACGCCGCCCACGCCTTTGCCCACTACGAACAATCATCCCACTGCTTCGCCATGGACCTTGCCACCCAGCGTATTTGGGACTACGCCTCTGACGGCTACGTCCACCGCATCGTACAATCCAAAAATGACGGCAAACTCGTCGAGCTGCCCGCCTCGAACAACTACTCTACCCTCGCGACCCGTGATGACGACTTCGACGACTATGTCCCCCGTGAAAAACTCGACAATATCGGCCAAGAATACACGCACCTCCTAACCTCGCAGCTCGACAGCCAACGCATGTACTTTGAAGAGATACTCGAGCGCGCCGCGGACAAAGCGTCCCAAGCAAGCCAAGCCGCCGAAAAAACCACCGCCCTTGCTGAACGCACCAGTCTCGATCTCGCCAAGCTGCGCGCCTCGCACGAAACTTTACTCGCCGAAACCCTGCCGCAACTCGAACGCGAACGCGATCGCGTGGCCCGCCGCGCCGAGAAATTCGAGGGAATGGCGCGGAAACTGGAAAAGGAGTGGCGCGAAGAAAAAGTTGTGAGTGCGAGTTTGATGGAACGGATTGAGTACTTGGGGAAGCGGGTTGAGGGGTTGGAAAAGGAGAAGCGGGAGTTGGAGGAGCAGAATCGTGATTTCGGGTTTTTTATCAGTGGGGGGAAGAAGCTGAG